>Ga0315315_10004761_pt1 | contig 12515 bp, 7 predicted proteins | sample M140m3416metaG_FD_203699 | JGI IMG/M metagenome (GOLD analysis project Ga0315315, IMG submission 203699) | Ammonia-oxidizing marine archaeal communities from Monterey Bay, California, United States - M1 40m 3416 | ecosystem: Environmental > Aquatic > Marine > Intertidal zone | place: USA...
ATTAGCAAGCCCCTTTGCATCTATATTATCTTTAAGGAGTATAGGTACACCTTGCCAATCTTTATTCCTGCCATACACATATGATCTGTAAAGCTGATTAGTTTCATAAAGGGAAATTATGGAGTTTGTATCTTTATCCAACAGGGTTAATTCTTCTAAGTAATCTCCAAGAAAATTTCTTTTACTTGAACTATTAGAGATATATTTTTGAAATTCTGAAATCGAGAGGTACTGAACAGATTCAGAACAAATTAAAAAAGTTGATATAAATAAAAAAAAGATGGTTTTATATTTCATAAAACCATCTTAATAAATATTTTTTATTTGACTAAGTTAAAGCGAGAAAAACCATTACAAAAAATAAGGGGTAAGATGAGAGTAATAACGGCTTTTTCTCGCTCATACTTAATTAAAATTCCGGATATGCTTCTATACCGATCTCTTCAGCATCTAATCCTTTCTTCTGAATAGCTTCAGATGCAGTTACAGGTGCTAAATAATTTAGCAAGAATAAAAATGCATAAGTTAATACAAATCCCCAGACAGCAATAGAAACTATACCTACAGCCTGCCCCATGAAGGTAGCACCTTCATTTGTAAGAGGAACAATCATTACACCAAATATACCAGCTGTACCATGAGCTGAAATAGCTCCAACGGGATCATCAATTTTGAAGAATTGTTCAAATGCAACTAGAGAGCCATAGCAAAGCAATCCACCAACAGCACCTATCATAGTTGCTTCAAACACGGTAGGAGTATCAGGTCCAGCCGTTATTGCTACTAAGCCACCAATTGCACCATTCAATGCATAGATTAGGTTAGTTTTCTTAAAGAAAATTCTAGCTACAAGCAAACAAGCAATAACTCCACCAGCAGCAGCAGCATTTGTATTCATTACAACTTGGGAAAAACCATGAGCTGCTTCTGCTGTATGAACTGACAGCCAAGATCCCCCATTGAATCCAAACCATCCTAACCACAATATGAAAGTACCGAGAGCGGCTATAGGCATATTTGCGCCATAGAGTTTGTTTGTTTTGGCTTTTGGAAAGAGCCCAGCTAATTTCCCTGTCACTTTTCCATACTTACCCATTCGAGGCCCAATAAATATTGCTGCTGCTAATGCACAAGCTCCACCTAATAAATGAACTGTTCCAGAACCTGCAAAATCTACATAGCCATAACCGCCATCTTCTACTGCAGTCTTAAGGAATCCACCGCCCCAATTCCAATATCCTTGCACAGGATAAACAAAACCAGCCACAAAAGCTGCAAGAGCAAAAAATGGCCATTGATTCATTCTTTCTGCAACTGCACCAGAAATTATTGAAACTGCTGTAGCAACAAAAACAACTTGAAAGAAGAAGTCAGACGCTCCCGCGGCATATACTGCACCATCTACATACTCTACTTCTGTAGAGCCAGGCTCTGCATTCATAAAATCGAAAGTAAATTCGGGCATTACACCATTTCCAGATGCTGCATATAAAGCTGAATATCCACAAATCATGAACATCGTACAGGCAATTGAATAAAGGCCTATGTTCTTTGTTACTATTTCAGCTGTATTTTTCTTTCTAACTAGTCCAGCTTCAAGCATAGTAAATCCAGCGGCCATCCACATAACTAGTGCACCCATTACAACGAAATAAAAGGTATTTAAACCAAATGCTAATTCATCCATATAATCTCTCCAAGGTCTTTAAAATGAGGCTCCAAGACTGAAGAAAAGACCGTCCTCATCTTCCATCTCTGAACCTTCTTCTGCTTCAAAAGAACTATAACCAACAGATGCGTCATATCCCCAAAGAGGAAAAGCATAAGAAACTAAAAAGTTTGTGCCATAGCCGTTGTAATCACCATACGATACACCTACATAGTCATCTGAATAAAATACTTCCATGTAGTCTGCATCACCTTCTGTAGGTGAATAATATGAGAACCCAATACCTTCATATGATCCTGAAAAATAGAATTCTTCAAAATCACCACCTGCACTAGGGTATGCATAACTGATGTATCCAACATCATAATCCAATCCACCCTCAGTGGAGCTGGAGTATCCTGCATATGTATCTAGCTCTAATCCAGCACCGCCAAATGCCACATTAGAACCCCAAGTACCAGCATAAAAACCAGATTCATCTGCGTAATCAAAACCACCACTATAGCCAGGGTCATCCATTGTCTGGGTCATTCCTCGCCAAATATAGTTAGTCGAATAAGTAAAGTTTGCAGATAAATCTGCAAATACCGATAACGTTAGAAACATGACAAATGTCATCATTCCCTTTTTCATAAACATCTCCTTTCAAAAAAAAATGCGAAATAAAAAAAAGGATCAAACCTTATACATAGAAAATTAAGCGCGTTCCTTCAGCAGTTGCTTACTTCCGTCCCAAATTGGATGAACGATTCGCTCCTTTTTTACCATGGAGATGGTCTAACTTTTAACCCATGTTATATGGGCTCCTTTTATCCCATGGAGTATGGGTTATAAACACAATTTATAAGTTAACATTATCAAAATTAATATTATATAATCGAAAAGTCAACACAAAAAAATGAAAAACATTAATTAAATGCTATGAGCAACGAATTTGTAGTAGAAGATCATGATTCCTGCGGTACCGGAGTAATATTCAATAAGAATAATGCTCCCAGCCATTCTATAATTACAAGAGCACTTTTATCCTTGTCTAATATGAAGCATAGGGGTGCTGTAAGTTATGATGGAGCGACACCTGATGGGTGTGGAATTCTTATTGATTTAGATCAAAAATTTTTTCGTAAAAAGCTTCTTGAAGAGCAAAACATAATCTTGCCGAACTTATTTTCCATCGGTGTTTTTTTCATTAAAAATAATTTTGAATATCATAATGTCCTTAAAAAAATTTCAGATGATTTCAATTTGAAGATTCTTGCCGAGAGAGAGCTTATTATTAATAAAGATATCTTGGGTGAGTTAGCTTTGAAATCCTGTCCAAAGATAGTGCAGATCTTTCTTACTCCAAAGACAAGTAATAAAGAACCAGATTTAGAGCCCTCTTTTTTTAAAATTAAGAAGTATTTTGACAATAACTTTGACCCTGAAAAAGAATTATATTGTGTAAGCCTTTCATCCAATACTATTATCTACAAAGGGTTGGTGCTTCCAGATAATTTTTCAAATTTTTATCCTGATCTTGAAGATAAATCTCATTCTGTTGCTTCTGCTACTTTTCACATTAGATTCTCAACTAATACTTCGCCTAAGTGGCATTTAGCACAACCTTACAGGGTTTTAGCTCATAATGGTGAGATTAATACTATATCCGGTAATCGTAATTGGGCGACTGCTAGAATCAAAAATTTTGAATCATCAGTTTTTGGAGACCTAAAGGATTGCTTCCCTCTTATCAACCAAAATGGCTCTGATTCCTCATCATTAGACAATATTTTAGAGTTATTTACATTGGGAGGTATCAATATTGGAAGGGCAGCAAGAATGTTGATCCCACCTTCTTGGCAAAATACTGACTTAATGGATCCAGATGAAAAAGCATTTCATGAATATAATTCAATGCATATGGAAGCTTGGGATGGACCGGCTTTAATTTGTTTCCAAAATAAAGAATTTGTTTCCTGTTTTTTGGATAGAAATGGCTTAAGACCAGCAAGAATCGAATATTTTGACGATGAAAGTGTTTGTATTTCATCTGAAGTAGGATCTAATGAGCAAAAAAATATAAATAGGATAGCCACTGATAGATTGGGTCCTGGTGGCTTAGTTGTGTTTGATAGAAAATCATCTCAAATTATGATGAATGATGAAGTAGATAAGAAATTATCTAGATCAAAACCATATAGGGTATGGCTGAAAGAAAACTCTAAACATCTAGAAGCCAATTTGCATGAATATTCTGGTCCAAAAATAAAAGAAATCTCAAAAAAATATTTTGATCAATCATCAAAGTATTTTTTACTTGGAACAGATGAGGTTGAGATGTTGAAAGCTTATGCACTTGAAGGTAATGAGCCAACTGGTTCAATGGGTGATGATACCCCCATAGCCCCAGTCAGTAGAAAAATTAGATCTATATACGACAACTGTAGACAGAAATTTGCGCAAGTAACAAACCCACCAATTGACTCTCTTAGAGAAAAATCAGTAATGTCTCTAGAAACTTGTATTGGGCCAGAATTAAATATTTTTGAGGAAACAAAGGAGCATGCTAATAGGATAGTAGTTAACTCACCAATACTCTCACACAAGAAATTTAACCTATTGCTCAAAAATAAAAAGTTTCCTATCAAAAGATTTTCTCTTGAATATGCTCAAGAAGAAGGCCTAGAAAAAGCCATCCATAGAGTTATTAAAAATGTTATTAAGGCTGTTAATTTAGGCACAAACCTTATAATTCTTGATGAAAAACAGTCAGGAGCTAAAATTCCAGTTATTCCTGCATTATTAGCCACATCAGCTCTTCATAATCGGCTGATTGCAGACAACCTAAGAGCTAAATGTAATATTGTTGTAAATGCTGCATCAGCAAGAGACAACCATCAAATTGCATGCCTAATTAGTTTTGGAGCTACTTGTGTGCATCCTTGGTTAGGCCTGCAAACTATTTTAAAAATATCTAATAAGATTGAATCAGAATTCACATCTAATGAGCTCTGTGCATCTTACAGAAAGTGTTTGAATAAGGGCTTACTAAAAATAATGTCGAAGATGGGCATTTCAAATGTTTCTAGCTACAGAGGATCAGGGTTATTTGAGGTTATTGGTTTTTCCGATAGTGTAAATGCATTATGTTTTCCAGCAAATAATTCACTTATAAAAGGTGATTGTTTTATAGATATACACAAGAAAACCATGCAAACAATTCATTCAAGTTTTGATGATAACAGTGTGGCAAAAGGCTTACATAAATTTAAACATAATGGAGAAGATCATGCATACAACCCTGATGTCGTTATGAGCTTGCAAAATTCATTAAAGACAGGTTCTTACAGAGGTTTCAAAGATTATTCATCGCATATTAATAACAGAAAACCTTTAGCAATAAGAGACTTCTTTAAATTAAATTCAAACAGAAAGCCCATAAATATAGAGGAAGTTGAACCAATTGAAGCTATTTTACCTCGGTTTGATTCGGCTGGTATGAGTTTAGGTTCAATGTCACCTATAGCACACGAAACTTTAGCAACAGCAATGAATGGTTTGGGTTGCAGATCAAATTCAGGTGAAGGGGGAGAAGATCCAAAGAGATATGGCACTAATATGGAGTCAAAGATTAAGCAAGTTGCTTCTGGCAGATTTGGTGTGACACCTCATTACCTTAGAAATGCAGAAGTTCTTCAGATCAAGATTGCACAAGGTGCTAAGCCAGGAGAGGGCGGGCAATTGCCAGGTTCTAAAGTAGACTCATACATAGCAAAATTACGGTATTCCAAACCAGGAATCACTTTAATATCTCCACCACCACATCATGATATTTACTCAATTGAAGACCTTGCTCAACTCATTTATGACCTAAAACAAGTAAATCCTAATGCTCTAGTATCAGTAAAACTTGTCTCTGAACCTGGTGTTGGAATTGTTGCAGCCGGTGTAGTTAAAGCTAATGCAGATTTTATCACTATTTCAGGTCATGACGGTGGAACTGGTGCAAGTCCAATATCTTCGATTAGGCATGCAGGATCTCCTTGGGAAACTGGAATGCATGAGACCCAAAATACACTACTACAAAGCAATTTACGCTCTTACGTGAGGCTTCAAACCGATGGTGGTTTAAAAACTGCTGAAGACGTGCTGAAGGCTGCAGTCTTTGGGGCAGATTCATTTGGTTTTGGCACTGCTCCGATGATAGCGATGGGCTGCAAGTATCTGAGAATATGCCATTTAAATAATTGCGCTACAGGTGTTGCCACTCAACAACTCAGAATTATTGATGAACATTTTCTAGGAGAAGTAGAAAAAGTTCAAAAATTCTTTGAATTCACTGCTTGTGAAGTAAGAGAAAATTTAGCTTTATTAGGTTTTAAAACTTTAGAAGAAATCATCGGCCAATCGTCTTTATTGGAGTTCAAAGAGAAAACTAAAGACCAGTCAATTAAGTTAGGACTAGAATCTTTAAAAGAGAGATATAGACCTAATAAAAATCAAACAAACCTAAATAAAAAAAATAAAATTAACGTATCTCTAAATGACGAGTCACTTACCAATTTAATAAACAAAAAACTTAAAACAAATATTGCTAAAGGGAGAGGAGGTTCATTCAATTTTGAAATAAAGAATTCTCATAGATCAATTGGAGCTAGATTGTCTGGAGATATTGCTGAAAAATATGGTCGAGTAGGTTTTCCAGAAAAACTAACTTTAAATTTTAAAGGTGCTGCTGGGCAAAGCTTTGGGTGCTGGAACTCAAATGGCTTAGATTTAAAACTCAATGGAATAGCAAATGACTATGTTGGAAAAGGAATGAATGGCGGAAAAATTGTCATTACAAAAAGCAAACATCTTCGAGAAGAAAGATCTGTTTTAGCAGGCAATACCTGTTTATTTGGTGCTACTGGAGGAGAGTTCTATGTTAATGGTTTGGTTGGAGAGAGGTTTGCAGTTAGAAACTCTGGGGCAAGAGCAATTGTGGAAGGCAGTGGAGATCATTGTTGTGAATATATGACAGGTGGTGAGGTTATTGTTCTAGGCCCAGTAGGAAATAATTTTGGGGCAGGAATGACGGGTGGTTTTGCCTATGTTTTTGATCAAGATAGAAGTTTTGTTGATAAATGTAATAAAGATTTAGTTGCTTTTAATAGAATTACTTCTCAAGAAATGGAGGCACACAGATCATACCTGAAAGATAGAATTTCTTTATTTATTAAAGAAACTAATAGTGAAGTTGCAAAAGAAATATTAGAAGACTTTGAAAAATACCAAAGCCTCTTTTGGATTGTTACTCCTTTTGCAGAGAACCTTAGCAGAATTATCCAAAAAACACGTGAGGATGCTGCCTAATGTCTACAAATTTTGAATTTATTGACATTAAAAGGATCGAGCCTGATACCAAGCCAGTAAAGGTAAGGAAAATCGATTTTGGAGAAATATATGAATCTTCTTCTCAAGAACTTATAAAAGAACAATCAAGCAGATGTCTAGATTGCGGTAATCCATATTGCGAGTGGAAGTGTCCTTTGCATAACTATATTCCTGACTGGTTAAAATTAGTTCAAGAAGGATCAATTGAAGAAGCAGCTGATTTATGTCATGAAACCAATTCTTTTCCTGAGATATGTGGCAGGATTTGCCCTCAAGAAAAGTTATGTGAAGGTGCGTGCACACTTAATACAGGTTATGAGGCAGTTACTATAGGACAAGTAGAAAAATACATCGCTGATAAAGCCTTATCAGAAGGCTGGAAACCAAAAAAATATGTAGATAATTTTATCAATAAAAATGTTTCAATTATTGGAGCTGGCCCAGCTGGCCTTGCCTGTGCAGAAAATCTTATTAGAAGAGGTATAAAATGCACTGTTTATGATAGATATAAGGAAATTGGTGGATTGTTAACATATGGCATTCCTGAATTCAAATTAGAAAAAAATATTGTTTTAAAACGTCGAAAAATTCTGGAGGAACTAGGAGTTAAATTTATATTAAATTTTGAGGTTGACGAACTAAAGATGAAAGATATTGAGAAGAAAAGTGATGCAGTCTTTTTAGGGCTAGGAACTTACGAAGCAATCAAAGGAAATCTTACAGGAGAAGAAAAAGAAGGAGTAATTGAAGCCTTACCATATCTAATAAAAAATACAGAATATCTTATGTCTGAGGAAGACGCAGAAAGTCTTAATTTAAAGGATCAAAAAGTAGTTGTGCTTGGCGGAGGTGACACCGCGATGGATTGTGTAAGAACTGCTATCAGACAACAAGCTGAAAGCGTTACTTGTATTTATAGAAGAGATAAAGATAATATGCCAGGATCTGTAAAAGAAATAAACCATGCTATAGAAGAAGGCGTAAATTTTTTATTCAATTCCCAGCCGTTAGAGATTATTGGTAACGGTAAAATTCGTAATTTAAAAGTTGGTTTAACCGAACTCGGTGAACCAGATAACACTGGTAGAAGAAAGCCTATACTGCTAGAAGGTTCGGAAAAGCTTATAGAAATGGACAAGTTAGTAATCGCATTTGGATATCAAGCAGATCCTCAAGATTTTGTAGTACAAAATAATATCGATATATCAGATCAAGGATTAATTTCTCTAAATAGCGACATTTATAAGTATCAAACTTCTAATCCGAAATTTTTTGCAGGTGGAGATATGATAATAGGTTCAAGCTTGGCCGTTCATGCAATAGCACATGGTCGTGATGCTGCTAAAGAAATTATTAAATATTTAGGTTAAATTATTAAGATATGGGTACTGAAACAATCATAATTATCGTACAAGTTATAGCTGCACTAGGTGTAGTTGTGTCCGTTGTTTATTTAGGGATCCAAATTCACCAATAAATAAAGTTTGCATGAATAACTCTTGAGAGATCCCTAAAGTATCTTTAATAGAAACATTATTTACCACAACACTTGCTAATTGTATTAATGCAAAACCAGCAACTACATATGCAGTTGCGCTTTTCCATAAAACCTTAAAAACCTTCCTTAACATTATGGATTTAACCTAGGTGAGGTGCCTAATCCAGCCCCATAAACTACCGCATTTAACCATAGTCTACTTGTTCCCAGTGCTGCACCTCTAAAGTTGGGCTCTCCTGAAAATAGAATGACCTGACCTCTACCAACCCTTTCACGAGTCAGGTAAGCTGAATTTGCAATTCTCTGCGAAGCTTCAGGCCACACTAAACCACTCATTTTTACATTAAGATCTGTATTGGGTGGCATATCAGACCAATTAATTGTCCTATAGGTTTCAGCTTCTTTATTTTCAATTATCTGCCCCACTCGAACAGCTGCTTCAGAGTTATTACTAGTCATTAGAACAGGGTAATTACCATATAGAACGGGGAGGGTGTCTACTGTTCCAAACGTTAACCAATGCTCATTATCAGTCCTTCCGGCAACAATAGCACCAGACGGCATAAACAACGACTGCCACTTATCCCTCATTTCTAACTGCGCTTTATTGAATTTATTTTTACTAACTTCCCAAGGATATTCAACTTCAAAATCTACCTTGTTTTCGTTTACCTTTTGCATATCAATTTCAATACTCAAAGCTCCAAATTCCCTCTGTAAATCCAAATTATAAGCTTCACTTTTATCGAATGTGCTTGAAATTTGTCTAACTGAACCAATCCCATTTTCAGATGCAAGACTTCTTGAACTTCCATTATGAGCAATTAGGGTACCACCTTGTTTAACCCAATCTCTTATGCTGCTCATTTCAGAGTTTGATAACCCTTGATAGCCACTTGGCATAATAATTGTGTTGTAACGGGTTAAATCACCATAACTAACAGACGAGCCATTTACCATGCTATGTCTAATGCCCAGGTGGTGATCTAAAGACCACCAACTTACACCCACGTCATATGAGCTGAAGTTTTGCTGTGCCATTAATGCAATTTGAGGGCGTTCTAATAGCCTGAAATGTCTACCACCCCAATCTGGAAGCTCCTCAGGCCCAAAGCCTGAATCTATTGATACTACTGAAATACTTAAATCACTAGCCACAGATCCAACAACAGAGCTTAAATTTTCAAAATTTGGATTATCCATTTCAATAACAACTACGCTCCCTCTTGGAAGATTTTGGTCTGAAAGAATAGATTCTTTGTCTATAATTCTAACCTCAACACCAAGCTCCATAAGTCTTGCAGCGAAAGCTACAGAGCGATCATCCATCCCATTTACAGCCCACATAAGAGCATCTTTATTGATAGTGTTGTCTATTTTTGATGGCTTCCATTTTGACAGATTTCCTTGAATATTCTCTTGAACAGTAACTGCTTCTAAGCCGTACATCATGGTTAAGTTAAAAGCTGTTGTGTCATACATTACTGAAGAACCATTCTTTAAGGTTTGTCTTCTTTCTTCTTCAAGGACTGACTCAATTATTTCAGCATCAAATTCAAGTATTGCCGCTATTAAAGGTGCTTCTGGCTGAAGATTTGGAATAATCATGCTACCAGCTGGTATTACATAATTATCTTGAGAATCACCAGTTTGTTTTAAAGCAGATTTAGTTTGAATAGGTTTAGTATTTAAATAAATTTCAATATCTTGAGCTTGGAGTTTTTTAGCAAAAGTATTAAGTCTTCCTATATTTTCTGTAGGCAATACAACAAAGGTTTGATTTGCAAATTCACTATTTTTAGAGACATTATATTTTCTTCCATCCCAAAAATCTTGATACATAGCCTTTGTATGTTTTTCAAGGGTTTTAAGGTTAGCTAAGGTACTAACAAACTGATGATGGACTGATTCTTTATATGATTGAATCGTTCCTTCAGGTCTTCTTACACCATCTTCAGACATTCTAGATTGCTCATATAAGATCCCTAAACTACCTCTAAATTGAATATAAAAAGAGTAGCCAGGATAGAGGTCTTCATGCCATTCGCCAGTATAAAATCGCCAATTATTATCATCAAAAGCTTTTGCTTGATCATCAGCAAAAACATTACCCCATTTAATTAAATCTCTGTCTATGTTTGTATTTATTGGTTCTCTTGGAGGCCCAGTCATAAAGGTATCTTGGGCACCCATTTCATGGCCATCAACTAGAATCTGTGGACGCCATTTGTTGATTAAAGGCACTCTCCCTTGAGTTTCAGGTTGAGTAAGATAAAACCAATCTCTATTAAGATCAAAGTAATAATGATTTGTTCTTGCGTAAGGCCAGTCGCCTGAATGCAAAAGAGACTGATCATCATAATTTGGTGCTGTTCCTCGATATTGTTCAAGGGATTTTACGAACCTATCTCTTCCATCTGGATTCATCATAGGATCAACAATTACTATCATATTATCTAGCATGCTAGTAACAGCTGTATCTTTACTAGCTATTAGATGATAAATAATACCTAATGCTGCATCTGCACCAGATGTTTCGTTACCATGTATAGAATAGGCCATCCAAGCAGTTGCTGGTAATGATTCGATTAATGATTTAGCTTCACGGTCAGAAGTAGATCTAGCATCAGATAGTTTAGCAATGGATGTTTGAATATTATCTAGATTAGCTAAGTTTTCAGGTGATGATATATACAATGCAAATAATGTACGACCTTCATGTGTTTTGCCATATTCAACTACTTGTAGTCTGTCAGACTGCATTGCATATGCCTTTATAGCTGTTTCTATCTGAAGAGGACTAGCTACTCTAGTGCCATAGTCAAAATCAAGGAAAGTATCAGGATGTTCAACTGAATCTAGATAATTACCATCAAGAATAAGGTTGGAATATAAATCTTTTGATAAAGAAGTGGGTTTCATTAAATCTCCAATTAAAAAATTAGGAGAGAGTAGGGTGAGTAAAAATAGAAGTCTGTAAATCATAAAAAATCCAATAATTGAGTAATTAATTCAATATTAATATAAAAAAATACAAAAATTGTTCGATTTTTATAAAAAATTCAAAATAGGGGCGAGAAACGTGTTCTAAGAGAAATTATTTAAAATTAGAGATAGGAGCCAACTAATTGATAGAGAAATAAATTATACGCAATATTTGAGAGTAATTATTTCTTAAAAATTAATAATTTTTTTGATGTATTAAAATTTAATGATTTATTGGACTGTCAGAATGTTTCCCCTTAGATAATTTTCTTATACATATACAAATAAAAATTAATAGTTAAATTTCCATAGGGCAGGTTACTCCTTTTTTTCCACACTTTTATCCACAGTCAAATAACTTCGCATAATATATATTATGTTAAATATATATAAGGATAAAAACTATTAAGTACATGCATTCAATAGCTTATTCTGTATGGTTATTAGGAGATTGTTAAATAATAGATAAAAATTTATTTAACATAATAATTTTATGATTATGAATACCAAGGATGTTTGCCGTATTTATTCTTCGTTACCTTAGTGTTTGTATGTATATATTCAGAAAAACCCCTTACAACGCTATCTATATAACTTTGTAATCTATGTTTGATGTAAATATGCCACAAAAACCATTTAATTATTTCATTTTTATATGGTAATTCTGGTTCGATAGTAATTTTCAATGAAGATGCCTTTGAATTTCCCTCTACAAGCCATTTTACTCTAGCTAGCTTACTCTTTACCCCTATATCTAGAACATATCCGCTCTCATCCCATTTAATGAATTCTCTACGATATTTAAGCTTATTTATATATTTAACATAATCTATAGAGCCTTTTCCTGGCCATTTTTCTATTTTATTTTCTATACAAAATGGATGATAATTCTCTAAATTTCCAGGCACCCGTATAGCTTCCAATATTTCAGATCTGTCTTTTTTGAAAGTTTTTTTAGCTTCTACATACATTTTTCATAGTATCTAACACCATATTCTGAATTTG
>Ga0315315_10004762_pt1 | contig 12513 bp, 7 predicted proteins | sample M140m3416metaG_FD_203699 | JGI IMG/M metagenome (GOLD analysis project Ga0315315, IMG submission 203699) | Ammonia-oxidizing marine archaeal communities from Monterey Bay, California, United States - M1 40m 3416 | ecosystem: Environmental > Aquatic > Marine > Intertidal zone | place: USA...
TTAAGGATACTGTATCTCCATTAACAGAATTAAATTCAACGGTGTAAAATTTCATAAATCCCACTAATCCAAACAATATTGCAATTGATGCTGCGATTGAATAACGTTTCCAATTAAGAGAAATCACTTTCGATTGTTTCCTTACTTGCTTTGGTTCAACTTCAGCTGTGTTGTTTAGCTTCAATTCAATTTTACTCCAAACATCTTCCTTGCTTTTGGAGAAACCAACCTTTGCTTTAGAAAAAAAATTTATCTCCTTTTCTTCGTAAAATTCGTTATGTAAGTCTTTATTTTCCATATTTCAATTCTTTACGAAGTGTGTGCAATGCTAAACTCATTCTTTTTTCTATGGCTTTTACTCCTATATCTAAACGTCCGGCTATTTCTTTATAAGTCAAACCCTCCATTCTACTCATTAAAAAAACTTCTCGCTGATTTTCAGGGAGTATGGCTAAAACTTCTTCATATTTAACTCTTAATTCATCATACTCTAAAAGGTCCTCTGGAGTAATTCTTTCATCTTCGTATGTTAAGTTTAATTCAAACTTTCTAGCCGAATCAAGTTTACGATATTGCGATATCCATAATTCCTTAGAAATCTTATACAATAATCCTTTAATCTGATTTTCATTGTATTCGAGGTTCTTTTCCCAGATTTTCATAAACGAATCCTGCGCAATATCCGTAGCCACTTCCTGATCTCCGCATCGGAAATAGATAAAGTTTCTTATTGGGTCAAAAAACTTATTGAAACAGATGTTGAATTGATCTTTTGTCAAAGCAGAAAGTATATAAGCAGCACTGCAGATAGTGCTGCTTATAATTTAATTATTTGAAATACTCACTTATTGTAAATGTGTACTCTCCTTCATCTGTGGTCTTTACCGCAATATCATCGCAGGTTCCATCACCAAAATCAACAGTAGCTACCCAATCACCAGATTTAACTTTGTAATACTTAATGATTCCTGAAACAATAAAACCACATTCATCTGATTTTACAATAGGCTCTACAATTACCTTCTTGTATTTAGATTTTTTTCCATTGTAGTAGTCTTTATCTTTTTTCAATTCAATCCCTGAGCTTACACCATTAATATTTGCTAAGGCCTGAGAATCTGAAGCTCCATTTCCAAAATCTACAGAGGCTAATACAGCGCCATTCTTGGTGTATTCAATAACACCTGCAGTATAATAACCATCTACGGATGACTGAGTTGGCTGAACTACATTGATCTCATAACCAGATTCTGGTAAGTTTATTTGACTTTCTTCTGTAGAGATCTCATCTGCGAAACTACTCGCTAGTTTTGCTTTCGAACACGATGACATTGCTAATGCGGCTAATGCCAGTACTCCTAAAAATTTCATTTTCATATTTATTTTTTTTATTGTTATACCTCTACACCGCACAACATCAAATGTACCCTACTTTTTTTAAAAAATAAAATTAATTATAATAGATAACTTCAATAGTTATAGGAATTATTAGACCTTCTTCGAATTATTTTTCCTATTCGCACGCACAACAACACCATCTAAACTTTGTTCATTAAAACATAATAGTTAATCCAATCTAATATCCTAATTTCAGTTATTCACAATAAACTTAATAACCGTATGCTTATCTCCAGAAATTCCTTGCAAGAAGTAAACACCTGTTTCTACGTTCAATAAAAATTGGTTATTTTGTGGTCTTTGAACAACTCCTCGATGAACCACTCTTCCTGCTGCATCAATGATCATAAAATCTGTATTTTCATTCAAACCTGACACATTAAAAATACCATTATTTGGATTTGGAGAAAGTATAAGTCCTTCATCTAAATTCTCGGAAAGTGACAAACAACTGACTAATGTAGCTTCAAGTGAACTTGTTCCGACACATCCAATCGCATCTGTGTAAACATAGTTTATTGTATATGAGCCTACACCACCTGCAGAACCTGGATCAAACACATTGCCTGACAAGCCTGAACCTGTGAAAGTGCCACCTGATGGAGTTCCCGATAATGTAATTGGATCTGCACCACTAACACACAAGGTGTCTAGTGAAGATGGAGTAATTGAAACTATCGGAAGCGGACTTACTGTTACGGTAATCGTGCTTGTATCTGTACAACCATTAATATCAGCTCCTGTTACCGTATATGTTGTGGTCATGGTTGGAGAAACAGATATACTCGAACCAGTTCCTCCATTGTTGTCCCAGGTATATGAAGAGGCTCCTAGTGCTGATAAACCAGCAGTAGATCCATAACAAATAGAAAAGTCAGCAGCCGTTGTAACAACAGGAAGCGAATTAACAACTAAGCTAACTTCTCCTTGAGCCTGACAGCCGTTTGCATCAACTCCTGTAACTATATATGTGGTATTAGCTGCTGGGGAAACTGTTACACTTGCACCGGCCCCTGCACCATTATCCCAGGAATAATTGGATGCTCCAGAAGCAGTTAATATAACATCATCACCTAAACAAATAGCAACATTACCATTTGTAACGATACTAGAAGGAGAGCTCTCGATTACCTCAATAAAAGTTTCAGCGGAAATACATCCTGATAGATCAGAATAATATACTGAATAACTCCCTATGGTGCTTACAGAAATAGTTTGAGCCGTTTCATTAGTCGACCAAGTATTGCCAGAAGCATATGAAGAGGTAAGGTCAGCTGACTGTCCTGGACACAAACTAACGGTATCTCCCTGACTAATTATAGGTTCGCTAGGAGTGTTAACATCAATAATATTAGCAAAGATATCCTGCGCAACACATCCGTTGGCATCAGTAAAAGAAAAAGTGTAATCGCCAGGGTCTAGACCACCAGCTGTGAAAGGTAAGGTCACATTACTAGCGTTTCCTGAAACAGGACCTATCCATTCAAGGTTTCCTATTCCTCCAGAGCCAATGGTAATAGAACCATCAGACAAATTACAGGAAGAAGGGCTTTCAGTAGATGCTACACTAACAGTAGGGTTAGCGTTTACAACAACACTAACTTGATCAACATTCACACAACCATTACCATCTGTTCCTGTAACCTCATAAGTAATTGTTGAAGAAGGAACAACTGTAATGGTAGTAGCACTTCCCAATCCATTATCCCAGTTGAATGAATCTGCACCAGTTGCAGATAATTCTAGAGTATCTCCAAGACAAACGTTCATTGAACTCGCAGTTGCAACAACATTCGGCAATGAATTGACTGTAATTGTTTGAGCGTAAGTATCACTACCAAATGCATTTGATGTAGTCAAAGTTACTGTATAAACTCCACTTGCAGAATAATTATAAGTGGGGTTCTCTTGACTACTTGTTCCAAGTAAATCTCCGAAGTCCCAAGACCAGGAAGTCGGACTACCAGTTGAATTATCTGTAAAGTTAACGTCTTCACCTAAACACAAGTTACCACCTGCAGAATAGTTCGCTACTGGCGGATTATTCATCTCTGTTCCATCAATATTTATGTTATCTATGAATAAATTATTCCCAGCAATACCATTGTTGAAACTTTCGAAGCGAACAACTACAGAAGACTCTCCATCATAGGCAGATAGATCAATTGTAAAACAATCTGCTCCGATAGTTCCGGTGCACCAATCTCCAACGGCAGGAATAAATTGGACGGTACTGGTAACTGCGGTTGCCAAAGAGCCAGTGCCATCTTCTGCATAACCAGCAATTCGTTGAAAGGAATTACCGCAATCTGTTGACACAAGAAGCACCAAAGAATCTGCTGAACTGGTATTATATCTCCTAAAGGCATGATCAAACGTCATGCTCACGCCTGTGTGATTAGAAAAGTCTAACGGCGGAGTCTGCATACCATCTCTTTCGAATCCATTCCCGTAGTTGTAAAGATCTATTTTTGCAGCCTTATCTCCAGGAGAACTTCCAGCCACAGTTAAAATTTCCCATGTAATTCCATTATCAGGATTTGAAATCGTCCATAAATTGGTATTAAAAGTGTTAGACTCAAAATCTTCATTAAAAGGTAATGATTCAGGGCCGGTAAAAAGAGTAAATCCAACATCACTTTGATCATTGGCTAGATTCAGATCTGCAGACCCATTCGGCAGATTAGTAAAAGCTGTAAAAGTATAGGAACCACTCGCTACTGACATATTTGGCAAATTGACCGTGACACTCGCTCCCTGAGCCAGACTACCAGTCCATGGGTATGTCTGGCTAGGACCACCATAACCGTAAACTATATCAACCGATGTTAATGTTGATGTTCCATAATTATTCAGTTGAACTACCGGATCTATTGATGAGCCGCAAATGGTTCCATAGGGATATGAAATACCACTCAAACCTGCATCGAGAGAAAGGTTAGATGTAATGCAAAAATTATGGGTTGTTTGACTACCAAAATCGCCATTCTGCGCTGTCATTTGAAATAGGCTAGCTCCTGTTTGATCCTCCATGAAGTAGTCTCCATCAACATTGCAAGTCCATTGAGAACCATAAAGACCATCTCCATAAGAATCATTTATGGTAAAAATATAACATCCTGGTGCCAAACAAACGTCTTCAATATTTGTTACTCCACCGGTGACATCTTCATATGGACCTCCTAAAGCCATAGTAACACCAGTGCCGTCTTCCTCAATTTGCCATGTGGTTTCGGAACCGTAGCAATCTGTAAGAATAGTAAGGGCTGCAATTTGACCATTAGCTACAATCGTGAAATTCGATGTCTCGGAATTGTTAGCAGCATTTTGATCTGTTGTTCCATTGGGATTTAAAGCAGTAGCTGTAAGCACATGAGGTCCCGCTGCAGGTGTTTGGTTTGGGAGCGTGACAGTAACAGATTGCCCTTGGGTAAGATTACCGGTCCAATTGAAAGTAGAAACAGGACCTGCGTCTATTTGGTATTCTAAATCAACCGAAGTAACAGTGTTTCCACCATAATTCGTCAGAACTACTTCTGGGTCGACACCTGCTGAACAAATAGAACCAATTGGACTCTGTATAGATGAAACGCCCACATCTAAGTCGTAAGTATATTGATTCATACACAGCAATGCCTGATATGCATTTATTCTTCCTGCACCAAGTTGACCTATATAATTTGAATTAGCACCATCAATATTCTCAGATGAACTAAGCAAGCAATTAACAACTTGTTGAGGAGTTGCCGAGGGAGCATGAGAAATCATAAGTCCCACTAGACCTGCCACCATTGGAGAAGCCATTGAAGTTCCTTGAGTAACTTGATATGAGCTTCCTTCATTCGTACTCAAAATACTCGAACCAGGAGCTGAAATACTTACCCATGTTCCATATTGTGAAAAACTTGATTTAGCATCTCCGCTTGTTGTGGAGGCAACTGAGACAACGTCGTCATACGCTGCCGGATAAAACTGTTGATTTGTGCCATCATTCCCTGCAGCCGCTATGAGAATCGAACCAAGATTCCATGCATAACTACAAACGTTCTGACCGTAGTTAGATGAGCCTCCTCCTCCCCAAGACATATTAATTACATCTGCACCGTTATCTGCAGCCCATATTATTCCGTCATAGCCACTTGTCAAGGACCCTGTATTACAATCTCCTATTTTCACAGGCATAATACTAACATTATATCCAATTGAGGCAACACCTATATTGTTGTTGGTTTCGGCTCCTACAATTCCCGAAACATGAGACCCATGAAATCCATCGTTACCTCCGCAAGGTGAAGGATCGTTATCGCTATCTACAGCATCCCAACCTGGCACCATTTTATTAACTAAATCTGGATGACTAATATTAATTGCATTATCTGTTACCGCAACAACTATGTCGGATGACCCTGTAGATATATCCCATGCTAAAGGAGCATCAATTTGAAATAATCCCCACTGCCCGGAATTAAAAGAATTAGAATAATACTGATCGTTAGGTGTTAGAAAACTCTCATGCAACTCTTTTTTCTCTGCATACTGAAGATCATCTATCTTGTTCAGGTATTTAACAAAATCCTCTACTTTATTAATCTTACTGAACTCCACCTGATACGTTCTATTTAATAACCTATCATCAATACCTGGATGCAGCTGAATTACCTTATGAACTCCGAATATTTCTTCAACATCTTTCAAAAATGGAAAGGCGCGAGTTTGCACGTTTCCGGATTCAGATATCGGTTTTTTTACGCTCTGTTTCAATTGAAAAACAACTTTTCCGTCTTGATACCAGCGATCTATCTTTTGGGAATAAACATTAAGAACTGAAAAACAAGTAAATAGGGTGATAATTATATATCTCACAATAATTGGTTTTAAGGTTTCGAGTAAAAATGTACGAATAAATCGATAAAAAATCAAAACCAAACTGATGAACGGTAAGAAAAATTAAAGAATAGCAATTACTCAAAATTGTATTAGATTGATTTTCATCTAACCCAATTTTTAATAGGACAACTAGCTAAAGGTCTTCATATTTTTTCATAAAAATATAAGATGGGAATCGTGTTTTGGGAACAATGGCTCCTTTCGGTATTAAAGAAATTAATGATGATGGAGCGATTTAATTAAAATGGAGCAACTCCTTTTCCAAGAGAATCGAGCAATAACAAACAGTAAAAAAGCTTAAGCCTTATTCGGTTTTCGGTTTCAAAGCATTTGATAAGCTTCGAAACTCCAGCTGCGCTTTCTTAATTACATCAATTTTAGATTCAATTTTTTTCATTAGCGCATTGGTCTCAGTATTTTCACCAATCCATATTTCATCATTTTTGTTATTCCTGCGTTGAAACTTAGACTCGAGCGCAACTAATCTTTTAGCAGCAGCCTCCATAATATTGAGTTCTACAAGAATTTTTGCAGCTATTTCCTTTTTTGACTGGTAAGTGCTATCATCAATCTGCTTGCTCATGTAAGCTTTTCTCATCTCATTGTCAAACAATTTAAATTGTCCATTAACCTCCAACAATGAATTCTTTAACTCACCTATATTTTTTTGCATTTGCGAACTGAATGTACTTTTATTCAGTCTTTTGTAATGACTATTATTAATAGCGCCTACAAGACTATTGGACCGAGAGGTGTATGACTCTCCTAAACCATTTAATTGACTTGTAGATAAAGTCATATCACTTTTAATTTGCTTTAATTTATCCCATTCCGGTTCATTGGATTTGATTTTACTTTTACCTACAACTAGTTGCTCAAATTGTTGTTGACACCTATTAATATCCTCTTTGGTTTTTGTAAGGTTGTGATAAGCACTATCAAACGCTAACTTTTCATCAGAAATAACCTTAAAAGAAGGGTCTTTCACACTAATAATGCTACTTTTTAATGTCTCAAAAATTTTATTCTTTTGTTCATAATCAGCTTTTACTTTTGAATAGTTCCGATTAGTTTGATCTACATTCGAATTAATAGTATTGCGGATATCTTGCGTGTTATATAACATAACACATGAATTAAGCAGAATTAAGCTCAAAAAAACCAGTAAACTTACCTTTCTATTCATTCTAAATCAATTAGCAACTTGCTTAATATAAAAAAAATAGTTGACAACTCAATAATAGCAATAATCAATATTATTACTTCATTTGGACTTGCTATGCCTAAATACTAATTCATTTATCAGCAGAGTAGAAAACACAGGTCATTTAAAAAAACACAGACAAGGAATTGATACAAGAACTGTTAAAACTAAGCACCAACTATCCATCGATAAATATCCATTCCATTTGCATAAAGCAGCAGACTGAGTAACAATACCATTCCTACCACTTGTGCTCTAGTCAGAAATTTATCACTAGGAGCTTTTCCTGCAATCATTTCATAAATTAGAAACATCACATGTCCTCCGTCTAATGCAGGAATTGGAAGAATATTCATAAAAGCGAGAATGATAGAAAGAAACGCAGTATTTAACCAGAATATTTGCCAATTCCACTCAGAAGGAAATATCTTTCCGATAGAACCAAAACCTCCTAATTGCTTTGCTCCTTCTTTAGAGAACAAAAGCCCCATAGATTTAATATACTTCCCCAGCGTCTCAACACCTAAATTTATTCCTTCTGGAATAGATTGGAAAAACCCAAACTTTTCCGTTTTGTAAACCAACAAATCACTCGGCATTTTTGTGTGGAACCCTAATGTTCCTTCTTCACTTACATTTACTTGAACTACCATATGCTCTTCTCCTCTGTAAAGACCTAATTCAATAATGGTATCCTTATGGTTTTGCAATTCAACCGTAAAGTGCTGGAAGAAAGGAAAGGACTTTCCATTAATCTCTACCAAGCTATCACTCGCTTGCAACCCTGCTTCAGAAGCTCCAGAATTAGGCGCAACGTCATTAATGCAAGTTGGAATCAATGCTTCAAATAATGGTCCTTTTACATTCGCTAATACTCTCTGTTCAAAATCCGAAGGAAGCGAAATATGTTTTTTGACTCCTTTTCTTATTAGGTTGACCTCTCTGTTCCCATCAATTACGATCAAAGAACTAATATCACCCATAGTTTGGGGCACATTCCCGTTTACATCAAGAATTATGTCTCCTTCCATAAACAGGTTCTCTCCCTTTATGCTTTCATCGGCTAAATGAACTCCATAAATAGCGTTTTCTACTGGCAAATATTCTTTGCCCCAAACCCACATTACAGCAATATATATAAACAAAGCAAGAATAAAATTAACAGTTACACCACCAATCATAATAATTAATCGTTGCCAAGTTGGTTTCGACCTAAACTCCCATGGCTCAGCAGGCTTATCTAGCTGTTCTTTGTCCATGCTCTCATCTATCATCCCAGATATTTTCACATACCCTCCTAAAGGAATCCAACCTATTCCGTATTCTGTATCGCCCTTTTTAAATTTAAAAAGGGAAAATCCAGCATCAAAAAATAAATAGAATTTTTCCACTCGAGTACCAAACCATCTAGCTGGTAAAAAGTGTCCTAATTCGTGTAATACAATTAATATTGAAAGGCTCAAAATAAGCTGAGCAGCTTTAATCCAAAACTCCATAATTTTTATAAATGAAAGGCAAAGATAGTTTTATAAATGAATAACAAAAGATTGATGTTGTGAATTAATACTAATCAATAAAGTACTTAAAACAAATCGCACCATTATAGACTCTCATCTATATCATCACTCCCTTTTAGCACTTGCTTTAATCTCATCAATCAAAGCACCTTGCGCCTCGTCGTAATTTTTAATGCGAACGTAATTACCATCTCCTAATCCAACCACTTTTTCTAACGAAAGCTCTTGAACCTGGTTCGTTTTTACTCCAACAATTGAAATTGTAATTCCCTTTTTTTTATACTTTTTAGCCAATTTATAAGGGTTTATATCATTTTGAGTAAACCCTCCATCTGTTGCCATAATTACCTGGTTGTTTCCTTGTGATATAAAAAATTCTTCTGCTTTTTGATAAGCTTTCTTCATTCCTTTACCGCCTGCTGTATGCCCATGCGCTTTTAATCCTTGTATAATGCTTATAATGGTATCTGGATTATTTCCTGGCATAGTTTCTAAAATAATATTTGCGTTATCCGCGTATGAAACCACCGTAATTTGATCTACATCTCGCAACATTCTAGCTAAATTAATCATAGCTACTTTCAGCAGATCCAACTTACCCGTATAAGCCATCGATTTAGAAACGTCTACTAAAAACACAATATTACTTGGCTTAAATGCATTTACAGAAAAATTCGGATAGGGATCGCCTTCTGCCTCCACCATAATTTCTACAATAGTATCTTGTTCTTCTAACTCGTCCATAATAATTTCCACTGTGGATTTGCTTTCAATTTTACCTGACTCAAATAGGTCCTCAGAGCTATCTTCAATCGCTTCATCCGGTTTATTCGTTTCACTAACAACCAACTCTTCCTCAGGAACTTTTTCTAATTCAACCAATACGACATTATTATTATGGTTCACGTATTTTACAAACTCCGTGGGGAAGTAATTTTCTGCCGAAACGACGAAATAATACAAGCCTAATTCAACCTCCTTTTCAACAAGACCTTTTGAATTTGTATTTAATTTTTCAACTGGGATTCCATTTTTAATCAAAATAACTTGGGCTTTTTGAATTGGCGCGCGAGTCTCTTTATCAATAACTGTTACCTCGAGTTCGAAATTAAGTGAGGTATTAATATCTTGATCAGAGAAGCTTGGGCAAGCAATGGATGAAATTGGTATGTGTTGAGTAAAACCGGCTACTTTGATAGTTTTAGGCTCAGTATAGCAACTAAAATGAACTTCTATCTTTTCAGAAAACGGACCTTTTACTTCGGGCGTAAATTGAACTCGCATATATACAGTACTGTCGGGGAGTAACTCTTTACTAGAATACCGAATTTGAAATCGTTTATCAGCATCAGCCCTAAAAATAAACACCTTTTTATCGCTCGTGTTTTTTATTGGAACATCAACATACCTTTGGCTTGACTTATCTAATAGGCCCAATTCGTAAGGCTGATCTAGAAAGACCGTTTGGGCATTTACTGCACCAAAAGCAAATAGAATAAATATGATAATTAATTTTTTCACGGAAATATTTATGATTGACTCAACGCAATTCTATTTACAAAGGTTATACCTAAATGGAAAAGTGGGGAAAATAGAAAATAGTAAGAATAAATAACACCAAATTTACTTTATAAAGTGATTGTAATCGAGACCACTAATTGATATTACCTTACTTCTCTAAAAACTCAATAAGTTCATCCGCCATTTTTCTATCATTACTTAAGCGGGGTATTTTATTCTGCCCACCTAGTTTACCCCTCGCTTTCATAAAAGAAGTAAATCCTCCTTCTTTTATTGGAGACACCTTTAAAGCCTGTAATATATTCCCCTTTAATAAATCCGCGTAATACGGGTTTTTTTGCTGAAGTAATAAATCCATTTTTGCAATAAATGCTTTCATATCATTCGGTTTCTTTGAAAACTCAATAAACCATTCATGATAAGGAAGTTCCCCTTGTTTTGGATTCACCTGAGGTGCTACGGTAAATTCAACAATTTGCGCATCAAAATCTTTTACCCCTTCTTGTATTGCAAATTCTACCTCTTCCGCTATTACGTGCTCTCCAAAAGCAGAAGTGAAGTGTTTAATCCTTCCTGTTACAATAATACGGTAAGGTTTTTTGGACACAAATTTTATCGTATCTCCTAGATTATATCCCCATAAACCTGCATTCGTATTCAGAATGATGGCATAATTAATCCCTAACTCTATATCCTTTAATGAAATTCTTTCTCGATCATCCTTAAAGAAATCATCTGCCTTAATAAACTCATAAAATATACCCTCGTTCAGCACCAAAAGCATTCCTTCTTCATCTTGACTATCTTGAAAGCTTATAAAACCTTCTGAAGCGGGGTATAACTCTATACTAGGAATTGATTTTCCTATTAGTTCTTCAAACCTTTTTCTGTATGGCTCATAACTTACCCCTCCATATACAAAGAGGGAAAAGTTTGGAAAAATGTCTTTAATCAATTTTCCTCCAGACTTTATTTGCAGCTTCTCAAAGTACATTTGAACCCAGGAAGGAATTCCACTAATCAACGTCATATTTTCATGGATTGTTTCATCAACAATCGCATCTACCTTGGACTCCCAATCATCAATACAATTTACTTCATATGAAGGCATTCTGTTTTTTTGTAAATACTGTGGAACATGGTGAGCAACTATTCCAGACAACCTGCCAATAGGAATTCCATTTTCAGACTCCATTTCTGGACTGCCTTGTAAAAATATCATTTTCCCATCTACAAAACTCGCTTGATTACTTCCATCGATATAAGACAACAAAGCATTTCTGGCGGAATGAATGTGATTCGGCATAGATTGCTTTGTAATTGGAATATATTTTGCACCTGAGGTTGTCCCGGATGTCTTGCACAAGTAAATTGGTTTTCCAGGCCAAAGTACATTCGCTTCACCACTTTTTACTCGTAAAATATAAGACGTAATCGCCTCATAATCTCTCACAGGAACAGCTTTTTTAAAATCGGAATAAGACGAGATGGTTTTAAAACCATGATCCTTACCAAAAGCGGTGTTTTTTGCCTTTATTATGAGGTTGTCAAATACTTTTTTCTGAACTCGAATTGGATCCGAACTCCATTTTTTTATTCCTTTTGCGATTAATTTTGCGAAAGGTTTGCTCAATGCTGCTTTAATTCCCATGATTTTATTTAGAATGCGATTACAAATTTACAGGTAAAAAAATAAAAACATAAAGCAGAAACAAGTGACATTATAATACCGAAGATCGGTTGGATTTTTTCAATTCCTGATTTATTCTCATGTCTTCAATTCTTCCTTTTGGAATAGAATTAATTAATGACTTAGTGTATTCCGTTTTTGGGTTAGCATAGATTTCATCCGCTAATCCTTCCTCGGCAATTTTCCCCTCTTTCATAACAATCATTCTATCACTCATAAATTTAACTACAGATAAATCATGAGATATAAAAAGGTAAGTCAAGCCAAATTCATCCCTTAATTCATTTAAAAGATTT
>Ga0315315_10004763_pt1 | contig 12511 bp, 11 predicted proteins | sample M140m3416metaG_FD_203699 | JGI IMG/M metagenome (GOLD analysis project Ga0315315, IMG submission 203699) | Ammonia-oxidizing marine archaeal communities from Monterey Bay, California, United States - M1 40m 3416 | ecosystem: Environmental > Aquatic > Marine > Intertidal zone | place: USA...
GCTCGCGACCGTGATCGTATTCTGCACAGCAGTGCCTTCAGACGGCTAAGCGGCAAAATGCAGGTATTCACTGGTGAGATGGGAATTTATCATCGGACGCGATTAACCCACACCTTTGAAGTTGCGTCGGTGGCGCGAACTCTAGCGCGAGTGTTGCGTTTGAATGAGGATCTGACCGAAGCGCTCGCATTGATGCACGACATTGGTCACCCGCCGTTCGGTCACTGCGGCGAAGATATTTTAAGTCACTGCATGGAATCGGTGGGTGGTTTTTCGCACAACGGTTTTGCACTCGTGATCGTCGAGCAGTTGGAGCAGAGGTACGCTAGTTTTCCCGGACTTAACCTGTCACGTGAGACACTTGCCGGTCAGGATGTTCGTGCTCACAAGGCGGAAGCTGCTGTGGGACGTTCGCCGATGTTGGAAGTTCAACTCGTTGATGCTGCTGACTCAATCGCCTATGACGCACATGACGTCGACGACGCACTGCAGATGGGTCTGCTGTCAATCGAAGAACTGTCTGAGCTTGCCGTGATTCGACGCGCTTTGGAGCGGACGCGGGGGCGACATGGCTTGCTGCCCAAGGCACAGTTGCGACAGCTATTGGTCCACGAGTTGATCGATCTCCAAGTGAGTGACTTGCTCGAACAGGCCGTCGAGGCAGTGCGTCCCTACGAGGGACACAACACCGTTAGTGTCAGCGAGGCGGGGTTACGTCTGGCGCACAGCGAGACAATTGGACGTGAGCGTAATGAACTGGAGTCATTTCTTTTCAACGCAGTGTATCGGCATGAGCGTTTGATTCCTGTTCGCAAAGCCGCATCGGAACGGCTTGAGACCATGTTCAACGTTCTGGTGCGAGATCCGTCGCGACTACCTTTGAGATTCCGGCAGCGAGCCGACGTAAATCCACTGGAAGCGGTCGTAGGGGAATATATCGCCGGAATGACTGACGCTTTCTGCGATACACAGTTCCGCTATGCCGTCGAGTCTTCGACGGGACCGCTGGCGGATTGGTAAAACGGCAGGGTAAACGCCGGCGAGTCTGACCGATACCGCACTGCTGTGTTCGCTCGATCTCCCGTTGCGTCGGTCACCCGTGTGAGAAATCAGGTCGTTGCTGCAGGGATCGGAAGTCAACAATACTAACGATATTGTTCGTGACAAGCATCACACTTTTGGCGAATCTTTGACACCCCGAGCCGAACGGCATCAAAATCACCACGCCCCAATGCCGCGGTCACTGCCTTCCCGTCTTCAGCCATGTCGCGGCTGAGTTTGGCGTAGTCATCATCGTCTGCATCATCCATTCCCTCTTGGGTGAGGATTTCACCGAGTAGAGCAAGAAGTTCACTGTTGCGTTTGACCAGATCGGTTTCCTTTTTGATCGTGCCCTCGTCGCGGGCACCATCTTCCAATGCGTCAATCAACAACTCCCCGTACTCCATCAAGGGTGACCGGTCAGCAATCATGGTCCAATCCGTTTCCTCTTCGGCATCTTTGCTGGCCAGCCCACTTCCTGCAACCAAATCCTGCAAATCACCTTTGCGGAGTTTTGCTTCGTTATACACCTGGGTTGACCCTGCTTTGCAGTTGAACGCGGTGCGACTGATAAGATCACGAGCGGCTGCCGCCTGATCCTTCCAGCGAACTTCGCCCGGGTGCTGATTGATCACTGCGAACAGGGATGCAAGCACAGTGAGGTGAAGTCGAGCGTCAAGATATCCGCCGCTGTTGAACGCACCGGGTGTTGTTACGATCCCATCGTATTCAAGTTTGATCCTCTTCACTTCGTCTTCGAGTGACTGTGGTGAGATCAGGCTGGCCCACAAATCGTCGCCTGCCGGTGAACCTGCATTGCCTGCGGTTCCCGCGGCGGGAGCGACCACCGCAGCAGCCGTGGCGCGAACGCTCGCAATCGTCGGAGCTTCACCGCGGAAAGCGTCATTGATGTCGGCGAAGAAGATCCCCTTCATTTTGTCGGGGTCGACTTTTGGTACTGGTGCACGGCGTTCATCGGCCCGAACATGGGGAACGATAGCGCCGATACCAACCAGAAGAATGATGATGAATCGTTGAGTGATCTTCATAAAACGACTTCCACGCGACAAGAAATGCTTCTCTTCGAGTATACCCGACAGATTGCGAACATGACCAAATGCATTGAAATACCCGCAGACTTTAAAGCAGTTCCCACATCAATAACAGGAAAATTCGTCGTCAGTGGCGGCTGTTTACAACCATCAGGCACGACCATTTGATTCGTGCAGGCGGGATTTAGCCTTTGTGTCAGGGCTGGCAAACGTCCAAAATCCGCCGCATTTCGGCAACTGCTTCCCGCATACCGACCATCACGGCCCGGCTTACGACAGAGTGCCCAATGTTGAGTTCGATCATGTTGGGGATTGCTGCCACGGGGCGCACGTTGGTGTAATTCAGCCCGTGCCCTGCGTGCAGACGCATTCCAAGTGCCGATGTTACGTTGCCTGCCTCTGTGAGCCGCGTTAGTTCCTCGGTCAGCGTGTGACGCGTCGCGAGAGCGTAAGGGCCAGTATGTAATTCGACGGCATCTACTCCGAGTTTGCCTGCGGCTTCGACTTGTTGGATGTCCGGGTCGATAAACAGGCTGACCAGAATATCGTTGTCTTTCAGTTTCTGGACTGCCTCAGCAATTCGTCCTTGATCAGATGCCACGTCCAATCCGCCTTCGGTGGTGACTTCGGCCCGATTCTCGGGGACCAATAGTCCCCACGTGGGCTTCGCATTGCAAGCGATGTCAACGATCTCATCAGCGCAACCAAACTCCATGTTGGTTTTCACGGTGACCGTTCGCATCAGGAGCTCGACATCTCGCTCCTGAATATGCCGGCGATCTTCTCTTAGGTGAAACGTAATACCATCAGCGCCCCCTTGTTCAGCCAAGGCGGCGGCAACCACCGGATCGGGCTCGAAAGTTTTGCGTGCTTGCCTCACTGTGGCGACGTGATCGATGTTGATACCGAGTTCAATCACAGCGTGTGCCCTGTCAGCTTGAGTTTCGAGTTTTGAACACAGTCCGATGCTCGCTTGCGCTGCGGAGTCTTAAAAACCCTGCCGCGCAACCGTTTACCGGAGGTTACTTGTTGGAGTCAATTTCGACACGTTCGCCGCGATCATCGCGACAATCCATCTCCATGTGCTCCGGATACAACGCCTCGCTGCCGAGAATCTGCACGGTCATCTTGCCAACATCCTCCATTTCCATCACCTCGCGTCGCTTCTTGTTATTCAGATGCGCCGCGACCTGATCATTGACTCGCACAGTCACACGGCAGATATGCTTGTTATTGACCGCAAGGGCAAGCGTTCTGATCACCTCGATCGACATGCTTTCAGACGTCTTCACCAAGGCACGGCCCTCGCAGCAGGGACAGTCATTGTAGATGCTCCTTTTCAGGCTTGGACGGATTCTTTGGCGAGTCATTTCAATGAGGCCGAACGGGCTAGTGCGCAGAATCTTTGTGCGTGCTCTGTCGTTAGCCATCGCGTCACGCAGTGTGCGTTCCACCTTCCTGCGGTGGCTTTCTTTCCGCATATCAATGAAGTCATTGACGATCACGCCACCCAAGTCTCTCAGTCTTAACTGCCGTGCAATCTCTTTGGCAGCAGCCACGTTTAGCCGGAAGGCATTCTCTTCGGCTGAATCGTTGCCCCGGAAACTGCCGCTGTTTACATCAATTGCAACAAGTGCTTCGGTAGGATCGATCACAATTGACCCTCCATCGCGAAGTTGCACCTGGCGTGTATTGATTTTGATGATTTCCTGCTCCAGCTTGTATTTGTGGAACAGCGGCGATTCGCCTTCGTAAAGTTTCAATCGATCTACGACACGCGGCATCACCATTTTCAGGAAGTCGCGAGCCTTCTCATAGGACTCAGGCTCATCGACTAAAATCTGATCGATGTCATCGCTGTAAATATCTCGAATGGTACGGATGATCAGGTCACTTTCTTCGTAAATGACCCCCGGCTCTTTGGTGGTTTTGACCCGCCGTGCAATTGCCTTCCACAATCGCAGCAAGTACTCCAAGTCACGCGACAATTCTTTTTCTTTTCGACCCGCACCCGCTGTTCGAACAATGAACCCGAGCCCCTTGGGTGGATTGAGTGAAAGTAAGCATCGCTTCAGTCTTTTGCGATCGTCCTCATCCTCGATCTTTCGGCTAACGCCAACGCGTGCCAGTGATGGCATCAAGACGAGGTATCTACCTGGGATGGAAATGTAGGTACTGAGCGTTGGCCCCTTGGTACCAATTCCTTCCTTGATGACTTGGACAAGAACCTCATCACCGCGGCGGAAGATTTCCTGAATGGGAGGCTTCACACGGGGGCGTCCACCTTTGTAGGCGTGCTTACTGCCCCGTCCTGATTCCCGGGCGCGTTTTGCTGCAGCTTCAGCGAGTTCGTCGGACTCTCGCATGATTTCTGCAGGGTCGTAACCACCCTGTCTGAAATATTGGGGTTCCACGTCACTGATGTGCAAAAATCCATTTCGTCCGACCCCAAAGTCGACGAAAGCTGCTTGGATACTGGGTTCGAGATTTACGATTTTGCCGCGGTAAATGTTGCCTGCGAACGCTTCAACGCTCTTCCGCTCCATGTAGAGCTCTTCAAGACGATTGTTCTCCAGGACTGCAATCCGGCATTCTTCCGGTTGCAATACGTTGATTAGCATTTCTTTTTTCATCGACAAGCACCTCAGGGGTGTTAGGCCGGCTTAATGCGAAACCAAAAGATTCCGGCATGGACGCCGACGGTGGTAATGTGTTGTTAACAGCCACTGACAAAGAAGAAGAGTTTTTCATGCTTCGTCTTGGCTTAAGAGTGAGTTCATCCGCGACTCCCAAGTGGGAGACACTGCTACATAGCTTGGGTCGCCTCCGTCAGGCTCTTGTTTGAGTTCAACGGAGATGCGGCGTATCAGAGTTCCGAGTTCAACCCAATCACTAAAGCCCAGCAAATCAAGAACGTCGCCAGGGCGGAGTGATGCAGCCTGGCTTGCCGCCAGACGTAGGTTGATAACGTCACCATTCAATTCGAGTATTGTGATCTGCTCTGCGACTTTGACTGTCAGCGTCTTCTTTTTGCGCTCAACAGAGACGGATTCGCTAGAGAGTAATTTTTCTATTGCGGTTCTAATTTCCGATGCCTCGACGCCTTCCACAACGGAAAATGTGTAGTCACTCGAGTTCAGTTGTGCCTTGCTCATCCCTTCAGGTAAACGGGTCACGCTCTTGATGTTGAGCCCCGGTTGTTGATCAGCTTCTAGTCGCTCCAGCAGAGCACGGGCAGACAGTTCTTCTGCGAGATCAATTTCAACCACCTCGTCCAGGCTCTCCACTCCCAATGCCAATGCGGACGGAAATCCAACCCTTGGCTTGGGATGAAAACCTTCAGTCATTGAAAGCACTAACCCGGCTCGGCGCAATAACCGCTCCCATAGTCGTGCAAGATCTCGGTGACTGATCCACCGCAACAAATCCGTTTTTCCAAATCGCACCCGGTAACGAATCCGCAAAACAGGTGCGGTCGCTTGTTCCGGCCCGGTAACATCGCCACTCTCAGGCACATTGTCGGACTCAACGTCGGTTTGATCTGGGTCTTTCACGGTTGTCATAAATGGGGGAAAGCTGTTGTTCAGGTCACGACCAGTTCAGGCACCAGGACCCCGAGCCGATCCAGTAAATACACATCAACGTCTCTAGCTGAATCGAGCGTCATCACCCGCTCGGCAATCTCTTGGCATTCACTCAGGGACACGCTTCGGATTGCTTTTTTGATCCGAGACAGCGCAAGCGGTGGAACGCTAAGGTTCCTTACCCCGAGTCCCACGAGAAGCAAGGCACGACCGGGAATACTGCTCATCTCACCACAAACCGCCAGGGGCCGTCCCCAGTCATCTGCCACATCCACGCATCTTTGAATCAGACGCAGAACTGCAGGGTCACTGGACTGATAAAGATCTGCGACGTATTCGTTGCTTCGGTCAACCGCGAGGGTGTATTGTGCGAGGTCATTTGTACCGATGCTCAGGAAGTCCACCTCTTTGACAAAGTGTTCCAGCATTACTACCGCGGCTGGAACCTCTACCATCATGCCGACAGGAATGTCTGCCCGGTGGGGAATCCCTTCATCCTTTAAATCTCGTGCGACCACCTTGAGCAGCATTTTCGCTTGCCGCAACTCGCCAATCGTTGTGATCAGTGGAAACATGACGCGGATATCGCCATGCGTCGCCGCTCGCAATATTGCTCGCAACTGGGGCCGGAACAAATCGAGGTTTCGCAGCGAGAGACGAATACTACGCAGTCCAAGGAACGGATTGTATTCCTGTTCTGCAAGCGGTCGGTGCCCCATCTTATCGGCACCGAGATCCAACGTACGAATCACCACCGGGCGTCCGTTCATCTCACTCACCACCTGGCTGTAGGCTTCGTAGTGATCCTGTTCGCTCGGCTCTTCGGTACTGGCCAGATAAAGAAACTCGGTTCGATAAAGCCCGATCCCATCCGCACCGCGTTCAAGACAGGAACCCGTTTCGTGAGGAAACTCGATATTTGCACTGAGCCTGATCCGAGTGCCGTCAGCCGTCTCAGCGGGCAGATCACGCAACTCAGCTAATTGAGCACTGAGGGTTTGACTTTGTTCGATACGCTGCTGATAGCTCGCCAGTGTGCTGTCGTCAGGATCGAGGATGATTTTCCCGCGATCTCCGTCGACAATCACGCGGGTTCCGTTCACAACGGAATCAAGAAACGTGCCGATACCTACTACCGCAGGCAGTTCAAGTCCCTTTGCCACGATAGCGGTGTGGCCGCCCGAACCGCCAACTTCGGTGCAGAAACCTTGCACGTAACGACGGTCCAGATTTGCAGTCTCGCTGGGTGACAGATTGTGCGAAAGAATGACCACTGGTTCTGTAAGATCAGTAAGTGGTTGCTCGGTGACGGCGCCCAATTGCAGCAACAACTGTTTTTCGATGTCCAGCACATCCTCGGCCCGTTCGGCGAGCATGGGGTTCTCTAGACGCCGTAGTGCCAGGGCGTAATTTCGTAAAACGCGATTGACCGCGTATGCCGCAGCATGAAGGTCAGTGGTAATGCGCCTCCGCAACTCGCCATGCAAACGCGGGTCGTTCAGCATTTGCATTTGGGCGGAAAAGATGTCGCCGGTCTCATCCCCGGCAACCGCGCTTGTTTCGAGCCGATTGGCTTCGATCTGCTTTGCCACCGCCTCAACAGCTGAACGCAGACGCGCATATTCCTCGCCCGCTTTATCAGCGGCGATAAGCGTCCGGGAAATACGATAACCATCGGCGTCCAGCACTAATGCTGGGCCAATAGCGACTCCCGGCGAAACAGGAATACCTTGAAGTTCGACCATCGTCGTGCGACGGAACGGTTCTCACGGGAGGTACCCACCAACATTGAAGATGAAATCAGTGTCATCAACAATTGCTTGGCGTTACTCCAAGACCGCGTGAGCGGCCGCGAGTACGTGGGGTGCGGTCCGTCATTGTTCGTTGGTTGTGATTTATGTTCTGTACCGGATTCGAACGCACGAATCCGATGCTCCAGTGCATGCGGTTGAGACCACATGACTGGCAATCTGGCCGAGATCATTGAGTCAGCCGTCTAGTGCTGACTCCGTTCCCGGCACTTCAGTTGTGTCATCAAAACCCGCCTCAAACAGTTCCTCGATCGCTTTGAGCGCATCCTCAGCATCACCACCGTCTGCTGAAACAGACAGCACCGTCCCTTGGGCAGCACCCAAGGTGAGCAGCGAGAGGATACTTTTGCAATCGACCAATTCACCATCCCTGCCGATCAGAATGTCTGATTGATAGGCGGAAGCCATACGGACAAGTAGATCCGCAGGACGGGCGTGCAAACCCTGAGGGTTGCGTACGGTGACGGTTCGAGTAGGTAGGTTCTTATTCATTTAGCCAGATACAAACTGGTTGTCATCTGCTTCTTGCAACAATTGATTGATATCGACGGGCGTTTTGCTTTGCTTCAGGAAGCGGCAAAACGTTTCATCTCTCAATTGTCGGGAAATGTTCTCTAGCGCGCGAAGGTGATCGCCGGGGCGCTCAGGAGGGCTGATCAGCAAAAAGAAGAGCTGAACTCGTTCTCCGTCAAGCGATTCAAAATCAACGCCTTCCTCACTGACTCCGACGGTGCCCACTAATTTTTGGACACTGGGGTGTTTCGTATGAGGGACAGCCACGCCTCGACCGATGCCCGTGCTGCCGAGTTCTTCTCGCTTCATGATTGATGCGATGATGTCTTCACGCTGATCGGCATCCACGTCGCCGGAGTCAAGAAGAGCCTGAACAAGCTCCTCGATAACACCTTCTTTGGTTTGAGCCTTCAATTCGGCGCGAATTGCCTTGGTCGTAATAAAATCTGCGAACTTCATATGAGTGCGATTCCTTGTTTGGAAATCTCGTTGTTAGCTAACCGCCTGTCTCAGCCAAGCTTGAGGGGCCCGGTCAATCGCGTTGGAACAACCCGATGGTCCTCCGGTAAAACGCAGGACGAGGTTAGTACCCCCGTGACGACGAGCGACTGCACTTGGATGTGACAGCTGGCGGGAATGAAAATGGTTAAGGTCGCAAAAGGCGAACAGACGCAGACACGGTTGTGCCGCGAGTGTCTCACTCGTCTTCAGCGGTCGATGTATCGATGTGTTTATGCCCCGTGGCCCGATGGCCAGTTTTCTTCTCTTTTATTCGTCGAAGCTGCTGCTCCACCTTCGGGATTGCAGTGTCGAGTGCCGCAATCACGGTACTCGCTTCGGCTGTTGCTACACAGTCATCGGCGTGCTCGGCCGAAACTTGGATCTCAACTGATGGCTTATCTAACTGTTTCAGATCGACAGTAACGTCGATTGCGTTGATGCGATCGAACAGCCGCCGGAGCTTTTCTGCTTTTTGGACAAGCAACTCCTGATCCCCTGGCTGCAAACTCCCGTGCCTCGCTGAAACATTGACCTGCATCTTCTGAATCTCCTCCGTTGAATTTGACGTCGTCGCAAAAGACAACCTCTGAATAGGAACGTTCCACGCGTCGACGTTATTTCCTGACGCTTCTGACGGAACACTCTGCCACAGATAGCATACGCAACTTCGCTCTCTGCGAATAGCGATCCTTTTTTAGTTCTGACCTGAGAATGCGACCCTAACTCCCCCTGACAGACAACCCGCTGGCGTGTTACGCTCTTGTTTGCGATTTTCAACGTTTTTTCCACCCCTCTAAACCCCCGCTTGCTCCATGGCCCGAAAGGTCGTCAATCGGAAGGCGAAAGCTGCCGAAGCAGAAGCCGCAGAAAAACAGGCTACCGCAAAGAAGAAAAAAGCCGCTAAAAAGGCTACGAAGCGGAAAAAGAAGGTTGCTGCCGAAGTTCGGCTGCGACTGTATTGGGGCGTCTTTAGTCAGAATCTGAAGCGGGTTGCCGTGTTCGAATTCGACCAGAAAAAAGAGGCCGAAAAAAGAGCTGTCGAGCTCAGCAAAGGCGGGAAATCCCCACACTTTGTGCAAAAGGTTAAGGAAGAAATTAAGCCCGAATAAGTTATTCCGATGCACGAGCGTTCACACATGCCAAAATCAATTTTTTCGGTTCTGGCACTTTTGGCGGTCGTAGGGATGTCGCAGGCGCCTCATTTGAGGGCTCAGGGAAATGACGCAGTGGTAGCGAAATACTCGGCGGAACTCTTTTCCGGACCGAGCGGGAATCAAATTCCCTACCGAATCTTGGCACCTGTCAACGTTGAGCAAGGAAAACAGTACCCTCTAGTGCTGTTTTTGCATGGCGCTGGCGAACGAGGGACCGACAATCGGAAACAACTGGTGCATGCCGCAGCTGACTTTGCCAGCCCGACACGAATGAAGCAGTTCCCCGCATTCGTGGTCTTTCCGCAATGCCCCGAAGAACAGCGATGGGTTGAATCCCCTTGGGATTTGCCCTCCGGAAGCGGTCAGTTTGACAAGGAACCATCCAAGCCGATGAAGGCTGCACTAGAGCTGGTCGATTCACTTGTGAAGAAACTTCCCGTCGATCCGGCCAGAGTCTATGTGACGGGTTTATCGATGGGGGGCCAAGGCTCTTGGTATGCCGCAGCCACAAAGCCACGTCGGTTTGCAGCGATGCTGGAAGTTTGCGGCGGAGGTGATCCAACGTGGGCTGCTGACTATCAGGGACTTCCGATTTGGGCACTGCATGGTCAGAACGATACCGTCGTTCCCATCTCGCGAGCGAGGGAAATGGTCATAGCGTTGACAAAATCCGGACATGCTCCTGAACTGCGATATACCGAGTATCCGGGGGTTGGGCACAACAGTTGGGCACAGACATTCAAGCGTACCGATGTGTTTGAATGGCTGTTCGCTCAACGTAAACGCTAATGAATTCGGAGCTCATACCGAGCGCACCGGCCGGTTTCGGCGCTGATCGACGAGTGCCCGCTGAATGGGAACCGCAAGAGTGCGTTTGGATTTCCTGGCCCCACAATCAAGACACTTGGCCTGGACGCTTCGAGTCGATTCCTGAATTCTTCGCACTGTGGGTGCAACTCATTGCGGAATCTCTGCCCGTGCGAGTGCTTGCTCATTCAGAACTCGCCCGCGACTGCGTAAACTTGCTCGGATCGCGAGGTAACATCGAACTGATTGATATCCCGACGAATGATTGCTGGGTAAGAGATTACGGTCCGACGTTTGTTCTGAGTGACTCAGACAAGCATCTCAGCCTCGTTGATTGGCAATACAACGCTTGGGGAGGAAAGTATCCACCTTGGGATTCGGATGCCGCTGTGTGTAAAACGATCGGTAATGAATTGCAGTTACCGGTCGCTAGTAGTGAATTAGTGGTCGAAGGCGGGGCGTTGGAATTCGATGGTGGCGGCCGCTTATTGACCACCGCAAACTGCTTGCTCGCCAAAAATCGAAATCCTGGTCGCGACGAAGCCCAAGTTGGGCAAGAACTTCACCGCCTCACCGGCGTTACCGAAGTTGTTTGGCTTGACGGTGGTGGTTTGGAAGGAGATGACACCGATGGACACATTGATCAACTTGCCCGCTTCATCGACCTGAAAAATATCGTCGTCTGTGTATCCAACCATTCACAGGACAAACACACACGTGGGCTAAACGATAACTTTTTGCAACTGAAAGCCTGGGCAGAGACCACTTCGCCGCGGCCGGAAATTCATCAGTTGCCGGCACCTGCGATTCGTCGTATCAACGGTCAGGCCGTTCCGCAAAGTTACTGCAACTTTCTGCGCCTAGGTCCTGATCGTTTGCTCGTACCCAAGTTTCATGCCCCAGAAGACGACTACGCCGCAAGCCTTCTTCGTGAACTCACTGGAGCAGAGACCACGCAGATCGACTGCAGCGATCTAGCATGGGGGTTAGGGGCGCTACACTGCGCAAGTCGGGATCAACCAAAAACGACACCGATTGAAACAAACACCTAGGTTTGATTCGCGGCGATATATGAGTGATCCCATGTTTACGGTGCCCGTGCTTGAGTAAGCTCTTCCTGGTATGCACATCGCAGGACGATCAGCTGCAACCCAAAGCCGCAATGCCTCACTATCTTGCAAACCAATAGAACGTCGGCCCTAAAGTTGGCCAGCAGTTGCTTACGTCTTATCCCAGCACCAGAAAGACCTTCCCGAACTGCACAGTCTCCTCCGTTCACGTGGCGTTCAACGTTCGCTTTGGTTTTTATCTTGGCTCAGCCACAGATAACGTTAATGAACTGCAACCACTTGTTACCCGGAACGACCGCGACCGCAGTTTCACGGCGGTAACGTTTTGTAACTTTTCTGCAGCGACCGATACAAAACCCGACGTTCTTGCCAACATGAACCTGCGGATGACGCAGCACTTGCCACACAAATACACTTTCGCAAAGCGGAGGAACTCCGTCCCCACCTTAGTACCGGACGTCAGCTTGACGTGTTTCTCGGCAACCGAATCACTTCGCTGCAATTTATCGGAACCTGACAGGTGGCGGAATGTTAAACAGAAGAGGGCAGAGTTGTTGATACTCGGTCGAGCGATGGAACGCGACACAAATAAGTGCAGACGATTGCACAGCACATAAGGGAAAAATTCATGTTACAGCCAACCAATCAAAAAGTCACAGCGGCATGTCCTTCCGGACACAAGGTCCGAGGCAATGCAAACCTCGTGGGTAAGACAGTGAAATGCCCACGGTGTGACATTGGGTTCGTATTCGCACTGACCTTCAAGCCCTCCGCTGCAGTTGAAGCGAAAGAGGTGACGGACACCGGCGTGATGCGTATCCTCGGCGCGATGGACGCTGTTCCGCCCGCACCAAAACGGCGAGCAAAGACAGAGCGTCCCTGTACCAGGTGTGGTACCGCTGTAGCTGAAAACACCCCAGTTTGCACGCACTGCAATTGTTATTTGGGAGTCCTGCCGGAATTCCTTCACCAAATGTC
>Ga0315315_10004764_pt1 | contig 12510 bp, 10 predicted proteins | sample M140m3416metaG_FD_203699 | JGI IMG/M metagenome (GOLD analysis project Ga0315315, IMG submission 203699) | Ammonia-oxidizing marine archaeal communities from Monterey Bay, California, United States - M1 40m 3416 | ecosystem: Environmental > Aquatic > Marine > Intertidal zone | place: USA...
ACACACAATAGATGGAGTTAACATCGTTTTTCAAAACACGCCCGGAACTGAAGCGCCTGCTGAAATGAATGCTTGGTTCCCAGACCGCAAGGTGTTTTGGGCGGCAGAAAATATCACGGCTACTATCCACAATATTTATACTTTGCGCGGGGCTCTGGTACGCGACGCACTGGAATGGTCCAAGCAAATCAATCGAGCTCTTTACGAGTATGGCCAGGAAGCGGAAGTGATGATCTCTTCACACAATTGGCCTCGATGGGGCAATGAGCGTATTCAAGAAGTTATGCGAAGTCAGCGGGATGCTTACGCGAATTTAAATAATCAAGTGCTATTTCATGCTAATAACGGGGTCACTATAAATGAAATTCATAATGAGTATAAAGTTCCGAAGAGTTTAGAAAAAAAATGGAGTGCGCGTCAATACCATGGGTCAGAATTTCATAATGCCCGAGCCGTAATTAATCGTTATCTTGGCTATTGGGATGGTAACCCTGCAACACTTGTCCCGCTTTCTCCTTATGATTCTGCTCCCTTATATGTGGACATGATGGGAGGCGCCTCTTCAATTATTTTACGTGCAGAGCAGCTTTATAGCCAGGGTGAGTATCGATTAGCAATGGAGATACTCAACAAACTTGTATACGCAAAACCAAATAATACAAGAGCGAAAAATCTGCTTGCAGATGTGTTCGAACAACTTGGTTATCAGTACGAGAGCGCTAGCTTGCGAAATGTTTTTTTATCTTCAGCGTCGGAGCTTCGCAACGGAATATTAGTTCGCTCTTCGTCTTCAACTGGAAGCAATAGTCTTCAACGGGCTCTGACGACGGCCCAATGGTGGGACGCGATCGGTACTCGTATTGATAGTGAAAAAGCTGATGAGATGAATTTTATTATAAATTTTTCTTCGCCTGACACCGGAGAAAATTTCGTCATAGAAATGAGTGGGGCCACGCTTTCGGTGCTAGAAGGTTATTTAGCAGCGAAGCCCGATGTTTCAATTGAAATCAATCGTTCAGATTTAGAGGCTGTAATAAGCGGGCAAGAAACACTCGCTTCAAGGCTGCAGGCTGGTTATGGCAGTGTCTCCGGAGATGCTTTGGTATTAGCTCAGCTAACCGCAGTAATAGTCGATTTTGAACAGAATTTTGAGGTGCTTCCCGGGACCGAAAAGCTTATCGACTAGATGAAGAGAGAAAGCTTTGGCGGTTATTCATTGGAGTAACAGTTAAAGGTGTGGAAAATTGCAAATTAAATTGAAGTTTTTAGGACACGTGGTTAGCAGGTAAAATGACTTAGGTATGAATAAACCAGCTAGTTTAGAGCTAATTAAAGCGGTACGGCTCCACAAATCGTTTGGACCGATATCCGTTTTAAACGGTATCGATCTCACCATAAAAGCGGGTGAGGTGCACGCGATTCTTGGCGAAAATGGAGCCGGGAAGTCAACGCTTGTAAAGCTTCTCTCCGGATTTGAACATTTGAGTTCGGGGTCCATAAGTGTTCAGCCAATGAACTCTGAAGATCCTAATGATCTTTTGAAAAGTGCTGTCTGGGATCAAAGAACAGCGGAAGCTCAAAAAGTGATTCTTATTCATCAGGAGCTCAATCTTATTGATGAATTAACTGTTGCAGAGAATATGTTTCTCGGTGTAGAGCGTCTAACGCAGTTTTCTTTGTTTGGGTTGCGATTTCTTGATAGAGCGAGTATGGATGAGATCGCTTCAAAATATCTTGGTGTTTTGAAAATTGGCATTTCTCCCTCTGACAAAGTCGGAGACCTCTCTGTGGCAGAGAAACAACTCGTTGAGATAGCAAAGGCCCTGTCAAAAAATCCGCGAGTGCTTATTTTAGACGAGCCAACGGCTGTATTGACTGAGCAAGAAAGCCGTGTGTTATTTGCTCGAATTGAAGAATTAAAGTCTGACGGTGTTGCTATCATATTTATTTCTCATAAGTTAGAGGAAATCGTTGCCTTAGCCGACTGCGTAACAATCATCCGCGATGGAGATCAGGTTGGTTGCTTTAACGTTTCTGAGCTAAGCAAAGATGACATGGCGAAACTTATGGTTGGTCGAGAGCTCAGTAAACTGTTTCCGTCGATCCCAGAACCATCATCTAAAGCAGAGTTTGCGATGTCAGTTTCTTCATTAGAAATTTATGGCAAGGACCCTGTTTCCTTTGCGCTTAAACGCGGAGAAATATTGGGATTTGCTGGTTTAGTTGGATCCGGACGATCGGCGTTAATGGAGACTTTGGTTGGTTTGCGTAAAGCGAAAAGAAGGGTTGTGTTTATTAATGGTTCTGAGGTTTTTATCAGTAATTTTGCTGAAGCTCGTGCGAATGATATTTCTTATTTGACGAAAGATAGGAAAGGCAGAGGGTTGTTTTTAGAGAAAACCGTTGCGTTCAATTTTTCACTTTTTGCTTTGAAGCAATTTTCTCATTGGCTGTTAGACGTTGTAACTGAGCTCAAAGCTCTCGTTAAGGCGCTTAACTTATTTGATATTCGGGTTAAGGATTTAAAGGCAGGGGTCAATAAGTTATCAGGTGGAAATCAGCAGAAATTATTAATCGCGAAGATGCTTGAAACTGCGCCGCAAATAATTATTTTTGATGAGCCAACTCGAGGCATCGATATTGGTACAAAAAGTCAAATTTACAGGCTTTTTGCGGAGCTGACCCAAAAGGGTTGTTCAATAATAATTGTTTCGTCAGATATGAACGAGGTTATCGGATTATCACATCGCGTAGCGGTGATGCGTGACGGTCAGTTAACCGGCATGCTCGAAGGTAAAGATATTAACGATGTAGAAATAATGCGTTATGCCGCAGGTCTGAAGAAGCAGTAAAAAACTAGGTAAAAGCAAATAATTTTTGAGGGTCTTATGCTAATTTTAAATTTGAAATCGACAGGGCCGTTTATTGCGTTATGTCTAGTTTTTTTGCTGGGCGTTTTTGTAAATGAGGCCTTTCTTAGCTCTGGTAATTTGGCGAACATACTTGCTCGCAGCTCTTTTATTGGTATCGTGGCTGTCGGTGCAACATTTGTTATAACTGCAGGAGGGATCGATCTATCGGTTGGGTCTATGGCAGCATTTATCTCCGGTTGCATGATTCTTCTTATGAACGCCCTGCATCAGAGCATCAATTCTATTTCAATTATCATATGTGTCGCTGTTTTTGCGTCCATTGCGATGGGATTATTAGCGGGCCTTATTAACGGGTTGCTGACAACGAAAGCGAGAATTGAGGCTTTCATAGTTACGTTAGGAACGATGGGTATTTACCGATCGCTGGTAACTTTTATGGCGGACGGTGGAACATTGTCGCTTAGCTTTACAATCAATGATGTATACAGCAATGTTTATTATAGTGACTTTTTAGGAATACCGTATCCAGTATGGGTATTTTTTAGCCTAGCGGGGCTAGCTTTTGTTTTGATGAACAAAACTATTTTCGGACGCCATTTATTCGCAGTTGGTTCTAGTGAAAAAGTTGCGCTTTATTCGGCGATTGATACAGAAAAGATTAAAATCTTCGCCTTTATGATACAAGGGTTTTGTGTTTCTATTGCTACGATCATTTATGTGCCTCGTTTAGGTTCGGCGTCAGGGCAGACTGGAGTGCTTTGGGAATTAGAAGCAATCGCAGCAGTAATAATAGGAGGGACTGCCCTGAAGGGTGGATATGGACGTGTTTGGGGCACCGTTGCGGGGGCGCTTATCTTGACTCTTATTGGGAATATTCTTAATTTGACGGACATGGTGAGTAATTATCTCAACGGAGCGGTGCAGGGGCTCATTGTAATAGCTGCAGTAGTTATTCAACAAAGAAACGGCGTGCAAGCTGAATCCTGAGCATTGAGTGGTTTTGTCGTTTTACGGAGACTTATATGAAACATAGAGTTAAATCAAGTGCTCGTTTAGAACAGATTTTTGTATTTGGATTTTTGGTCTGGGCGTTGCAGATGCCAAGTTTTGCTCAAACCTTAGGTGTCTCTGTCCCAGCTGCAACACATGGATGGACCGGTGGGCTTAATTTTCATGCGGAAGAGACTAAAGATCGCCTAGAAAACCAGTATCCAGAGTTGAAAATTGTTCTAGTTACAGCAAGCAATGCTTCTGAGCAGGCCAATGATCTTGAAGATTTGCTTACGATTCACCAAATCGATGCTCTTGTTATTTTGCCTTTTGAATCGGCTGCATTGACTGGTCCGGTCCGAAACGTGGAACGCTCAGGTGTGTTTGTGACCGTGGTTGATAGGGGTTTAACTGACCCTAGTATTCATGATTTCTATGTGGCTGGAAATAATAGCGAGATGGGCCGTGTTTCTGCGAATTATATCAAAAGTCGGTTAGATCAGGATGGAAAAATAGTCATTCTTCGTGGCATGCCGACGGTCATCGATGAGCAACGATTTGACGGATTTATGTCATCAATTGACGATACCGGTATAGAGGTTCTTGACTCTCAGTATGCTAACTGGAATAGGGATGACGGTTTTACGGTAATGCAAGATTTCTTGTCAAGGTTCCCGAAGATTGATGCGGTGTGGGCTCAGGATGATGATATCGCTATCGGTGTCATACAGGCAATCCGGCAGGCGAGACGGCAAGATGAAATGTTTGTGGTTGGCGGGGGAGGAATGAAAGATATCATTCAGCGGGTTAAAAGAGGTGATAAGCTCACGCCTGTCGATGTCCTTTACCCTCCCGGAATGATTTCAACTGCCATGGAGCTTACAACAATTAAACTACTAGCAGATGCGCCAATTGAAGGAGAATACATTCTCAGTTCCCCGTTAATTACTGAACAAAACGCTGACGATTATTATTTTCCAGATTCGCCTTTTTAATTGTAGGAGCGCCCCATGAAGACTATAAAGGGACCAGCGGTATTTTTAGCACAATTCGTTAGCGACGAGAGCCCCTTTACCTCACTCTCTGAAATAGCTGGCTGGGCTTCTGATTGCGGTTTTAAAGGAGTTCAAATCCCGAGTTGGGACGAGCGCCTTTTTAATTTGGAATTAGCAGCTGAAAGCTCCGATTATTGCGACGAAGTTCGGGGTGTGCTTGCAAATCACGATATTGAAGTAACTGAGTTGTCCACACATTTGCAAGGGCAGCTGGTCGCTGTCCATCCTGCGTATGATCAAATGTTTGACGGTTTTGCTCCGAGTGAAGTGCACGGCAAGCCTAAGGCCCGTCAAGAGTGGGCAGTTGATCAACTTATGATGGCTGCTAGGGCATCCCGGAATTTAGGGCTTACTGATCATGCGAGTTTTTCTGGTGCGCTTGCTTGGCCATATTTATATCCTTGGCCACAGCGTCCAGCGGGGTTAATTGAATCAGCGTTTGATGAGCTAGCGATGCGTTGGTTGCCTATACTCAATGCATTTGATGATGCTGGGGTAAGTATCGGTTTTGAGATTCATCCCGGTGAAGATTTACACGATGGCGTCAGTTTTGAGATGTTCTTGGAGCGAGTGGGGAATCATTCAAGAGCAAATATCCTTTTTGATCCAAGTCACCTGGTACTTCAGCAATTGGATTACTTAGGGTTTATGGATGCGTATCGGGAACGTATAACGATGGTCCATATCAAAGATGCGGAGTTTAATTCTACTGCAAAACAGGGAGTTTATGGCGGTTATCAAAGTTGGATTGACAGGGCAGGCCGGTTTAGATCGTTAGGAGATGGACAAGTAAATTTTAAAGCTGTGTTCTCAAAGCTTGCAGCGACGGATTTTAATGGTTGGGCAGTTTTGGAATGGGAATGCTGTTTGAAACATCCGGAGGATGGCGCTAGGGAAGGTGCAAAATTTATTGACAATCACATCATTCGTGTCACCGACAGAGCTTTCGATGATTTTGCGGAGTCGGGAAGTGATGAACTAATAAATAAAAAGATCTTAGGTCTTTGACTAGTGAATGAACCGTTTAGAAAAATTCGAATTGGAATGATCGGTGGTGGACCGGATGCGTTTATCGGCGAGGTTCATCGGCTAGCTGCTAGAATGGATAATCGATTTGAACTAGTTGCAGGTTGCTTCAGTGCGGATTATTCGAAAAGTAAAAAGTTTGGAACTGGTTTAGGCCTGAGTGCAGAGAGAATTTATCGGACGCCGTCCGAAATGGCGAATGGAGAAGCTGATAAAGAAAATGGTATTGAAGTCGCTATTATTGTGACTCCAAATAATCTGCATTTCGAGCACGCTCAAACGATGATCCTCGCCGGAGTTCATGTTATATGTGACAAGCCTATCACCTCTGATCTAAAGCAAGCTGAAGAGCTTGAAAGGTTGGTTAGTAGTGTGGGCGTCCATTTTATGGTGACATACAATTACAGTGGCTACCCGATGGTAAGAGAGGCTAAACAGATCGTTGGATCGGGCAGGCTGGGTAAACTGAGAGTGGTGCAAGTTGAGTATCCACAGGACTGGCTGGCAACAGATATAGAGGCGTCTGGTCAAAAACAGGCTGCTTGGCGAACAGATCCATCACAAGCCGGTGAGGGAGGAGCGATTGGCGATATTGGAACTCATGCTTATCATTTGGTTGAATTCGTAACGGGTGAAAAGCCGCATAGTTTACTTGCAGATTTGGATTCTTTTGTTCCTGGTAGGGTTCTCGATGATAATGGTCATATTCTGCTCCGATACGAGAGTGGTTTGAAGGGTATGCTTTGGGCAAGTCAGATAGCCTGCGGGCACGAAAACGGATTGAGATTGCGTGTTTATGGTGAGCAAGGTAGCTTGGAGTGGTGTCAGGAAGCTCCAAATTTTTTAGAATTCAAACCGCTTGGCGGCAGTAAAAATACGTTGACTAGAGGCGGCCCCGGGCTCGGGGTGCTAGCTAATGAATCTACTCGAATACCGGCAGGACACCCGGAGGGTTTCATTGAAGGGTTTGCGAATCTTTACAGCGACTTTGCGGATCAGCTTCGCTATGTCTCGAAAAGGTCAGAGACAGTGCTGCCCACGGTGGCAGATGGGGTCAATGGAGTGCGGTTCGTAAAATCGGCGGTAGTTTCTTCTAAGGCAGGCGGTGTTTGGCAATCTCTAAGTTAGACTCCATAATTTTTTTGTGTTGTTATAATTAGGTTTATTTTAGGAAAATTTATGAAAAAACTTAATCGGAGAAAGTTTTTGGAAGGTTCAGTCTCCTTAGCGACTGGCTTTTACGGAGCCTCCTTGATTTCTGCAGCAGAAGGTGTTTCAGAAAAGCGGGGCATAGAGCATTTGGGGCTTCAACTCTATACTATGCGAAAGGAAATGAATTCTGATTTCGAGGGGACTCTGGCCCGCATTGCAGAGCTCGGTTATAGCGAGGTTGAATTTGCAGGTTACTTTGATCGCTTGCCAAACGAAGTACGTAAGGTGCTTGATACAAATGGTTTAATATCTCCGGCGGCGCATATCCCTTGGCAATCTGTCCGCGATAATCTTGATTTCGAGATTGAGCGTGCTCTAGTTCTCGGCCAAAAAAATATTGTTATTCCTTACTTGGGACCAAACGAAAGAACAGAAAGCCACTACAAGCAGCTTATTGAAACTTTAAATTTTGCTGGAGAGTCATGTAAAAAGGCGGGTTTAAGAATTGGATATCACAATCATGATTTTGAGTTTCAGCCAATTGCGGGGATGGTCCCGTATGATCTAATTCTTGATGAGACGGAGGACTCCCTCGTAGATTTCGAGCTAGATTTATATTGGATAGCGCATGCCGGGATAGATCCAATTCCGTATTTCGAAAAGTATCCTGGTCGTTTTACGATGCTTCATTTGAAAGATCGGACATCCGATGGGGAGATGGCTGCAATAGGAAGCGGAGAAATTAATTTTGAATCGATTTTTTCTCGGGCTGAATTAGCTGGGGTCAGGCATTATTTTGTTGAGCATGACAACCCAAGCAATGCGTTTGCATCTATCAGAAAAAGTTATGGTGCTTTGAGCACGATGAGAATTTAACATATAAGGCACATGCGAAATTGCCGAAAACTCCGGCTTTATTTCATCTTAAGCAACGAGGAATTGTTAAATGAAAACGCGAAGAGAATTTATTCAGGGATTGATAGTTTCTGTCGGAGGTATGACTGCACTCTCAGCTTGTGATGGTGAGGGGGGTATTAACGCGACAAGCGTCAGAGAAGCGATGCGTTTTTATGACGATTCAGAATGGCAGTTGGTGGAGAAGCTAGCTGACCTGATTATTCCAACTACTGAGACTGCTGGCGCAGGTGACGTAAATGTTGTCGGTTATCTTGATGGATTAATGTCGGAGTGGGCGAATGAGGAGACTCAGACTAAGCATCGCTTGGCTATTGAGAAAATCTCTAATCATTTGAGTAAAGCGACTAATGGTAATTTTTTAACCGCCGGACCAAAAGATTCTGAAGCTGCCCTAATTCAGCTCGATATTGAGGCTTTTTCTGAAGGAAATGACTGGTCAGGTTATATAGATTTTAAGAGTTATGTGACTTCGGCATACTTTGCTACGGAAAGGGGCGCACTAGAGGAGCTAAAGTGGGTTGCTATTCCGGGGCGTTGGGATCCAAGCGTAGAGCTGATTTAAAAATTTTAAATAAAATAATTATAAAAAAAATAGCGATAACGAGGATGGAGCTGTGACAGATTTTGATGCAATCGTAGTAGGGTCGGGCATGAGTGGGGGGATGTCAGCCAAAGAGCTGACTGAACGTGGCTTAAAAGTTTTGTTATTGGAAAGGGGGCCTGAAATTATTCCAGAACGCGATTATACAGACCATCTGACACCGTGGCAGACACCTAACCTCGATAGCGTTGCGCAGGACGAAATTGCAGAGCACTATCCGAGGCAATACGGAGGGGTCGCTTATGCAATCAAAGAGTCAACAAAACACTTTTGGGTTAAAGATAGCGACCATCCCTATGAGGAGGCTGAGGGTACAAGTTACGACTGGTTGCGTGGTTACCATACTGCCGGGCGTTCGATCATGTGGTCGAGGCAGACGTACCGGTTAAGTGATCTTGATTTTGATGCCAATAAGAAAGAAGGCGTCGCCATTGATTGGCCAATACGGTACTTAGATATTAAGCCATGGTACGAAAAGGTCGAGCAGTTTATCGGAATTTCCGGTGCGCCCGAAGGCCTTTCTCAGCTCCCTGATAGTATTTTCCAGCCCGCTTTTGAATTAACCGACGCAGAAAAAAAATTGAAGCAAGGGGTTGAAAATAAATTTCCTGAGAGGAATGTCATTGCGGCCCGCATCGCTCATCTAACTGATGCTACAGCTGAACAAAAGTCTCTGGGCCGAAGTAATTGTCAGGCCCGTAATCATTGTCATAAAGGCTGTAGCTTTAAGGCATATTTTTCGTCACTGAATGCGACTTTGCCGGCGGCGCAGAGAACAAATAATTTGACAGTTGTTCATAATGCGATAGTTGATTCACTTGACTATGATCCGGAACAGAACAAAGTCACAGGAGTCAGAGTGATCGACTCAGGAAATAATTCACGAGTCACATACAAAGCGCGCGTTGTTTTTTTGAACGCGTCGACAATAGCGTCAGCGATGATTCTGTTACAAAGTAAATCGTCTTCTTTTCCCAATGGGCTTGCTAACAGTTCAGATCAGGTCGGTCGGAATCTTATGGATCATGTCAGCGGAGCGAACGCTTCCGGTATTCTGAGTGGTTACGACAATATGAAAGTTTATGGACGGCGCCCAAGCGGCGGTATCTATATTCCGCGGTACTCGAATCTTGACGGCAGAGATAAACCTTATAGTAGAGGGTTTGGATTCCAAGGCGGTGCTAGTCCTCTCGGGAATAACGGAGGTAGAATACCCGGAATCGGGCGAGAGTTTAAGGAGGCTCATCGTGCACCAAGTCCTTGGCGTATCGGAATTAGTGCATTCGGAGAGCAATTACCGAATCCAGAAAATCGAGTCACGCTGCATGCGGAAAAGAAAGATAAGTGGGGTCTGCCTCTGGCGAGATTTAATGTGACTTATGGTCGTAACGAGTATCGGATGCTCGAAGAGGCCAGTAAGGATGCGGTAGCAATGCTTCGCGCTGCCGGGTGTATAAATGTCACTGCAACGCCAGTCTCTCTAACCAAGCCTGGGAACAGAATTCACGAAATGGGCAGCGCAAGGATGGGAAGAGATCCTGGGTCTTCTGTATTGAATTCTTGGTGTCAATCTCATGATGTTTCAAACCTTTTCATAACAGATGGCTCTTTTATGACTTCTGCGGCATGTCAGAACCCGTCCTTAACATACATGGCCTTCAGCGCACGAGCAGCTCATTACGCCGCTGATTTGATAGCAGAGGGCGTGGTTTAGTAGGCTATAGATTAAGTTTTAAAATTTTAGACAAAACTGACGATTGGGGATGCAGGTAGGACTTCTGTGGATTAAAGTGTTCCGATTATTAAATTTAAAGATAAGCTTTGAATCTTCAAATACAGCTATTGGGTTAAACGTTTAAATCGTTGTTTCTCGGTGGAGCATGGTTATTATCGTGGATTTAAGCACAAGAATTTGGAGTGTAGGACATGGCTGGGAAAATCGATAGAACAATAGAGCCTGAAATTGGCGAAGAATCGGCGGTCAAAGAGACTAGTTCTGGGGTTCGTATTCGGAAAAAGGCAAAAAAGAAGGCTGTTGAGGGAGAGCCAAAGCCGTCGAGTGCAAAAACCGAGCCCCAAGCGAAAATAGCCAAAGGAAAATTAGAAAACACAGGCCCCGTCGTCTCTGCTAATGCATTAGAAGATGAAGAAGAGTTACGAAGCGAAAAAATAATAGAAGACTTTGTTCCTAAACTTAGTTCTTGGTCCCAGACTTTGGCTGATGGTATGCCGCGGCTCGAAGCAAATACTCAAAGTCTTCTTACGCGGGAAAATTCCTTAATTTCTGCACTGGATGAGTTCTCAGAGCAGCGAAATATTCAAAAAAAGTTTTCTATAGTGATTGTCGCAGCCGCAGCGACTTCGATTGTTGTCTCTCTTATATTTTTCCTGATTACGATCATGAGTTTTTCGTCAAAAAATGAAGAATTTAGCAACCTCAGCCTTGCACTAGGTAAAAGAATTGTTGAGCTTAACTCTGGACTTACTAGTTTTGATGAGGCGCGGTCGCAGTTAGTGGCTATGCAGGTTGGATTAGAAGCTTTGGCCGCTGATATTGAGAGACTGGGTCTGGATGTTGATGAAAGTAAAGTGAGTTATTTGAGCACTGAACAAGAAATTCAGGGTCAACTTTTAAACTATTCTCAAGAGCTGAGCGCAGAAGTGGCTGCGCAAACTGCTAACGTTCGGGAAAATCTTGCTCGATTAGATGGTCAATTTTCGAATTTTAATTCAAGGATGTTAGATTTCGAAGAAGCGTTAGGAAGAAGCGAGTCTACTGTCAGAGCAATCGGAGATGATGCAAGCTCTCTGCTTGAAATAAAAGAAGTCATTGATGCGTTATTGACATTAGAGCGTGAAAAATACTACGACGCTATCATCGGAGCCGAGGCTTCTAGATCAGTTTCTCAATTGAAAGTTAACCCCCCGGGGGCTTCGAACAGTTCTCCCAGTCAGCGTGGTATAAACCTCAATCTTCCCTAGTCAGAGGGTTCGTTGTTAAAGCTCGGGAAAAAGGTATTTACCAAGTCTTTTGCTACTTCAGACCCATTTGATAACTGAACTTCCTTGCACAGGTCCAAGATCTCGGTAATGATTTCATCTTGAATTGCCTCATCAGTTATTTTCTTATCATCGGGTGCGTCATTTGACTTGTTGCTGCGTGAGAAGCGAGCTATTTTTGATCCTGCTGTTCGCAGGGCGTCAGCTCTGCTGGGCGGTAACCATATTTTTATTTTCCCTCGAGTTGTAAAGACTTCGCGAGAGTTTGTGAGTGCAATTGTGTCAACGTGGATGCCGTTTTCTAGATCAATCCCGTCTTGTATAAATTTAGTCGTAGCTTTCAGCAAGGCCATTGCATAGCGCGGCCGTATTTCATCAAGTTCAAGCGCAGTTGCTAACGTTTTATCTTGCCCAGTTAGGGATTGCCAAAGATCATGACTGTCGATTCCATAAAAATACGGGTCCGCCTCGTCTGCAATGGATCCGTTTGATGAAGCTTGGCCTCCCGACGCTGCCGCGGCTTCAAGTCTTGACAATAACGATATGGTTGCAGTTTCTAACCAATTCAGCTTGCCCAAGACGAATAACAAAAGCATGATGAGGACAACGCCCAGTATAAGTGTGATTGTTAAAAGTATTGTAAGCATTTGTTAACTAGGTCCTATTTATTTATGGGGACAATCGACCAGGAGTTAAACTGTATATAAGTCTAACTCAATTGTGCGATAACTAAAGATTGTTTTCACCTTTTTCATTCAATAATTCTGCATTTTGTTGCTCGTCCAAAAATCGAAACGCTGGTATGTGATAGTCCACGTTTAACTCCGCACAAATATTTTGTAAAACAGAGTTTCCGATTAACACAGCCTTCTCTTTCGACATCTTGTCTCTCTGA
>Ga0315315_10004765_pt1 | contig 12507 bp, 26 predicted proteins | sample M140m3416metaG_FD_203699 | JGI IMG/M metagenome (GOLD analysis project Ga0315315, IMG submission 203699) | Ammonia-oxidizing marine archaeal communities from Monterey Bay, California, United States - M1 40m 3416 | ecosystem: Environmental > Aquatic > Marine > Intertidal zone | place: USA...
GGCAAGACCTTAATTGATACCGACCCTCGCAAGATCGACAAAAGAAGAATCGCAGGGATTCACGCAGTTTATAAAACAAGATAAAAAACTTTTTTTAAAAAAGATTGATTAGGGGTTGACATCATAACTAGTTATGTTAAAGTTAAGTCATATTCAACAACAACTCACAACCAAAAATAAAAATGAACGCAAATCAAGTAGCACAAAAAATCAGAAACGAAATCAAAAAAACGGGAACAAATCCAAAAGGTATGGTTTCAGTTCGCAATACCGATTATTCAACGATGATCGAATTTAACCTTCGGGGATTATACGGAGAAGACTTGGAGCGAGTTGAAGATTTCATCAATGACCTTCCAGAGTCCGACGAATATGGTTTCGATAATGTCGGATAATAAATTAAAAAAAACAATCGGGGGGAGATGACTTCAAACCCCACAAACCCACGGAGAAAAAAAATGAAATTACAAATCACAAAAGGAATTACAAAATTTGAACAAATATTCGCTCAAGCTTCAACCAAGGAGCAGGAGCGTTTAAAGAATGCCGAAGAATATCTCGGCAAGTCCGCATTCGCAAGTCAAGTTAAGGAAGTCGAAGAATGGGTCTTGATCGATGGTCTTGTTTATTACATTTACAAGAAAGCAAAGGGAGCGAATTTCTTACATCGTTTCGAGCCGACTTTCTCTTGCATGAGTTCTTCACCCCTTTTCCGAATCATCTCGGACGAACCAATGGAACAAGCTTTGGATCGACTCAAGGCAGAAGCAAAAGGAGAAGAATATGTAAGCACCGAAAACATTTCTTTTTACACTCCTCGGCAAATGAAAAATATGTTTATCAATATGAATTTTTCGGATTATTCAGAGGAGGAAATGGATCGACCTTTCCCTTTTTCTAAGAGCGGAGAATCAAGAAAAATTATGAACCAATTCGGATGGTTAATGACGGACGATTCCGATCTTTATTGCAAATTAAAAGGGGTCGCTTAAGACCCCATAACCTACGGAGAAAAACACAATGAAAACAAAATATAAAATCACAAAAGCAAATCCCGAAACCTCTCCCGATGGATATCATTATCAAATTGATTTTGATATCACGGGCAAGGGATCAACTCCCGATCAAAAAAATCTGAATCTCGGATTTACGAAAACCATGATCGAGGCAATCAACTACGCAATCCAGAGGATGTTTGATCCCGTCCGAGATGAGATCGTGATCGATCACAAATGCGGAGAGTACAAAGCACAAGCACAAGCAATGGGAGGGGCAAAGAGCAAGCGGAAGATCACTCCAGAGCAACAAGCGAAACTCCAGAAAGCACGGGCGAAATCAAGAGAAGAAAAAAAAATGAAAAAAGATTGATTAGGGGTTGACATCATAGCTAGTTATGATAAATCTATAAACATGAAAGCAAGACAACTCATCACAATCCTCCTCGTTTCGATCTCGATTTTCGAGTCTGCGAGGTGGGTTGAGAGTCGTCTTGAAACCGAAACAATCACAACTCAATCCAAGTAAAGAAAATGAAACTCACAACATCACAAATCTCACAAATCGCAGACCTTACCGACAACAACGATCATACATCCGCAAGGTTGCTCATCATCGAAGCAATGAAAGACGAGGAAAATCATTTCGAGTTTATGATCAACTCTTACAAGTTCATCGAGGAGCAACAAAACATTTTTGGACATCTTCCTCATAATCTTTCTACCTTCAGAAACGAAACCGACAAGACTCTTAAGCTTTGGATTTTCAAGCTCGTCTCAAATGCGGATCAAGTTTGGCAAGCACTTTAATCACAACCCACGGAGAAAATAAAAATGAACAACAAAGCAAAAGCTCACAAAATTATTACAAGTATTGAAGGTTTAATTTATGGAGATTTACCACAAGAAACTCCTTTTGGATTTGATCTGCTCGATCTACTTAACCAAGCGAAAATCCACTTTAAGGAAATCGGTCACAATGACGATCTTGATCAAGACATCCTTAAGTTTTTAAATCAAGTCAAGACATCAATCAAGGCACTTCAAAAAGCTCAAGACTTGGTCGTCATAGGATAACTGATCAGAGAAATAAAAAATGAAGATTAGAGATCAATTTGAATTACCAAGAGAGACGGGAGAAAGAAGAGAAGCTTTGAAAAGATCGGTTGAGAAATGGATCAATCATCCGAGCAATCATCGAGATGAGGAAGAAATTTTTCATTCTTTAAGATCAAGGGAGGATATTATTTGCGATCGACCCTCACCCGTTTCAAGCATTGAGGAGCTTTTAGATTCTCCTCATTGTTATAGAATCGCTTTTAAATATGAAAAAGAGATCGACGATCTTTTAAATCTTTAATCACAACCCACGGAGGAAATAAAAATGGATAAAATAATAATCTGGGAAACCAAGAACGGAAACAATATCAAAGCCATGATGGGAAAGGATCATCGAGGTTTTTATGAAATCAAAATCAATGAAACTGAAAGCGAGTTTTTCTCAGATATAAAAGAAGCAAGAAAAAGATTTTGCTTTCTTTCTCGCATCTCAAAACATTGGCTTTAATCACAACCCACGGAGAAAATAAAAAAATGCTAGTTACAAATAAAGATTATTCAAGTCCTCATAGGAACAAATTAAATAACGATGATCAAAGAGAATTCGATTATGCTTTGAGATCAGTAAAATATCATCAAAAGGAAATAGAGAGTCATAAAGATCAACAAAGGAAAGAGATCAAGATCATAAGAAAATTAATTAGAAAGGCTTGCAAGAAATGAGCATCGCAAAAAACCTTTTTAAAAATAAGATTGAAGACTTTATCCCTCTTCTAAATATCGCAAGTCTTCACCTCGATCAATTGCAGGAAAGGCATGATAAGGGGAGACTTGATCAACTCCATATCAATCGATTGAAAAACGACATTGATTGGATGACTCAAAAAATGGAGTTGATGATCGAAGAAAAATCAAAAAAAAATAATCCGCTAAAGTCCGCATAAATAAAGGGACTCAAGCGATTCGTAAAAAAAACTTTTCATAACTTGTTTCGATAAGCTTGACAATTAATGGCAAACCACTAAAGTGAATCTCATATATTGACGCACTTATTATTAATACAAACCACAAATAAAAATGACAAATACATATTATACACTCGGATCAAAACTTTCACTCTTCGTTATGGAGAACATCTTTGAAAAAGGTTCAACTAAATTATGGATGCCGAAAAGTCACCTCATCACCCCGATCCAAGCTCATTACATCATCGAGAATATCACAATGGAAATGATCATGGATTTGAGTGACGAAGATTGCATCTCAATGCAAAGAGAACTCAAGGCACTCAAAGCAGAACTTCAAGACCTTCCTTTCTATGGTGAGCGAGTCGAGTTTGTTAAAGCAGAGAGAGCGGATCGCAATGAGAAAGCAAGGCAAGCAAGAACCGCAACGAATCATCAATCAAGCATGAACGGGGGCAAGGGTGCAGTTGAAATCTTATCAAAGCACTTCAAGAACATTCAATCCGAGATCGTCGATCAACAACTCACCGAAGCGATTGAATATCTCAAATATATCCACGGAACTTCTGATCAAGAATTATGGATCAATGATGAGCAAGACAAAGAGGTTTATAAGTATTGCCTTGAGAATGACTTGATCGATCTTTTCGAAAGAAGTGGAGATGACTTCGGGACAAGTTATGACGAGACTTATTGCATGGTTTCGGACAAAGGATGGAAATTAATTTAATCACTCAACCCACGGAGAACAAAACAATGGAAAAAGAAACAATCACAATCGATCCGATAAGTGGAGGAAAATTCGAACTCCACATCACAAAGAAAGATATTGTCATCATATTCAACTCAAGAGGATGTGCAGAAAATTTCCTCATCAAACTTTTAATCTCGGAGGATTGCTAAAATGAGCGAACTAGACAAAAGCTTTCTCGTCCTTATGGGATTCCAATTCATCCTCGTTCCCCTCGTTCTCTGGATCGTCGGGAAGATCGACGAAAGGAGGGAAAACCGATGAATCAATATATTTTCAAAATACACTTTTTAAATGATATGCTCGGAAATAAACTTCGAGCAAAAAAAATAGAATGCAACGGGATCGAAGAATTTCAAGAGAAGGCAAACAAGGTTCTCGATCGTCAAAAGATTTCATGGAAGCGAGTCTGGAGAATTGAGAAATATGAATTGCAAGGAAACATAAGCGGAGACTTTTGCAACCGATGAAGATCGCAATCTCTTATTTAAGATTTTCCTCGATGCTTCAAGCGTCGGGAGATTCATTTCGAAGGCAGAACGCAAGTCGAGATGAGTGGCTCAAGAGGAATCCCGATGTCCTCCTCGAAAAAGAATTGAACGATTTCGGTCTCTCAGCTTTTAAGGCACATCATGTCAGTAAAGGAGACCTCGGAGACTTCCTCGAATTCATCAAGACTCCAAGCTTTGCAGATCGGATCGAGACGGACGAAGTCTTCCTTCTGGTCGAGTCATTGGATCGGTTAAGTCGGGAAAAGATCATGTCCGCTCTTAATCAACTCAAAGCAATCGTTGAAGCAGGGATCAAGATAGTCACCTTGGCAGATGGTCAAACTTACGACAAAGACTCCTTGAACGATCTTGGAGGACTGATCGTTGCGATCGTGACAATGTCCAGAGCATATAATGAATCGAAAACAAAATCGATCCGCATCAAAAAATCATTTGAGAAAAAAAGAGAAGATGCAAGAAACGGAAAAATTTATTCTGACCGACCGACTGCATGGATCAGAGCAATCGACGGGAAATATTCTTTGATTGGAAATAATGTTCGGATCGTGCAAGAGATCATTAAAAGGGTCGCAAAAGGAGAAACGATTTCAAGCATTGCAAAGGATTTGACAAAACGAGAAATCCCTACTCTTACAATGATGAGGGAGATGGCAAATCCTGCGAAAGTCTGGAATCCATCCACGATCAAAACCTTGATTCAAATCCCCTCCCCGATCGGAACTTTGCAAACCAAGGACGGAGACATCGAGGATCATTTTCCTGCAATCATCGATCGAGAAACTTTCGCAAAAGCAAGACAAGTTTTGAAGAATAATTCATCCGATCGAGGACGCAAGTCAAAGACCTACACAAATTTTCTTCGTAAGATCGCAACCGATCCGATTGGAGATTCAATTTATTTAAAAAGCAGAGGATCGGGGAATCATTCTTATTTGCCGAAAATGGCTCATATCGGTCACGGATTTGAGAATGCTTTATGGAGCAAACGAGAAATCGATTCGATCCTCCTTTACTCAATGCGACTCGCACTCAAGGTTGAGACCGAATCGACAAGCGAAGAATCAAGACTTGCTCGACTTGAGGACGAGATCGAAAAGCTTGAAAAGAAGATTCAAAATCTTGAGGAATTATTGGAGGACGACCCAGACAAAGGATTGCTCAAAAGAAAGAACGATCGGGAGTCCGAGAAGAGCGACAAAAAAAGGGAGATGGATGACATTCGTGAAAAGATTCTCTCGAAGGGTAAAAGCATGATCCTCGACCCTCTACGGGCAACTGATGAGCAAATTTATCAAGCTTTGAGAGCGAACATTCAAAAAGGGGGATTGATCGTTGATTTTAGGGAAAGAACAATTCGGGTCAAATTGGTCAATGGGGTTAAGTACAAAGCAAAATTGACAACCGATAAAGAAGTCATCATCGAGACCAATGATTTTGAGGTCTCGGATTTATTTACTTTGAACTAATGGACTTTCTTAAAAAAGCGAGTTCGGGAGAAATTAAACTTTCTGGAATGTCTTTGACTTTGATGAGTTTCATCGTGGAGGTAATGGCAAAACGGACGACCATTGATTTTTCAACGGACTCCCTCTTGGCAATCGATTCGATCATCTCGGCATCATCTGAAGGCAAGCGGATGGAATATCGAGATTCTTTTTTCATTATCAGCTTAAATAAATTTTTTATTTGTTTTTGTCAATATCACTAAAATCAAATTTTTATTAAATTTTTTGTCATCACTTGTCCCCTTTCGTCAACGATAAGTTGACAAGTGATGACGCAACCTTAAGCATCAATCCTATGGCGGGAAAATTGACAAAACAAAAACAGATTCGAATGACTGAAACCGAGGCGAGGTTTATTCAGCAAAAATCATTCGATTTGGATCGATCGGAATCATGGATCATTCGGGAAGCATTGGCGAAATGTTATCCAGAAATATTCCAACAAAAAATCAAGGATGTGGGGGATGGGAATGAAACTGACGCAAGCAGAAAAAAAGTCGCTTGAGGTCATGTCGGAATTATCCGACGGGAATTCCATCCCTGCGATCCGCTTACAACGAGACGACAAGAGAAAATTCGTCTTCGCATATTTAATGACGGATTTACTCCGTCTCTCACAACCCACGGAACAAAAGGAAAATAAATGGAACAAGGAAACCTTGCCGACTCGTTAGCAAAAGCACAAGCGAGCATCGGAGGAGCAAAAGCAACGAAAGAGAATAAATTTCTCAAGAACAAATATGCCGACTTGAGTTCGGTTTATGAAGCTTGCCGAGATGCTCTTTCAGAAAACGGAATTGCAGTCGTCCAAGTCTTTGAGACTCTCGAAGATGGAACGCTCTTTCTCCGCTCATCATTAATGAAAGGAACGGAAAGGATTGATTCAAGACTTCCGCTTCAATGGATCAAAGATTGGCACTCGATGGGGTCGGCAATTACTTACGCAAGAAGATATTCTTTGTCGGCACTTGTCGGAGTTTGTCCAGAGGATGACGACGGATCGCAAGCAATGGGAATGACTGCAACAACTAAGTCATCACAATCATTGCCGAGAAGGAGTCCTTTGATCACTCTTCAAGAGCGAGCATATTCGATCATCACCCAGATTCCCCATGCGACGGAATTCATCAAGTCGATTTCGAAAGGTGATATTGATGTTGCAAAACTTGCCGAGCCATTGGCAAAGCGAGTCACGGGATATGGGAAAGACGGAATGAAAGACAAGGTCGAGGAGTGGTTGAAGAAAAATCAAAAGGAGGAGGAAGCATGAAGCGAGAAAAAAGAATCATCGCATTTGATATCGAGACATCTCCACTTCCAAGAGAACGAATCATCGAGCTTGCAGGAGACTTTGACGAGAACTCCGTGAAGACGGGAAATCTTGGTCTTGAAAAAGCAATGGAGAAGATCGCAAAAGCAAAGGAGAATTTCATCGAGGACAAAGTCGATCGAGGAGCTTTGTCCGCTGAATATGGATTCGTTGTTGCGATCGGAATCAAGGAGGGAGACGAGGAAAGATTGCTCTTTGGATCGGAGGAAGAAATGCTTCCGAAGTTTTGGACAATGGTCTTAAATGATTATTGCGAAGGCGACGCATTGTGGGTCGGATTTAACTCCAACAATTTTGACCTTCCGTTCCTTCTCCGTCGATCATTAATCGCAGGAGTCAAAGTCCCGAAGGAGGTTATTCCCGTGACTCGTTATTGGTCACAAAATTTCTGGAAAGACTTGATGGAAATTTGGCAAGCAGGAGATTTCAAGGCGACCATTTCACTTGATAGGATGTGCAAAGCATTCGGCATCGAAGGGAAAAACGGGTCGGGGAAATACTTCTGGAAACTATTGGAAGACGAACCAGATCGAGCGGAGGAGTATCTTCAAAACGATATTCGAATCACCTACAAACTAGCAAAAAAAGTTCTCAATTGTATCTTATGAAATTCACTATAAACAAACCGAGCGGAAGCGACGAGGGAGGGTTCGAACTCCTCGACGCAGGGACTTACACATTCACGATCTTAAATGTCTTTAAAGAGGATCAAGACGGGAACGAATTAATCGCCAGAACGGGAACTCCCTACATAAAAGTTCAATGTTGCGAAAAAGAATCGGGATTGCGTCTGACCCATTGCATTTTTCTTGATCCCGAAAGATCGATCAAAGTTTACCATTTTTTAAACTCGATCGACCTTGCTCCCGAAGTCGGGGAAGAGTTCGAGATAAGGACGGAAGATTGGATTCATCGGATGTTCAGAGGAAAGGTTGAGGTCAAGAATGATCGAAACAATATCGTTGCGACTTACGCTTTTTCTCAAACTGCTCCCGAACCCGTTCCAGATGAGTTGAGCGACCCGATCCCTCACGATCGACCAACTACAACGGAAGACCCAGACTTAAGTGAAGATGTTCCATTTTAATGATCGAGAAAAGATCATTCAAGGACTCTTACGAAACTCCTCATCACCTCTCTCTCGAAAGGGAGGTGATCGGGGAGATCGAGAGGGGAACAAATATCCAAGCAAAGAAATTGCCGAAGAGAGATGTCCTCGATTTCTGTTTAACTGCGGACGAAAAGGTCATCGGATTTCTGGAGGTTCGAAGTCGTCGAAAGAATTGGTCGATCATAGCAAACGGGGGAGGGTTTTATTTACCATTGAAAAAATGGACAAAGATCAAATCCATCCATCAAGCAACCCAGATTTCGACTTGTTTGATCGTTCGATGCAACGACTACTCGTTCAAGACTTGGTTAGGAAAGCACGAAGAATTCGAGGTGATATGGTGGGGGGATGAGAGGTCGGACAAGGACTTTGATCGTGAACCGATGGTCTGCATTCCACCTTTTTTCTTCAAGGAGTTTTACAAGGTCAAAAACTAATAAAAAATAAATAAATAAATAATGAAAAGATACACGGAAACAACAAAATGGTCAGACCCTTGGTTCGTTGATCTCGATCCAAAAGCGAAGGTCTTCTGGTTGTACTTGTTGGACAATTGCGACCATTCGGGAACATGGGAAAAGTTTGAGAAAAAGTTTCAGTTTGAAACGGGGATCGGAATTTCAATAAAAGCACTCGTTGAGGACTTAGGTGATCGGATTGTCGATCTTGGAGACAAGATTTTGATCCCGAAATTCATCAAGTTTCAATTCGGGACGGAACTTTCTTCGACCTCAAACTATCATAAGCCAATTTTAAAAGCACTTGAACATCATGGACATGAGATGGATGACCAAGGGTTGGTCAAGGGTTGCTCAAGGGTTGCTCAAGGGTTGGTCAAGGGTTCGTCAAGGGTTGGTCAAGGGTCGGTCAACCCTTGCTCAAGGGTACTATATAAGGATAAAGATAAGGATAAGGATAATAAGGGGGATGCAAGGGGGAAGGAAGAAGACCTTCCATTTCCCGACCCGATCTTCAAGGAGACATGGGAAGAATATCTTCAAATGAGGAAAGAGGCGAAGCATCGGAAATTAGGTGCAACCGCAACAAAGGCGAAATTCAAAGAGTTCAAAAAGTGGGGTCTCGATTCGACGATCCAAGCACTCAAGGACTCAATAAAAGCACAATGGCAGGGAGTATTTTTTCCAGAGTATAAAAACGGAGCGAAGCAACCTATTACCGATCGGAATTATTCCGACCCATTGTCACTATGAAAACCGAATTAAAAAAAGCACCGAACGGACAACCATTGAGAGAAGCGAGTCGAGAACTTGCGGAGGATTGCGATGTCTCTTTTTTTACTTGCTTGAATTGGCTTGAGGGTCGGAGCGTCCCCGACAAGACGATCGATTCATGGATCACGGATCATCTTCTTTCCGTCATGGTTGTTCAACAACCCGAAAACCATTCTTACTCGCTCCGAGAAATCGCAGAATTTACGGGACTGACCCATCAACGGATCGATCAGATCGAAAAGCAAGCTTTGAGAAAGGTCAGAAACCATCACCACACAAAACAAATAAAAAAGGAAATGAATCAATGAACGAAATCGCAGAACCGAAGAAATTATTCGAGCCACAAAATCGAGTCCTCCCATCCGATCCGAGGGATTGGAATTTGCTCGATCTGATGTCCGATGTAAATGAAACTCACAAGAAATTCGAGGAGGAAGAATGGAGTTGTCCAGATTGTGGAAAAAAGGAAATGTGGAATCCGATTTATTTTGGCATTGTTCCGACTGCAAGATGTGAACCTTGTCTTGAGATCGCAAAAAAGAAAGAGAGGGAGCAGGGAGACGAAGAAAAGGAGACAAAACATCTTGAGCAAAAATCAAGCTTGATTCCTCCGCTTTATCACTCGACCGATTATAATCGCTTGCCATATCCGCAAAGGGACGAGGTTGGACGATGGAGACCGAAGAAGGACGGGAAAGGGTTGTGGGTAGTCGGAGACACTCGGCAAGGTAAGACGAGGACGATTTGCCTCCTTCTCGACGCTCTAATCAAGGAAGGTCATTCCGTGAAGACTTTCTTTCATGGCAATTTTAATGATGAACTTGTCGAGGTCATCCGATCCGAGCGATCATTCAGAAAATGGAAATATGAGATCACCTCGACAAATATTCTTTTTATTGATGATCTTTTTGCTTCAAAATTAACCGAGCGAGTCGAATCATCGATGTTTGATATTCTGGACGAGAGAATCTCATGGAATCGACCGACTTTAGTCACAACTCAATTGACTGCGAAGGAGGCAAAGTCAAGATTCCATTCCCCGAAAAGATGCGAAGCATTTTTTGCGAGAGTAAAGGAGTTCTTTCAAGTCGTTTCCTTTGTCCCTCAAAAGCAAGGAGGTTTTGACTTATGATTAACGGATGCGGAAGAGATGGGAACGATCGAGGAAGCGTTGTCAGACCTTATGAACGGATTAAGACTTTTAAAGTCATTCTTGTCCGCAAGAATTACAAACGGGAAATCTTTTCACCATGCAACATCGAGGCGAGGTCTCAAGCTGAAGCAGATCAGAAGGGAAAGAACTTTGCCCATCTCATGGGAGCAGATTTTGACCAAGCAAAGGAGGTAAAGGGTGAGATATAAACTAGGTGATCGAAGATTGGATGGGATTGAGCCTTATGATTGGTTTCTCGATTATGAGGACGAAGATGAGGACGACAAAAATGAAGAAAACGAAGAAGAGGAGGACGAGGATGAAGATGAAGGATGAAGAATTAATGGATTTTGCGTTGAAGGAATTCCAATTAAAAGCGAAGGCAAAATTCAAGCAAGGGATCAAGGAACACAATCCGAACGGGGACAAGGGATTGGCTCGAATGACATCAAAGCAACGGATCAAAAGCTCGATGGAAGAGGTCATGGATTTGTGGTTTTATCTCTTCACGGAACTTGTGAAAATCGACGAAGAGGCGAGATTCGAGAGAGAGTCTCTCTTGGATGAATATCAAGAGGAGTTGCATGAATCGAGAGAACGATCAAGGGGCAATGGTTGGAAGTTTGACGAGTAGAATTTGAAAAAACATGAAAAGTCTTTCACAATCACAAAATGAGATCATTCGAAAGGTTCAACGGGATTCGGAAAGGATCGAAAAGCGATATAATATCAACAAAAGGAGCGAGATGATGGATGCAGTAATTAACCCCACCCCCACGGGTGGATCGGAAACAAAAAGCACCTCTGGGGGGGATGTCCAGAAGGCACAACGGATCATTGACTTGATGTTGGAACTAAGGAAAGCGAGAGAAGCGATCGAGTCACAATTGACCGAGATCAAGTCTCAAGCAAAGAGTAAGATTTCAGCACTTAGGGGATCAGAAAACGCTCTCTTGGATGCTCTGGAGGAAAAGGATCAGATGACCTTATTCGAGGTTGATCCTTCCGTCTCTGATGAGGTGAAAAGTATTATCGACGATCCTTCCATTTAAATTTTGGTAAGTTATGGCGACGGGTTGGATGTTGGTCATGGGCATAGAGTCGGAAGATGTTTCCGAACGGGTTATCATTAGCCTATTTTAACACAATTGACCGACATGACTGACGATTATTCGGATGAGCCAAGAAGCAAGAAAACGGGGTTTATTCCCGACAAATTGTATGAGATTCTTGAGCGTGATGAGTTGTCAGAAGATGTTAAGATAGTGAGTGAGATCGCATCGAGATTCTTGGACTTGAGGGATCATTCATCACAAAAACCAATTGTCCTCCTCCATACCTTCACAAGATTAGCGAGAAAGTCCCCCTCGGCACTCTGGGTATGCTTGGAGATACTAGCAGGAGGCAGGAAGCTTGAGCAAAGCTTGAGTGAGCAAGGAAGCGAGCAATCATTCAGTAAGCAAGCGATTCATCAACGGAGAAATCGAGACCTTGAGAAGATTGAGTCAATACTTCCAGAGGTTGCGGACTCAATGCGAACAATATTGACTCGAAAGTCGAAGAGTTCTGACAAAAACAAGGCGAAAAATGTCAGTTGACCTTGAAAATCAAGTCCCTCATGCCGAAATTTCAAGGCAAAATGAAGACGGATCGGGGAGGATTGGTCGAAAAATGTTGCAAAATTACCCCCGATTATTTCGTTTTAGCCCCCCTAAAAGGTACTCCGAGGGGGCAAATGGTCGCAGGTCGACCCCCCGTCTCGGTTTTTTCGCGCATAATTAAAAATTTTGCAAAATCGGAGGAGTTTTGAGTCTGACCCGTAAGGAATTAATAAGTCAACTTTCCGTTTCCTCTTCGGAGTTTTACCGACTCGCAAAGTTTCCGAACGCTCCTT
>Ga0315315_10004767_pt1 | contig 12504 bp, 3 predicted proteins | sample M140m3416metaG_FD_203699 | JGI IMG/M metagenome (GOLD analysis project Ga0315315, IMG submission 203699) | Ammonia-oxidizing marine archaeal communities from Monterey Bay, California, United States - M1 40m 3416 | ecosystem: Environmental > Aquatic > Marine > Intertidal zone | place: USA...
AGATTTTTATCTTAAACATAAAAAATTAAAACCTGGAGTATGTCGAGAAGATTTACCATATATTACTTAATATTGTTATTATTTAGTTGCAGTAAAATAAAGGATGAGTATAAAACATTTATTATACAAGAGGGTAAACATAGGTCGACAAATGCCTTGAACTATAGTAAAGACACGGTGTTCGGTTGGGACATTGAATTTGATTCAAGTGCTATCTACAAAACAGTGGATAGCCTTAATCAATATGATATAAATAAGTTAATAGGTTGGAGTGATTGTGGCACAGATCATTTAGAAAATTCTATACGTTTTGGTTGGAGATGGGTAAATGATAGTTTAGAAATCCACTGGTTCAAACACGAAGCAGGAAAATTTAGTTTTGATCTTATTAAAAGAGTTAGTATATGTGAAGAACATTACTATGAGTTAACTATATTTTCTTGGGATTATAAATTAGCTGTAGATGGCACTTATGTTTATATACCTCGCAATTGTCCTAGTCAACATAGAAGATATCTATTATATCCATACTTTGGCGGAGATGAACCCGCACCACATAACATTACTATAAAAATAAAAAGGGGACCTCATTGAGATCCCCTTTTTTGATTACAGGAACTTTGGGTATGGTGCCCATTATTTTTTGTTCCTTTTTCTATTTTTCAACTTAGATCCTTTTCTACCACATCCCCACTTTCGTCTAGCAATATCATTAGGACAATCTCCGTTTTTATCTGGATTTTTACACTTTTTTATACCTGCCGATCTTGCACAATATGATCTTTTACGAGGACCACCTTCAGGTTGTGGCGCTTTTAAATCACTATCTGGATTTTCAGAGTTATGTTTATCTCTATCAGCTTGTGTCCAACTAGTTGCTAATTTTTTTCTTGCCATTACTTTTTCTTTTTAATTGGTCTACAACTTCCTTTAGCACCTTTCTTAGTGCCTGGAGTTCTTTCATAACCTTTCCAGCATGATTTCTTTTTTCTACTTTTTAACTTGCTCATAATATTAATTTTTACCTTTATAATATAAAGCCTTATGTTCTTCTTTCGGTAAGTATTGAGAACCTTTTGATTTTTGCAATTCCTTAATTTTCTCAGTTCTCATTTCGTTGTTTTTATATTTTTTAATACCTCTTTCAGATAATCCATATTGTTTTAATATAGATTTTTGTTCCCATGAATCGTAGCTGCTAGGATCGTCATACGCTTCTTTCTTATCAGATTTACTAGTCTTTAACTGCCACGAAGGCCATCCTAATAAATTAGCTATACTCTCCCATGTCTCTGTTTCATCTGCAAAAGCATTTTCAATATTCTCATATTTAATAAACAATCTGTCTACTGGAATATTAGTTGTAGCTGATATGACTTTTGCCGCTGCTTCATATGCAGGGTTATCTAAACTAAATCCTTTATCAATCATATCTTGTCTACGAGCTTTAGAATCAAAAGCCCATCCAGCCGCTTTAAGTTTCATGAATTTACTTCTTATAGCCGGAGAAAACTGCAATAAAGTTTGCCATGCATCTTGATACTCAGGCCTGTCTTTTCCACTTCTTTCATAAAGATCTAAAACAGTATTTTTTAATACAGATAAAGTCATACCTCCAAATCCAGCTCCTCTTAATATACTATCTAACATCCCGTTAGCTGTGTCATATATTTTTTGTTCTTCTTTTTCTCCTATATCTCCATCTCCAAAACCTAACGCAAACAATCCTTGTTGTGCTGCATTAAACCATAAGTTTTGCATTACTCCATAATATAAGATTCTTCCTACATGATCTTTCCAATCTCCTCTTCCGTTATAAATATCTTGAATAGCTCTTTTTTGTAGTCTAGTATATTGCATTGGAGTATTTACAAATTGTAAAAACACTCTACCCGCCGTACTAGCTTGCTGACCAGATATTTTACTAGGATCAGATGATTGTTGAGATACTTCTGAAATTTCTATAAATTCCTTCATAGCTATTTGCTTTATCTCTGCCTCACTCATCTTAGGGTTTTGCTTTTTTAAGTCAATGATTTTATTTCTATACCATGTTGCACCACCAGAAGCAATAGCAAAACTATCTGCAAATTTAGTAGGTAAATATCCTTTTTCCAATATATAATTAATTGCCGCCTTGCTCTTGTTTCTAGTAGTGGCAGCAGCATCTGCTATTTCAGATTCTGATATGTTTAGTTTTAATCCATTACGTCTGTCAACTAAGTAATCTGAATTCATTAATTCAGTAAAATCTTTCCAATATTGTTTTTGATTAGCAAAAGCCTTACCAGCTCTAATAGGATTATTATGCTTAAGATTTATAAAGTTAGCTGCTGATATAGTTTGTAGCAAAGCAGATCTAGTATTAAAGAACATGATAGTACCTATAGACCCGTTAATGTAGTCTAATACATCATTAGTTAATTTACTTTCAGTACCAGTTCTATTTTTACCAGATTTCATTCTTGCTATAGAATTTTCTAATGCAGCTCGATACTTACTACCATATATAGCTTCTAGTTTATTTAAATTTTCTTTACTATATATTATATCAATATTATCTTTAAACTCTTTTAAATAATGATCTCTTTTAGTTGTGTTTAATATATCAATTAAGTCCGTAGTTATAGTACCTGATAACCAATGTTCTTTTGGAGTAGAATATTTATCTCCTTTTAAAATCATTTGCAATTGCTTAGCAAAAGCTTCTAATGTAGGATTATTTTTAACAATATCAGTTAGCTCTTTCAAATCCCTTTTAGATAAGCCTGGAATATCCATTCCACTTTCTGCCCATAAATAAGCTCTAACCGCTTGTTCATTAGTAAAACCTGAATCAGTAGTTTTTCTTAAATCTTTAGGAACATCTAATTGTTTTTTAAGCTCTTTAAAATCAGCCATCATATTAGTACGTTCTGTTCTTAAGCTTTGCGTACCTCTATTATATGGATCTAGTAAATTCTTTTTATACCAAGATAATTGATTTTCTCCTACTTTACCTTTACCTAAAGTAGTATATATTAATCCTAAGAAATCTTCTGCACCAGATGGAAGTATAACTTTGCCTCTACCTTTGTTTTTACCAAGTACTTTAGCTTTAGCCGGAGAAAAATCTTTATACCATTCTACTCCACTACTTCCTTGAATAAGTTTATTAAAAGCCTTGCTTAAATCTACTGATTTACTCATTGCTAACTGCACTTGTGATTTAACATCAACTTGTGATAAAACTTCTTTGACTGCTTTTACATTTTGAATAGCATCGTCAGCAAAATAAAAATCATTATAACCTTCACTTGCTTTTTCTAATATCCATTCTCCTTTAGCTGCGCCTGTAGAATTACCTAAACCTTTTATATTTTCTAAAGGAATTTTAATACCCATAGCATCTAAAAATTGTTTAATAGCAGGAGCAGACTCTTGAGATCTAGCGGTTAATATAAATAAGTCTCTCTCACCAGACGCGTCTTTCATTTTTTTCATTACATCAAACAGTGGTCCTTTCTTTCCATCAACAACTCTATTAAAGTCTGAAAAATCCATTTTCCATCCATCAGCTACTAATGCTTCTCCTTGCTTAGCAAACTCTTCAGCGTTTAAAGTTTTCTTTTCGCTTCCCTTAGTAGCAAACACTTTGCTATTAGTTCTAGCTACTGTATCATCAAAATCAAACACTCTAGCTTTTTTAATCTTTTTATCTCTCTCCCTACCTAACTCTAAAGCTTTGTCAGCTATCTTCATTCCTTCTATTTGATTAGGAATACTTAATTTTTTAGATTTGGAAAATACTTGATTAGATTTGTTTTTGTCATAAACTTTCTCTAGAGTTTTAGCATTCTCTACAGCTGTCTTTAATATCTTTCTACCTGTAGCATTTCTGTTAACAGCCCATTCAGCTACTGATCCAGCCAATGCTTCTGATTTAATTAATTCTATTTCCTTAGAAGTTAATTTAATATCAGCTCCAGCTTCTCTAATTATTTTGTCGTAATAAGTTTCTTTAAATCCACTTTCTACTGTACGGTAATTTTTTAACTCAGCAATATCTAATACCATCCTAGATATAGTCGATGTGTTAGTAGTTTTACCACGAAAATCTAATACATCTAATAATTTTTTCTGAGATAATACGCCAACATAATCTTTAGATATTTCTTTACCTCTTGTACTGTACTCTCCTCTAATCACAGCGTCAGCTACCTGCATGGACTGATCAACAGAGGTTTTTAAATGCTCTAACTTAATGGTTTCCGTCATTAACTTCCTACCTTGTGGCCAGTAAATAGCTTCTATAGGTACAGCTTGTCTATCTAATCCATCTACAAGATTAGTATTTTCTTTGGCTTTTCTTAATATATATTCTATGCGATCTAAAGCTTCTGCCTCTGTCTTAGCTGATGCTACGTATTCTTCTTTAGCAATTTGTATAGCATCGTATATTTCTTTACGTATACTATTATTACCTTCATTAATAGATTTAGATAATACTTCCGCTATTTCAGCGTCTGTTAAATTAGTGAAATCCTTTTTCATTAAACGCTTCATCTGGGCATCAGAATAAAACTCTTCTAATCTTTTTTCTAAACCTTTAAATGCTTTAGATTCATTCTTACCTAAAGCTTCCATAACTCTATCACCTTGGTTTTTAGAAAATGGAGCGTCAAACATTTCCACACCGGTTGATTTCCAGCTTTTTCCTTCTCTACTAGCTGCTAATTTAGGTGTAGTACTAAATCTACTTGGCAGTTGTTCTCCTAATTCTGCAGCTGTATTATCTCCAAACTCTTCTCCTTTAGCCATAAGTTCTTCTACAGCTTTCTTACCTTCTGCAGCGCCTCGTCTTTTTCCTTCAGCTACACTCAAAGAAGATAATGCTGTAGGAGAAGTACCTAAACCTAAGGTTCCAAGTACGGCGTTTTTATTAGCCATTTTTGTTAAGTAAGTTGGTAAATACTCAGCTAATCCAACAGCATTGTCTAAGTATTTTTTTAATATTGTTTCATTAAAATAATTAATTTTTTGTTGACCCTTCTTATTCGTAACACCATACATAGCGCTTTCAGGAGATTTTAAATATTCTTTCAATCCTGAAATATCTAAGTCTTTACCGTTCCATTTAACTTTGTCTGGCAATGCATCAATACCTTTTGCAAACGAAGCAACATCTTCTCTAGCTGCGTATGCTTTGTCTAACATACCTCTTACAATAGCAGTTTCAAAGTACCTATTATATTGAGGATTATTTTTATGCCATTCAAGTTCTAACCCATTCTCAGCCGCGTCTAACCACTCTTTAAAAGCAGCAGGTTCTTGCATTCTAAATACCTCAGCATTGTCCACTACATTTGATAAACTTATAAAATCTAACATTTCTGGAGTAGGACCCCATCGCTTAGTTAAATTTTTCTTTATGTTTTCAAAGTTAATATTTTGTAGCTTTTTATTTTTCGATGCTATAAAATCTTCGCTACGTATAATAGCATTAGCAACATCACTAAATAAGTTTTCAACTAAAACTGTTTTTAATTCTTCTTTACTAAGATCTTTAAATGGATTATCTTTAGCAATGTCTTTACCCGTAGCCATTTGCTCCCAAGCGTCGGCCATTACTTTGTTAGTATAATCTTTTACTATTGTCTTGCCTATTATTCTTGCTACTGGTTTCCTTAATGTATCTTTTCTAGGTTTGCCAGGTTTATCTGTAGTTAAAAATTCTACAACTTCAGATACTTCTGGTTGTTTAAAATTCCAAGCAGGATTTTCTTTTCCTTCAGCAACTTTTATTCTTTTAACTGCTCCGCTTTCTGTACGACCTCTAGCCTCATACATTAAATCTTGGAATTGTTTACCACCTCTATTTATAAACACATATGGATCACCAACCATTACTCCGTCTTTTCCTATACGAGTATCAGCTAGTTTTATTAGTTCAGGAGCTATAGTTTCAACCCAGTTTTTGTAAGCTTCTTTATAACCTTTAGGCATTTTTTTCAAGATTATATCTGTAGCATTCTTATCTAAAAACTTAGTTAATTCCGCATCAAAAGTTTTAGTTAAAGCGTCTTTACCTTCACCTGCTTGTTTTGCTTTAATAATTTTACTGATATTATTTTTTATAAAAGTTCTTGTAAGATCTTCAAAAGTTGCAGTTTCTTTAGAAGTTAAATCTAAGGCTTTATTTTTTCTCATTGAAGCTTCAGTAGCTTCTAAACTAACAGCTTCACTAGCCATGTTTAAATTGTCTAGAGCATCTCCACCTTTTTCAAATGTTCCTTTTTTAAATAACTCTTTAGATTTATTAACAAAGAAGTTAGTCATGTAAGTACCTAATCCAGATTGTTTAGGATCAAATAAGAATTGTTTAGAATCTCTTTTCTTTTTACCATATAAAATACTACCATCTTCTGGAAGCTTAGAACTAAAGAAGTTATCTACCATTTCATTCCATTGAGCTCTACTAGTTATTTTAGAGTCAGGAATTTCTTTATACATAGACTTAGCTCTATTTATAATTGGAGCATTTATATCAGCCAACAATCTTTCTGACGCATATACAACATCTCTCACGTTTCTATTGGTAATTAAATCTCCTGCTTTTAGTTTTGCATCGCCAGCTTTTAATCCTCTGTTATAAGCTTCAGCAACATCTCCTGGAATTCTTTTACCTATTAAATTCTTTTCTGTAGATCTTACAATTTCTACACCCATTTTGTTAGTCTCAAACTTTGTTCGAGTAGGATTGTTAATGCTTTTGTTAAGTTCTTTTAATCGACTTACATTTTCATTAATCTTATCTCTATTATTAGCTGCGCCTGCGGCTACTAAAGCTTTATTACTAGATATTAACTTTTCTTTTTCTTTTAATTCTTTACTTAATTCTAAATTAATATCTTTTAAACCTTTTGATTTAGAGAAAGTTCCTTTGTCAAATGGTAATTTTATTTTAATTAATTCTCCATCACCAGCAATATCGACCTTTGCAGTTTTATTACCATCTGCATCTGTACTTATTTCTACCAATTCAATGTCAACACCAAAAGAATCTTTAGCATATTTTTCATTAATTTTTTTAATAATCTCAGGATCCGTTATTTCTAATTGTTTAATTAATTCTTTAGGAGATTTAAAAGTATCACTTCTTTTTTCTACAGTTGTTTTATCTTGAACCTCAGATGATTCCTCTTCTTTAACTTCTTCTTTAACTTCTTCTTTTGCTTTATCTTTTTGAGCTTTTTCTTTAACTTTTGCTTTAGCAGCTTTTTTAGGATTTATTTTTTCAGTTCCTTTAACTGTAGTAGACTCACCAACCACATCTGAGTACGCTCCTTCTACATATTCTTTATTAGATAAAGTATTTTCTTTTCCAACACGAGCTACATTAAGAGGTTGTCCATCTTGAACTTCTGTAAATATTCTACTACCATCTTTATTAGTAATAACTTCTACAGTGCTTGTTTGCCCATCTCTGTCTATAGTAAATATCTCTTTCTCAACTGGTGTATTTGCATCCTCAACCTCTTGTTCTTTTTCTTTTTCATCAGAAGTTTCACTTTTCTCTTTAGCTTCTTCCTTAGGAGCCTCAGTTTTTTCGGATGATATCTTCTTGTCAATTAGTTTTTGAAGGGTAATATTTAACTTACCTGGTTTACTAGTTGCGTGATTTAATAATCCAATTAAATTTTCAATTCCTTCTACGGTTGATAAATCAAAATTAATTTCTGGAGAATCTTTAAAAAGATCTTTTAACTTTTCTCCTATTGTTTTTGAAAACTCTCCTTTGGGTAAAGTTGCTTCTCCTTTTCCTACAGCGTCTAAATAAGATGGTAAGTATTCTACATAATATTGCTCTGCAGATTTATTACCAGAATAATTATCCGCAATCCTTTTTTCTAACACTGCTCTATTCTGTCTAGGCATACTATTCAACCAGCTATCAATAATCTTTTTACCTTCTGGAGTTACATTTCCTTTAGCGTCTTTAAAACTACTATCTACTAAAAAGTGAGTGAGCTCATGTAAAGAAGTAGCAGGGTTTAAATCTAATGCTGTTTCTCTATTTACAACTAAACTTACAGATCCATCTTTATTATTATGAAAGAAACCATCAGGATCTTTTAAATATTGCTCTGGATACTTAGCAGCCATTTCTTCTGGCTTTAAATTTTCTAATTTAGCTTTTTGTCCTCCTTTACTATTATTGTATTCTAATATAGCTTCTACAACACTATCGCTAGTCTCCATTTGCTTTAATCTTTCAGGCTCTGTTCTAGCAAATAAACTGTTAGGATTTTTCTTACCATTAGCAAGATACGGGCTTATGCCTGATTGATTTGTCTTAGCATCTCCATATAATATAGCTTCTAATTGTGTATTTACTTTAGCTATTTCAGCTTTAATCTCTGGATTAACAACAGAGCTTTGAGATTGTTTATGCTCTAGTGATTCTTTAGTATATTGTAAGTCGTAAACTTTTACTGCTTGTTCAATAGATGCTTTCCTATACTTACTGTTAGTAAACACCCCACTTTTAGCAGCTATATCCATTATAGACCCTTGTTGTTCGATAAATCTTTCAGCCCAAGCTTTTGATTTACCAGTTGTAGCAGACAACACTTCTGGTGTTACATTACCAGATCCTACCCAAGATATAAGATCAGTACTTAACCCTACGCCTTGATTTATATCTTGCTTTAAGAAATATAAATTATCTTTATATTTTTGATAGCTTGAACCTTTTTTAAAATCTCCTTTTACTAATTCTTTAGCAAGAGCTAAATCTTCATATGACTCTACAGTTCTTTTTGCATTTTTTAATTCATTAAGCTTTTTAGCTAGTGGACTTTCAGGTTTTATGTATCCTTCAGGAGTAAGATCATTTTCATATTTTTTGTCGTTTAATAATTTGTCAACTTCAAAATTATATATATCATCTACTGTTTCATACTTAAGTTCTTTACTTTCGTAAAACATACCGTCATCACCTGTAATGTTTAATTCTTTTTTAGCTTTTATTAGGTCAGGATAAGGTCCTTTAAAACCATAGTGTATGTCTTTACTTAGTGCATCGTATACTTTACTTCCCTTGAAACTTAAAGCGTATAGTGAAACTAACATACCTACAGTTTGATTCATATCGCTCATGCCTTGAAGTTGATGAGCTAAAGAATATTCTTCTCCACCTAGCAGTTCGTTAGTAACACCTTGAGCAGCTTCAGCAACTTGCATTGACATATAACCTAACCCAGCACCTGCTATTTGTTCTGTTTGTTGACCTAAAAACCTAGAAGGAATAGACCTACTTTGACTAACTTTTTGTAATATAGCTGGTACAAAAGGTAGTCTTCTACCTAATTGAGAAGTCATAAGAGATTCAGCCATAGCCATACCATAACCCATGCTAGCACCAAAGGTTAATCCCATTTTGTCTCTACCATATATATAGTTGCCTAGTTCGTCAGCAGCAGCAATTTTAAGCATTTCACCTGTTAAATTAGTTCCAGTACTCATTGCTCTACTTGTGCCATAGTACCTAGTTCCTCCAAGCATATTAGTTACTACACCATTCCATAGCTTTGATCTTCTACTTACCGCTGAATAATTTTTTAATCTATTGGCCCACATGCCTACACTTTCTATAGCAGCTGCACCACCGCCAGCTTCAACAGCAGCAATCTCTATTATTAATGGCACCAGGCTAGCTGTCGTCTCAACACCTACTTCGCCCCATGAAGCTTCTAATCTTTCTTGTATATGAGGAGCTAGGTCTGCATATCCATTTCCCGCTAGATAATTAGACATAATTAAAGCTCTTTCATCATTTCCTAATTCTGCAGCTCCACCACTAATAGCGTCAAAAGAATCATATCCAGTAAACATTTTATCCCAAGTAGAACCTATATTAGCTATAACCCCTCCGCTTTCGTTATATTCGCGGTTAGTTCCAAATACATCTTTACCAGTAGTTGCAACTTCATGCAATGCTTGAAAATCTCTTAACGTTTCATTAAACTCTTGAGCTAAAGGATGATTACTTCTTAATAGTCTCCAAAATCCTTCAAATTCCCCTGTTTCTACAAGATGATTTATTCTAGCTATATCACCTGTCCAACTTAATAACTGCAATTCATCATCACCTTCTTGAGCATCATCTTGAAACATAGTACCCAGTTTCCCTACAACATTGCTGACAGTTCCTTTGTACCTCATACTACCTACTTCGCCAGCTTTTTCTGAAATCATTCCTGCTAAGCTATTAAGCTTCCAGAATAAACCATCTCTAGCTTCATACATTGATTCTCTAGAACTTATGTTATTAGCTTCTATATATTCTAATCCTAATTGATATTGAGAACCTGGGCCAACATATGTAGCCTGCTTGTCTCTAGTAGTTTTATCATCTTTCTCCTGTGATCTTGTTCCAATATTATCGACAAAGTTTCCTTGACTATCAAACATATCAGGAAGATCTGCTACTTCATGTTTTCGTAATATACTCATTAACTCATCACCTTGCTTAGTAACGTGAGCTCTAATCTTGTTGTCAATTCTATTCGGCATTATTGCTTCTTCGTCGTCTGCTAATAACTTTGAATAATTATCTTTAATATATTTTTCTTCTTGCGGAGCCCAAACGTTTTCATCAAATCTCATTTTGAGCATTCTTTCTTCAACTCCAGGTCTATGCATATCAATCTTATCGTCTTCGACTCTGAGCTTGAGGCCGCCATCCTTTTTTGTTTCTGAAAGTTCCTTCCAATAAGGTAATTCTTCTTCTCTATATTTTTTCCATTCTCCTACGTAATCACCTTCTTTCTTAAACCTTTCTTTTAAAACTTTTTCTTCCTGCTTTACATCTTTGTTTGTTTTTTTATCCCAACCAAATTTTTTTATAGCCTCGTCTTTTTCGTCTTTTCCAAAATTACTTAACGATCTTTGGGTGTATTTTTGTATAGTAGGATTATCTTTAATACTTAACCACCAGTCTTCAAGATTGTTTTGTGCTATTTTGCTATCGTAATTATCATACTGTGCAGGACCACCAACCGCAAACTGAAAAAGAGTTTGCCAATCTGTAGAAGCATCAAGTCTATTTGTAAACTTCTCCCAATTAGGTCTATCAAAATCTACAAAATCTAATGACTTGCCATCTTGATCAAATTTCCCAGCAAAAAACTTAGCTAATGTAGTATATTCCCCTCTGTTAGCTGGTCCACCTGCTAGAATTTTTTTAACTTCTACAAATCTATCACTACCATCGCCATCGTCAATAGTTTCTAACACATCCCACTCTGCAAAGAATTTTTTCTCAGGATCTCTAACTTCAGCTATCTGAGTCATGTTACCCTCACCTTTAGATATTCTTCTAGATTTTTCTGCAAAATCAAGTTTATTCCATTCTTTCCATGGAATACCTTTAGCTGGAGCATTTATATAGTAAATATTTTTATTGTGATTAGGATTTTCTTTACCATTTGCAAGTAGTGGTCTATTATCCTTACCCATTTTATGAGTTTTTTCATATGTTTCTATAGGAAAAAAATATTCAGCCCACGGCGATGTAGAATCATTAGCTATCCTAGATATTATATCTTGCTTATTTGTAACACCATACTTCTTATTTGCATAAGAAATCATTTCATCAGTTGGGTTATTTTTTTCTAATCTTTCTATAGCAAAATCTCTTAGCTTACCTGATTGTGCTTTATAAAGCCATTGCTTAAATTGCTCAGGATTATCTAAGAAATCTCTATAGCTAAATCCACTAAAAAGAGCTTTTGTGCTTGATGCTCCGGGAGCAGAAAAAGGTTCTCCATTTTCATCGTAAAAGTTCTCTATTACTTGCTCATTGCCCTTCAAAGAGTAATCTGTTGCATCTGTTAGAGGATTTATATCTGTAAACTTACCATAAAGATTTTTATCACTAAAACCTTTTAATCTACCTTCTCTATAGGAATCAACTCCAAGACCTGTAATATTTCTAGTATCATTAGCCGATGCTGCTAAAGAACTAGGATATCCTGTGTTTATATCATCTACAGGAAAAGATCTACCATTCTCAATAGCTTCTACTCTATCATCAGGCTGCATAGCTTGAAGATCTAATAGTTTTTGTTTGTTAACTTGACTTATTTTGTCTGGTAACATTTCATAGTTCTTTTTAAAACCATCCAATTGTCTTTTACGTATAGCAGGGTCCAAACTAAATTCTTCAACATTAAAAGGTGTTTCACCTTCTCTATAATCGCCCATTGCTAAAAATTTCCCAGCTTCATTCACGTCTTTGTCAAACACATTCATTTGTTTCTCAAAGATGTCTGTGTTTTCGACCCTGTCTAATCCGGCTATTCCAGGCATATTAATAACACCAACTGTTCCAGTTTCAGAATATCTAACGTTAGCATCTGGATCTAACTCTCTAAACATTTTTACTACATCATCGTATCTTTCTCTATTTGCTTGGAAATCTTTTTGTATATCTATAGCCATAGGGCTATCAGTAGCAAA
>Ga0315315_10004769_pt1 | contig 12504 bp, 11 predicted proteins | sample M140m3416metaG_FD_203699 | JGI IMG/M metagenome (GOLD analysis project Ga0315315, IMG submission 203699) | Ammonia-oxidizing marine archaeal communities from Monterey Bay, California, United States - M1 40m 3416 | ecosystem: Environmental > Aquatic > Marine > Intertidal zone | place: USA...
AATTACAAAGATTTAAAATATGCACATCATTGAGTCATACGCAACGCATTGCGGCTTGAGGATCGATAAGCCTTGGATTTACCAAAGCTACTACCCCATGAGTCACAAGCACTACATCACTCTACAGCCCGCTGGTGGAGCAGATGTACGTGATTACGCTTATTGGGATGAAGTAATTCAGTATATTAAGCCTGAATTAGAAAAACGTGATATTAAGATTGTACAGCTTGGCGTAGAGAAAGACCGTGCAATTCCTGGCTGCATTCACACTCAAGGCTCTACTGAGCTTTCTCAAGTGTCATACTTAATTAACGGGTCGATGCTTCATCTAGGGGTAGATAGTATTGGTATCCACATGGCTTCAGCTTACAACAAAAAAATTGTTGGCCTGTACTGTAATCAGTGGACTAGATCAAGCGGCCCTTACTGGTCTGATTCAAAAGATGTAATTTTGCATGAGCCAAACAGAGATGGGATTAAGCCAAGCTTTTCTTTACAAGAAGACCCTAAAACAATCAATGAAATTTCGGCAGAAAAAATAGCTCAGTCTGTTTTTGACCTACTTGGCATTGATGCCAAAATTCCTTACGAGAGAGTTCACATTGGTAAAAATTATAATGATATTAATATCCAAAACGTTCCGACTTCAGTAGCTAGGATAAGCCAACAACAACTCTCAAATCACCCGCTTATCGTTAGGATGGACATTGAGCACGATGAAAAAATCCTAGAAGAACAACTAAAACAATCCGTGTGCGTGATTTGCTCCACAAAGCCAATTGATAAAAGTATGATTGTAAATTACAAACCAAGGATACAAAACTTTGTTTACTACTTGGATGATAATCATGATAAAGATTTTGTTGAGTTTCTTCGTAGCAATGCCGTATCTCACAGCTTACTAACCAGAGACGGCGGGGAAAAGCTAGAAAAATTAAAACTGGAATATTTAGATTATGGTTTTATTTTTCGCAAATACATTGACGAAGAAGGCATGGCAATACTCAAAGGCCAAGACCTTTCTAAGTACATGTTCAAAACTAGAAAAAAAATACTAAAAAACGGCAAATGCTACAACAGCGTTTCAAACCTAGCAGCAGAAAAACCTATGGCATCTGTGAATGATTTTTCTTTTACTGAAGTAGTAGATAACCCAGAGTTTTGGGACTTTTTAGATGAAACTTATGTCGTCAAAAAGCTTGACTCTTAATCAAGGGTAGTCTAAACTTGTATTTATGAGTAACAAATCAAACGGATTGGTCCGTATTAAGAGAGACAAAGACGGCCTAATAACTGAACCAAAAGTCGAGTATTCATTTGACGCAAATGGTTTCATTGATTGGCGCAAAATGCTCAATGACGAGTGGCTTTACCCTAACCCTACCAAGTACCCTGCATCAGCAGATGTTTCTAAATTAAAAGACAGCGATCTTTGCGTTCTCCTGCAAGGATACAAAGAGCTTGCTCAAGTTCGCGGTTATACCGATGTGACTTACGATGTAACTTCGCCTAGCCCAGACTATGTAGTGACTACCTGCACGATTACTTGGAAGCCTAACTACGAAACAGAAAATGAGGCTGTTATATTCTCGGCTATTGGTGATGCTTCACCAGCAAACACAAATGGTTTCGGGGCTTTATATCTTGGGCCTATGGCTGAGAATAGAGCCTTTGTGCGTTGCGTGAGAAATTTCTTAAAGATTGGGATTGTTGGTCGTGATGAGCTTGCACCAGTCAACAGTGGCGCACCAAAAGTCGCTACCTCTCATCAAGCCAGCGTAGCAAAAGAAAGCGTGTCTAGCGCCGATCCACACGCAGTGCTTTCTTCCTTAATGGACGAGAAAGGCGTGACCTTTGAAGCTCTGGTTAAAAGGCTCAAAGATGAAGGCTACGCTAAAGCAGAAAAAATAGCTAGAGTTCAGCAGATTCCTAAGATCAAAACTTTTGAGCTTATTGAAAGAATCAAGACAATCAATGTTTAGGATACTGAGCCTTGACTTGTTCAATGAAATCAGTTAATTCATCTAGCTTGTCAGAACGACCCATGTGATGTTCAGTGATAGCCTCAAATTGTTTTTCCATAGGCCATTGGGAAAGTATTGCTTTTTGGCGCTGGACTTGAACATCTCTATTGTTAATTTTGGCAGTTTGATTGTCCCACTTGTCTTGCAGTTCTTCGAGTGAAGGTTTAGCAATTAAATTACTGTCAGACCAAAATAAATCTTCGTAATTATTGTTTTTAACAACCCACTCGTGCTCTGAGTAAAACGTAGATAATATTTTTAGAATGTCCATTAGTAACTTATCCCTTCAGCTTCTATTTCTGTTATAGTCATATATGATCGGGCAATGTCCAATCCATAAGGATTTGTCTGCGTAGAGTTCCTGTTTAAATAAACTGTAGAAAGCGAACTTTCAGCCCTACCAAGCCGTATACGCCACGTTTGTGAATCGACAGTACCAGCAGTCACAACGAAGCTTAAAACGGCCATTTGACCCATTTGTGGGCCAATGAGACCATAGTTCCAGACTCTCCTCGGACTGGTTTCCAAGTCTTTGTATAGCGCAACAACTGCGGCTCCCCAAAAGTCATTTTCTAGTGATAATTCACAAGAAATAATAAGCGAGCTAGACGCATGAATTGCTGAAACAGAGGTGGTAGCTATTTCATAACCTTGAGTGTTATTTGGGGCTGTTGTTGGTATCGCGGAGTTAATCCCTAAGTGGTCAGTTATATCTGTTACAGTATGACCAATCAACCGTCTTGGTTCAGCAGTCAAAGCTGGGGTTACTGGGTCAAAGTAAAGCTTTCCATACCCCAATTCGTTTTGCACTCTCACTTCGTGTCGGCCCAGAGAAGAGTCTAAAAGCGGGACACTTCCATTGATAACTGTAGGGCTAGCGGCTGTAAAAGTTGAGGCGATTTCGTTTTGAAATTTATCAACAAATAAAACTCCACTTACTTGATCCAAATTTTGCCCATTTATAACAAAGCTGTCATTCAATAAACCGTAAGAAGGCGTTATTGAAGTGCCAGAGGGCTTAGAAATAAATTGTATAGTTGATGACATGTTATGGTGATGCGGTTAAAAATGTAAACGACCCATTTAGACCAGTATAAGAAAAAGTGCTTAAATCAATGTCTATGGAATGAGTTTGATAATTATAATTGTCGTTGCCAGTGTTTGTGAAAGTTACAAACGGATGCAGTGAGCCTGACTGCAAAAAACTACCGCTTGTTATCGTTTTGGTTTCTGAACCATCAGACAAGCTTAAAGAGTAAGCGTTCATCAAATTGTTACCACTAATTGTTATGTGATCTTCCCTAGTCACTCTAGTTCTACTAACTCCTATTATAGAAGCTGGGTTCGAAGAAACGGTAACAGAATCATAATTAGGTATATTTATGAGTTTATCTGGAAATGTTTCTATGCTGTTGAGCCCACCACCTTCATGAACAGAAACCAAAAACGGGAAGCCGTTTCCAATCATTGCTGCGTTTATGGTGGCTGTTATTTTAGTGACTCCAGTTGATATGCTGTGTGACAATGAAGAATTATTTAATGTTGCAGAGCCATATTCTCTAGCTGTTTTAGGTGTGTATGTAGCTGGAGAACTTACAATGTATTTACCTGCGACGTTAGAAACCCCCGCGCCTCTAACTTTATCATTTCCATCAATACCAACCAGAGCCCTAGCTTGAGAAGCATTAATTGCGTCTATAGTTACCTGCTGCCCAACAACAAAGTTGGTTGTGGATAGTCCTGTTATCGTGGGTACTGGATAGAAAAAAGTGGGAGAAGTGTAAGTTCCACTGGTGTCACCAGTATACCCGCTAATAATAAGCCTAGACCTAACTATACCTCTTGGGACACTAACTTCGTTACTGTTTAGGCCAGTAGCTACAGAAGTGCCTTCTACATGGGTTTGATCAAAACCTGAAAATAAAACTTTACAATTCTCTACCTGACTGCCATTAATTGTCACACTATCTTGAAACTTAGCAGCCCCCGTTGAAACATTAGAAATGTACGGGGAAACTATTTTTAAGTTGTTGCTAGTTACGGCTTCATCTGTGATTGTTTGATTATAGTTACCGTCAGAGTAAAAGCCGCTTTGGTTTTGAAGCTTAACTGGTAACCCGTTAATTGTTGCGGTAGGAACAGCAAAATACAAACCAGAAGAACCGACGTGTAGTATATTAGAACCTTCCAAGTAAAGCTCTTGGGAAAAACCAGACACAACAACCCTGTTTACTATGTCTAATGATTTACCTTGTACAAAACCAGACTCACCAAAACTTAAACCAACATTGGAACTATTTGAATCCAGCGCTCCTTCTATTGGTGGCTGACTTGCTGCTATCTCAGTTGTGAACGCCCCACCTTTTGTTTTTATGATAACATTGCGACCAGAACCTACCGTGATGTCTTGAGGCATTGTGAACACAACGGAGTTTTGCGACTCTGAATAAAACTCAGCGCTTAAATTGTCAACAGTAACTCCAGTGGTTTGATGAAGATAAGAGCCTTTAACTAAAACATCTTCACCCCATTCTGCTGATGTTTTATTTATACCAGAAAAAGTTGGCTTACCATAAAACCTATACTTACTGTCTCCAGTAGCGTAGTTTATACCGTTAAAAACAATTAAATCATTTAAGTCAGGTAAACAGCAGGGAACTGTTATTCCCACCTGAGTAAAGTCAGAGTTAAAAGAACCAGTTTGGGTTGGGACTTGATTACCAGTATTGTTAAAAAACACCGCTGTAGTATCTGGATAAAGATTAAATCCAGTAACAGTTAAAGTTTGCCCTTCTGTGATTCTTTTATACATATCTATCTACATTTAGTGTTCCGCTTCCTAAAGTGTGAAGCCCCAAAGCTGTTGTGAACGACCCGCTTTCATGCCTTAAGACGTATGACCCAGCGTCAATTATGCCAGTCCAACCATCTGAAAAATTCAAAGGAAAAGTTATCTTTCCATATTTTTGCTCACCATTTTGAAATTTCAAACAAGAAACGTCCAACGAAGTTAAAAATCCAGTACAGCTAGACTGTAAGGTGGCTACGAATTGAGTTATTGCGTCTACCGAAGGTGTTATGTTAGCCGTTGTTTGGTAAATTAATTTATTTCTGTCAAAGTTAACCTGAATTGAAGTTTCTGGGCATGTAGTATTTACGTTTGCTCCTGTATAGTTACCGCTGATTTGCGGATTGTAACCAACGTAGTATCGCTTACCTACGTAACCAGTTGCGCCTTGATAGTAAACTGAACCATTGTAGCCGCTGAACGTGGTGGAATAGCTGGCTGTGTTATTGTTTATATTGTAAGATGTTGAGGTGTTATTTAATTCGTCTACTACCACGCCGCTTGCATTAAAGTGAGATAGCAGTGGGGTTAGGTCAGTTAGAGCGTTAGAAAGGCTAGTGCCTGTAGCAATTATAGCCCCTAAAGAAAACTGGCCAGTTTCAACGCCAGTCGCTTGAGTATACGAGACTGTTGTAAAGTTTCCATATTTACCTGACTGTGTTGAGTTTGTCGTGTTAATTAGAGTGTTTAGTTGACCTGAAAACTCCGCAGATTGGTTACATGAAGCGCTACTGCTACTTGTGACGCTACTGCTCGTTGCGCTGCTTGAACTTGGGCCAGTTGAACTACTTGTTGCGCTGCTTGTCGCACTGCTGCTCGTTGCGCTACTGCTCGTTGCGCTACTGCTCGTTGCGCTGCTACTTGTTGCTGACCCATCATAATTTCCCGAAACACATTCTACCCCACTTTCATCATTGAGCGTAAAGACGCTAGTGCCACCCATAAGCGAATGAGTAGAACAATAAGGGAAAATGGTCGTACTTGGAGAATCTTCTGAACCCCGATATTCTGGGGTATGAAATTTTACTGAAGCACCAGGTTGACCTTGCACGCCATAATGGTATACACCCTCACCAGTTCCTAGCGCGACAGCAGAGCCCCCAGCGTGCGTGCCGTCTTGAGTTGTAGAAAAATTAAATGGATGAGTAGAATTTGTTGAGTCTGATAAATCAAACTTGTAGATTTTCATCCCCGAAGGATTCACTCCACAGTCATCATGATAATCAAAATTTTCGGCAACATCTTGCGCCCAACCAACTATACCAGAGCCACTAAAAAAGAATTCATTTTGGCCGTAGCCATTATCAGCAACCTTTACGTAATATGTTACATGTGGTTCAGGCATTTTAGCAGTATCCGTAGAAGTATCCAGTTTCGGTTAAGTTCACGATCTCTCCAGTAGTAAAGTACGAGGGGTCACCAGTGGTACAGTATTTTCTATTGTTTTGTATTTCTCCGCTTATCAAGCTATTTACCGCGCTAACGCTTTGACCTGAAAAAGTTAAAGTAGTTGAGCCCGTGGCGCTTCCTGTGATTACAGCAAAACCGCTAGTCAAAGAGTCTTGACCAGTCCATCCAGACGGGTAAAGCAAGTTGATACCAGAGTTAAATACGTTATGCCAAATTTGAGCAGTTGTATCTTCTAGCTCAGAAGTTGCAAACGGAAATGATATACCGCTTGAATAACTAAAAGTTTCAAAGTTATCGATTGTACCAGTGGAAGTAGAGAGTAAAGCATATCCAGAATATGCGCCAGTGCTTGAGATTTGACTGTTTATGCTTATTAAATTTTGTGCCGCGTCAAAGCTACTAGCAGAAATATTTACTGTTTCTCCAGTATTAACGCTTCCTATCACACCCGATGTAACACCATTAGAAGTAAGAATTGAACAACTTAAATCATTTTGTGTTGCAACGTAAGCATCATAACTGCTTTGATTACCGCTTCGTAGCGCGGCTATCAAAGGCAAACTTAGTGGGTCTCCAACGACCTGACCAGTATACGTACCAGTAGAAGTAAATGTCGATTCTTGATTGGTAGCGCTTGTGCTTTCTCCCGTAATTGAGCAGACTCTTGAGTCTAAACTGTAAGAAAACTCAGAGCTATATTCACCATATTGGTCCTGACTATAAATGCCGCTATTAAATTTATTGTAAGCTTGAGTTTTAGATGCGGAAGCAGATAAACCAAACCCTTTTACGATATACTCGTTAGTAACATTTTTAGAAACAATTGATTTTTTACTTAAATTAAAAGTAACATTTCCTCCAACAATTGCCCCGCCAGAAAATACAACTTGAACCCTATCGCTTTCTTCAGTTGTACTAAACTCAAAGCTTTCTCCAGACAAAGCTGTCGCTAGTCCTTGAGCAGTGGCCTTTTCTTGAAGATACCTAAAGCCGCTTGAGATGTGGTTTTCAAAACTATAACTATGAGACACTGAATCCTGAATTTCAACAAAATTACTTCCAGTGAAAGACACTCCGCTTTTCGTAACGATAACATCATGGATGCCCGTGGCCAAGCCGCTTATAGAAACGATTGCTTGGCCGCTAGTGCTAGTAAACGAGCTCGGTGTTACCTCTACATTGGTCTTTGATCTATAGATTATAGAGTTTAAATTGTTTAAACCAGAGCCATTTATAATTACATTATCAGTGCTACCGAGGTTAGCTACTATTTTTTGACTTGGGAATACGAAAAAGTCTTGGCTCTTGTCGGAGCCGCTTATCTGGCCAGAAGTAACATATTTAGAATCACTTATCGTTGATAACCCAGAATACAAATCTAAATGTATAAAATCATCGTACTCTCCAGTAGGAACAGTTGCGGAAATACCAGTGTTCGTATTTGTAAAAGAAAGATTAATTCCTGAACCTAATCTAACACCAGTTACTGATGTAAATGCGTTGCCAAAAATTGTTATTGCGCCACCGCCGTTAGGAACAATGGTGAAATTATTTATTCTTGATACTGGTACAAATTTATCTGTGGTCTCAGTTTGTATACCTGATTCGTTGCAAGTAACAGTAACGGCGGCTTGTTTTACGTTTAGATCACCAGTATATTCAACGGCTGCAAATGCGACAAAATTGTCTGAACCCCCCAAAGCTGAAGTGGTCACATCTCCTAACCTAGTCTCAGAAACTACGTAATCACCAGTGGTGAAACCTGTTGGGCCTCCGCAGTAACCGCTTTCATGACCACTAACCACAAGGCCAGAGGCTTGGGCCAAAGAGCTTCCTGTGGCGGTTATAACACAAACACCAGACGCACTATTAACATCTGAAAATGTTACAGCGCCAGTAGTACAGCCAGAAAGAGCAGTATCAAAAAACCCAGAAGTATTTATTATACCGCTAAGATTATTGTAAGCATCGACGTTGCCGTCACCTGTTACTGTGATATCAAAAACTTCAACAGAGTTTTCTTTTTGAAATACAACTTTATCATAAGTAGCAGTTTGAGGGACAAGCGCGTCAATTACGTTTTGAGATACTTTATTAAAATTAGCTTGACCACTACCAAACTTAACACCAGTAACAGAAGTAGCGTTGGTTATTTCAAACCTTACAGAATCTCCTATGTTCCCGCTTACTGCCATTAAGGTATGTCGATTTGATTAACTACTGTTACGTTGGACGAAGATACTTCACCATAAGGCGTAACAACTTTTACTGGGCCGCTTTGTGCAAACCTTGGTACTTTTACTTTTATTTGTGTTGAGCTTCTTTCTGTAAATTCATTTGTGCGTATTGTATTATTAAAATAAACCGCAGTTGCTTGATCTAAATTGTCACCCACAATAGTTAAATCTGCGAGAGTAGAAACTGGGCTTGGGCTTGTGCTGGTTATTGTTGGCTCCGAACCATACCCATTCTCTTCAATGTTTAGGGTGGAAACAACCTTCTCCCCAAAGTTAATTGATATATCTTTGCTTTGAAGTACACCCTTAACACTCCACTGCGTTGATTGCCCTCTAATTCCGATATCAACAGTAATTTCTTTTCCAGTGTGCGGAATAGCTTCCAATATGTTATATGTGTCCAGCGACAGACTTTTTACTTTTTCTCCGTATCTATGCTCAACAGGTGTTATACCGCTTATATTGTACAGTGGCGTAAAATTGTGAGATTCATCATAAGATACTGAGGCTACTTTGCTTGTAACATCCATACCCTGAAGAGTAACGGTCAAATCAGACATTTTATACCAATCCCAATCTTGATCTGGTAAGATCGCTGGAGAGAATGTACCTTGTAGGTCTTCGTAAAAATTAAACGTGGTATTTACCTGCAAAATCCCGTGTGGGCTAGCACTCCAGCTATATTGGTTAAGGTAGCCAGACTGAATTGTCGTACCGCCCATGTCTATGTTAAAAATGTTTTGGCCTGGCTTGGCGCTGGGCATGTAAAAAGGATCACCGCTATTAGCGTCCACATAGTAATTCAGGCTAAGAGTGCCATTGAGGCCATTTGTAGCTATATAGTTATCTCCGCCAGCGCGATTGATGCGGGTAGACTTGGTAAGTTCGTTAGAAAACGACAAAGAAGCAGAATTAGCCAAAATTCCGCTACCATTCACCTTTAGGCTGATATTATTATAATTATAGTAATCGGCCATTACCTTATACCTTTATCCTATACTTTTACACTAAGATTTTTTATTTTTTATCGCTAAAACGTGTAAAATAAAGTAAGGAAAAAGGATATGGGTTCTATATATGAAATATCAAGCTGGTCTGGGGGTACGGCTTCTAAAAATGAAGTTTATCTTCATAATAGCAATCACTTCTATAGTTTAGAGAACTCAAACACTCAAACACCAGCCGTGGGCGCATCAAAATGGGGCGGTATGACTACTTTTGACAATAAAGAAGTTCCTCATTTCTTTTGGATTCCTAGCTACTCGCCAACGATCTCAACTGAGCCATCTGTTAGAACTCTCAGGTTCGGAGATGGGTACGAGCAGAGAACCCCAAACGGTATTAACACAAATCTTCTCAAAATCTCTCTAACCTACGATAACAGAGACGAGGCTGAAAGTACGGCAATCGCTCACTTTTTAAACGAAAGAGGCGGTTCTGAAGCTTTTGTATATTTGCCACCCTCCCCTTATTCCTCAATGAAAAAGTTTATTTGTAGAAAATGGGATGTTACGATGAATTTCGATAACAATTACTCCATTAAGGTAGACCTAGAAGAAGTAGTGGAATAAAATGGAAATCTCAGAGGCTAAAAATTCTCTAAAAAAAGTTACTAGGGACGCATCTTCGCTTACCCCTACTGCAATAGTATCTTTGTTCGAGATTGACATTACTGACTTACTTAAAAACAATGAAAGAACTTTATTCTTAGAGGGGAGTGGTTCAAGCGCCTACACAACAAACGGTAAAACCGTTTTACGATTTCACAACAATATCAAACTATTTCAAAGCTCTATTCGTTATGGTGGAAAAGTATATTTTGCTGCTCCAATTCAAATCACTGGATACGAAGTAAACGCAAAAGGTTCTCCACCGAGACCAAAGATGTCGATATCTGTTGATCCAGAAGGCTTGTCTCAAGAAACGCAAAATAGAGTTATTTTTATCAAAACTGCGATAAGAGATTTAGATGACCTTGTTGGGTCAAAAGTAACAAGGATCAGAACATTTGTTAAATACATAGACAGCGAGAATTTCTTTGAAAGCGACGGAACAACTTTACTAAGCAACACTGTTAAGCCGCCAAAAGGCTTTGACCCAGACCCAAACGCTCAGTTTCCTCCTGATGTTTATTTTGTTGACAGAAAGTCAGCAGAAACCGTAAACGTTCTAGAGTTAGAACTAGCTTCTCCATTTGATACTCAAGATTTAAAATTACCAGCCCGCATTGTAAATGATTTTACTTGCCCTTGGACTTACAGAGGTGAAGGCTGCTGCTATGAATGGTCTCAGCAAAAAAACGCAGTCGATTCTGTTTATGGAAAATCCAACGAAAGCGACGGCAATGTCACACATGAAAATTCTAACTTAGACTGTAAAACCACAGCCAATCCGATACCGAACGGTAACGTTGCAAACCCAAATGGCGCTGCTCCACCAGTAGCTACGTACAATAATGAAGTTATTAACATAGCGATTGACGGTGAAGTATTATTTAACGTTACGAATGGGCAAGACGAATGGAGCTCTAACACTACCTACAACAAAGGAGATTCAATTAGAGTTAAAATAAAAGGCGTTAATTATTATTTTGTTTCTAAAGTAAATGGCAACTCAGGAAAAGCACCACCAAACGAAAATTTTTGGGTGGCCGATCAATGCTCGAAAACAATTGAGGGTTGCAGACTTAGATGGGCAAACAACCCAGAATTAGGAGCTTTAGAAGGGCCGCTGCCTTTTGGTGGGTTCCCAACTTCTAGGAGGGCAATAGATTGATTTTAAACGCTGACATCAAAAAACAGATCAAAGCTCAATACGATAAAGAGTTTCCTAAAGAATGCTGTGGCCTAATCGTCTCTAACAAAGGTACGCTTTCTTGCGTGTCTAGTAAAAACGATTCTATAGAAGAAGACTTCTTTAGGGTTAATCCAAGAGATTATTTGAAAGCCTCAAACCTTGGGGAGATTGTTGCCGTTTATCATTCTCACACAAATGGCAATCAAAACTTTTCTGAGTTTGATAAGTTTAATAGTATAAATCACAATATCACATACGTGATGTACTGCCCCGAAAACAATTCGTTATTGCAGTTCTCTCCTTCCTGCGGCGATTTTAATAACTACATAGGAAGAAAGTTCGAAATAGGAGAATCAGATTGCTACTCTTTAGTCAGAGCTTTTTATGAAGCCGAACTCAAAATAACTTTGGGTCACTATTACAGAGACCAAAACTGGAGAAGCTATTTAAGTAATCTTTTTGAGAAGCACTTTGAAGAAGAAGGTTTTTACGAAGTAGATGAATTAAACAGGTATGATTGTGTATTGTTTAGCAACGGAAAGAATAAGCCGTGCTCTCATATCTCTATTTATTTGGGTAATGGATTGATTCTGCATCAGCCCGAAAAAAGTTACTCCAGAATAGAATCCTTAACTGGCAGACACTTAAAGCTAATCAAGAAAATTATTAGGCACAAAAATGTCACAGCTAACTAAAATTACATTTCACGGAAATTTAGCAGAAGCTCTAGGTAAAAAACACTTTGAGCTTAAAATAGATAACGTAGCCGAAGGTTTGCGGGCTGTTGATATCGTCTCCAAGCGTAAGCTTTCTAAGGCTATCCTTGAAAACGAAAAGCAGAACATTAAATACAAAATCTTAACAGACGAAAAGCCGCTTTTTACCGAGGATGTTAATGAAGTTGAAAAGCTGGTTGATTCTGAATTTTTCATAAACAAAAACTACAAAACAATTGACATCGTTCCTGTATTAGAGGGAGCAGGTGGTGATGCTAAAGATATTGGTTTGGTTATAGGTGGCGGCTTAATGTTCGGGATTGGCTTTGCAACGAAAAGCTCAACTATGATGATGATTGGAGCGTATGCGTTTTTAACAGGCATGAGTAATCTGCTTGCAGAGCCCCCAGAGTTTGAGGACTTCAGAGAGATACAGCAAATCAACAAAAGAGAGTCTTACCTCTTTAACGGCC
>Ga0315315_10004770_pt1 | contig 12503 bp, 12 predicted proteins | sample M140m3416metaG_FD_203699 | JGI IMG/M metagenome (GOLD analysis project Ga0315315, IMG submission 203699) | Ammonia-oxidizing marine archaeal communities from Monterey Bay, California, United States - M1 40m 3416 | ecosystem: Environmental > Aquatic > Marine > Intertidal zone | place: USA...
CGCTACACTAGGGGCGCCATTGTATAGAAAGAGCCCTGCTACTTCATTGCGAAGCTTTACCACTTCATGAGTGAAAAAGATCACATTGCCGACGCGTTGCTCGAGTGGTTTGACCAGCACGGGCGCACCGACCTGCCCTGGCAAACAAACCGCACGCCATATCGCGTTTGGGTGTCGGAGATCATGCTCCAGCAGACGCAAGTCGCCACGGTCATTCCCTTTTACGAGCGTTTTATGGCGCAGTTCCCCTCGGTCGAAAATCTGGCTGTGGCCGCCGAGGACACTGTATTGCACTTGTGGACCGGCCTCGGCTACTACGCCCGCGCCCGCAACCTGCACCGCTGTGCCAAACAGGTTTGCGCATCGCACAACGGCGTTTTCCCGAGCGACTTGGCAGGGCTAGAGGCGCTGCCCGGTATTGGGCGCTCTACCGCCGGTGCGATCCTCTCTTTGGCCATGGATACCCGGGCGCCGATTCTCGATGGCAACGTGAAGCGGGTGCTCGCGCGTTACCACGCGGTCGAAGGCTGGCCCGGTCAGCGGGCGGTCAGCGACACGCTGTGGTCCTTTGCCGAGCACCACACGCCACAAGAGCGCCTTGCAGACTACACGCAGGCGATCATGGACCTCGGCGCGACCTGCTGCACGCGCAGCCGGCCGGTCTGCGAGCGATGCCCCCTGGAGCGGGGTTGCGCCGCCAGTGCGCAGGGCCGACAAAGTGATTTTCCCGGCCGCAAGCCGCGCAAGCAGATTCCTCTGCGACAACGATGGCTCGCCGTGGTCACGCGCGCGCCCGGGGAGGTGCTGCTGCAAAAAAGACCGGACTCGGGTATCTGGGGCGGCCTGTGGGCGCCGCCGGAGTTTGAGGAGGCGTCTGCTGCTAAAGCATGGATAACAAATACCCTGTCGCTGCCGGCAGAGCGCTGTCGTATCGAAGAACCCTTTCACCACACCTTCACGCATTTCAAGCTGGAGGCTCACTCGGTGAGGGCGCAGTGCGCCGAGAACCACCCCGAGACGATTGGCGTAGAATCCCAAGTCGATAACTTACAATGGTTCGCTTTGCACCCACCGCCTTCGGTGGGCCTACCTGCACCCATCGTGCGGCTATTGACTAAGCTGGGGAAAGAAAACCCTCCAAGGAGCAACTGATGGCGAGAACCGTCCACTGCCGACGCTATGGTGAAGACCTCGAGGGACTCGAGCGCCCGCCCCTCCCCGGCGCCAAAGGCCAGGATATTTTTGACAACGTGTCGAAAAAAGCATGGCTCGAATGGCAGGGCCACCAGACGATGCTGATCAATGAAAAACACCTCAGCCTGATGGACCCGGAAGCGCGCAAGTACCTGATGGGCGAGATGGACAAGTTTCTGGCTGGCGAAGACTTTGATCAGGCCGAAGGCTATGTGCCGCCAAGTGAGTAACCGCATGATCACGCTGTACTGCAAACTCGGTGGTCGCCAGTAGATGCTGGAATACAGACGATGAGCGCGAAACCCTGGATTATCACTGTTGCGGTGTGTGGCTTTGTCACGGCTGCTTTGGCCGGGATCAAGTTTGTACAGATCTCGCAAGCCATGGCGTTCATGGAGACCTTCCCGCCCCCCTACGAGACGGTGACCGTCGCCAGCGCAGAAGCAGACGAATGGCAGCCCACTCGATTACTCAGCGGCACCGTGCAGTCACCTGAGTATCTTGTCGTCTCAGCGGAAACGCCCGGCCGGATTGTGGAGCTCCCCTATCAAAGCGGCGAGACCGTCCCTGCTGGTGCCGAGGTGCTAGTGCTATTTGATGACGACGTCGAGGCCCAGCGAGACGCGCTACAAGCCGACTTGAACCTCGTAGAAACACAGTTGTCGCGGAACCTGACGCTGGAGGCGGATTCATTGGTGTCGCAGGACCAGCTGGACATCCTCAAGGCCCGAAAACTGTCGGTGAGCGCGCAGATTGCGGTACTCGAGGCGCGACTAAGTCGCATGACAGTGCGCGCGCCCTTTGCCGGTACGATGGGGATCTACTCACAGCGTGTCGGCGATTTGATGCGCTTCGGCGAAGTGCTGACCACCCTCACTGGGCTCGAGCCCACCCGTTGGATTGATTTTAAGGTACCGCAGGGGCTCGCCAGCCTCGTGGTTGGGGACACGGTCGAGATCCATGATGTCAACCAGATATTTGCGGGACCGGCTAAGGTCATCGCCGTGTCCGCAGCGTTTGCTCAGGGGACGCGCACCTACGACGTTCGCGCTGAACTCGAGGCACCCGGGCTCAAACACGGATCGCTCGTACAGGTAGCGGTCGATACCGGACCAATGGAGAACCTGATGTCGGTGCCGAAGCGGAGCGTGCGCTGGGACCCCAAAGGCCCGCACATATTTGTCGTTGAAGAAGCCGAGGCAGATGCTTTCCTTCCCCACCGCGCTAGCTTGCGGCGCGTAGAAGTCCGCGGCGAGAATCGCGACAAACTCTTCGTTAGTGGAGAAATGGTCCCCGGAGAACTCGTTGCCAACAAAGGCGCATTCAAACTGGAAGACAACCTATTTGTCTCAGTTCAGGCTGTAAGCACCGAACAATGATGCCGCCCGCCTCATCGCCACGGTGGACTGACCTCTTTATTAACAGACCCGTCGTGGCTGTCGTGGTCTGTCTGAGCCTATTGCTCATAGGGATTCGGTCGGCGGCGGATCTCCCGGTAATTTCCTTCCCGGTCATAGAAAGCTCCTCCGTCGCGATCGTCACGGCATACCCGGGCGCCAGCGCCGAGACCGTGCAAGGCTTCGTGACAGAACCTATTGAACGGGCCGCCAGCAGTGTGCCGGGGCTCGATTACGTTGAATCCGTCACCACCGCAGGGACCAGCACTGTCACCCTGTGGCTGCAACTGAATCAGGATACGACCGAAGTCATTTCCACGCTGTCAACGCGGCTGAGCCAGATCCGCTTTGAATTGCCAGAGGGCACCGAGGATCCATCGATCCAAATCAGTCGTGCCGACACCCCCTACGCCAGCTTTTACCTCGCATTGCGTATTCCGCCAGAGCGGACCTATGCCGGTGTCAGCGACCTGATCCAACGGGATATCCTACCCAGACTCGCTGCGATACCCGATGTTGAGCGAGTAGAGAACTACGGCCTGCAACAGTCCATGCGCATCTGGCTCAACCCCTGGAAAATGGCAGCACTCGATGTCAGTACCGCGGAAGTCACAGACACCCTGCGGCGCAATAACGTCATCGGCACTTTTGGGCGCACCGAGAGCACCTCCCAGAGGGTCAACCTAAAAACCAACAGTGAAGCCAAAACGCCCTCCGACTTCGCGAACATGCTGATACAGAAAGAGGGTGACGCAGACATCCGTCTAGGCGACGTCGCGCAAATCGAAATTGGCACCACAGAGCTCAACAATGTCGACCGCTACAACCAGGATCAGGTGGTATTTGTCGGGATATATCCCGAGCCTGGCACCAGCGAAATCGTGGTGGGTGACTCCCTATATACAGCGGTAGAAGAGATTAATGAGTCACTGCCGGCAGACCTCGACCTATTTATTCCTTTTGATAACTCCCGCTATATGCGAGAAGCCGTTGCGGAGATTTTCAGCACGCTGGGAGAAACCATCTTGCTGGTGGGGCTGGTGGTTCTTGCGCTCATGGGCTCTGCACGCAGCGCCCTCGTGCCGCTGTTGACCATTCCCATCTCCATCCTGGGCGCGACGGCGGCGATATCCATGATCGGCTTCACCATGAACCTGCTGACCATTCTGGCGATTGTGTTATCGGTCGGCCTGGTGGTGGATGATGCGATTGTCGTGGTGGAGAACGTCGCCCGGAATCTGCGCGAGGGCATGACTCGAAAAGAAGCCGCACTTGCCTCCTCCCGCCGCCTGCTCTCCCCGATCATTGCTATGACCATGACGCTGGCGGTGGTGTATGCGCCCATCGGATTTCTCTCTGGTCTTTCCGGGGTGCTGTTCAGGGAATTCGCCTTTACATTAGCTATTGCAGTCGTCATATCGGGCTTTGTCGCGATCACACTGTCACCGATCATGAGTGCGTGGGTATGCCCTGACAAAGGCCATGAGACTCGCAGGACGCGCTGGGTTAACGATCGCTTTGAACGGATCGCAAAAAAATATGGCGACGTGGTGGATTTCTCGCTGCGGTGGCGATGGCAGCTGGTCACAGGAGGGCTCTTTTTATCGCTGCTAGTGGTCCCGCTCTACCTGTTCTCGTTAAAAGAGCTCTCGCCGGTCGAAGATACCAGTAGCATCGCGATGATTGTCGAGGCGGCACCAGAAGCGTCCATGGAAGAAACCGTAGGAGGCTTTGTCGATGCTGTCGACGTAATGCTCTCGGAACCCACTGCCACCTACATTTGGCAAAGCATTAATCCCGGCTTCGGATTTGGCGGCCAGGAGTTTGTCTCGCCCGACGAGCGAGATGTGACGACCCATGACCTGTTACCTGCCATTAGTCAGCGATTGAAAGGCGTGCCAACAGTCACCGCGTTCCCGTCTGCGCAGCCTTCGCTCCCTACTGCAGGTCAGTACGACCTAGAGGTGGTCGTCACATCCAGCGACTCGCTCGACAACATGCGGCAAGTTGCCAACACCATGGCCAGCCGGGCAATGAGTTCGGGGCTGTTTTACTTCTTTGAGAGCGGCCTCAAGATGGATCTGCTGGCGGTGGAGTATCAGCTGGATAAAGACCGCATGGCAGACCTCGGTATGACGTTGGGTGATCTGACCTCTCAAATGGACCTCTTTGTCTCAGAGGGCTATGTCACTCGATATGACGAACGGGGTCGCGCTTACCGTGTGATTCCACAGCTGCAGCAGGTGTTCAAGTTCTCGCCCGAAGCACTGCTGGATACGCCGGTAACGTTGCCTTCCGGGGAGCAAGTACCTTTTGGCGCCTTTGCCACTCTGCAGCGTAATACCGAGCCCCGAGCACTCACCCGCTTTCAACAGAAGAGCAGCTTCAAGCTGTTCGGTGGTGTGATTCCCGGCTATACGAAAGAGCAGGCGCTGACCTATGTGGAGGCTCTCGCCGACGAGCTACTGCCACCTGGGTACGTGCTGGATTACACCGGCGAATCACGAGAGATACGGCGCGAAGGAAACACCATGGTCAACGTGCTGGGACTCTCCTTGATCATGGTGTTCCTAGTACTGGCGTTGCAGTTCGATAGTTTCCGTGACCCTCTGATCATTTTGCTCGGTTCGGCGCCGCTTGCTCTCTTCGCTGCCATGATAATCACCTTTACCGGCTTCACCACGATTAACATCTACTCGCAGGTAGGACTTATCACACTGGTGGGACTCATCTCCAAAAACGCCATCCTGATTGTGGAGTTCGCCAACCAAGCCCAAGCGCAAGGGATGAACAAATTGGAGGCCATCAAGGCTGGCTCAATTTACCGGCTAAGGCCTGTGCTCATGACCACCGGCGCCACAGTCTTTGGTCACTTCCCGCTGGTGTTGGTTGAAGGCGCAGGCGCTGAGGCACGCAACAGCATCGGCTTTATTCTGGTGATTGGCATGTTGATTGGCACGCTGTTTACTTTGGTACTGCTGCCCGCGATCTACGCACTATTGGCTTCGGACCATCATTCCCCAGAGGAGGCAGCCGACAACACCGTCGCTGAAGATCCGCCTCGGCCGATACCAGCCTGACATAAGGCCTGGAAGCCGTCGTGTTACTTGACGCGTGGAGAGTGCGCGGGTTTAATACGCGGCCCTCACGCTGTAAGCATCTCTTTCGCCCAGGTAGCTCAGTTGGTAGAGCAGTGGATTGAAAATCCTCGTGTCGGTGGTTCGATTCCGCCCCTGGGCACCATGACAAAAAGCCTCGTCTCATGACGGGGCTTTTTCGTTATAGCGCCCAGATCTCTGTCACCCGGCCCTCATCGTCTGTCTGAAACACCTCTACAATGTCTAGCACGACCCCATCTTTGTCAGTGATGTGCAGGTAGCACGTCACAGAGGCACCAAACTCAACAATATTCACTAACTCCTGCTGGGCACCAATATCGGTCAGCCAGCCAAAGATGACATCCTGCACTTCATCGTGTCCTGTCACATCGAAGCCCATGGCAGGTACATGCATCTTGTAATCAGGCGCTCGCGGCACCTTGGACCACTCCTCGTAGCCACCACTCGCATTGAGCTTGTAATGTCGAATGGCCTCTGCAATGGGCGATAGGTTTTCCATGACTGTCTCCTGAAGTGGCGGTAAGGCGGTTTGAGTAATCGGAAGAGCATATCAGCCTGCGCTGGTTAGCTAGCGCTCCGCCGCCTCGGAAGAGGACGCCAATCTAAGATGCGATGCGGCCCGTATCTTCCAGAGAGAACAGAAAGAGAGCGATTAACATGGAACATCTGATTTGGGCCGTCCCTGCAGCACTGTGGATACTGGTCAGTGTCGACGCCGCCACCCGGCAAAAGCCCCTGTTGCTGCTCGATCGCACACACAAGCTCTAACGCGCGCTCAATAGAGGCCAACATGAATTGGCTGGTAATCGGCTTTTGGGGCTGTGCCGCCATGTGGCTCATCAGCCTCGCAGGAGACTTTGGCTTAAAAAGAAATCCTGAGGTGGCCGAGGGCATCGAGTGGCTGGCGCTCATCAGCGCCATCATCGCTTTTATTGGCATGTGCTACTTCGGCCACGCCACCTCCATGTTCGGCTAGTAGTCAGTCCGCTTTAGTCTCCCATCATCGACTGGCGGAGCCTGTCGGCTTCGATCGCCTTGAAACTGAGTGCCGACCAGCGGCCCTTTTGTTTCATGCGGATCGCAGTAAACTGAGCGGCCAGAAAGCTGACATATCCCGACGGAGTCATCCTCGATGAATGCGCCCATACCCACGCTGGACAACTGGCCTGAGCAAACCATTCGCGGGCACAGCATTGCCGGGTCCCGCTACACCTCCCGCGACTTCTTGGAGCAGGAATGGGAAGGCATGTGGACACGGGCGTGGCTACTGCTGGGGCGGGAGTCTGAGCTGCCCGAACCCGGCGACTGGCAAATGGAGCCCGTGGGCCGCGAAGAGATCCTGATGGTGCGCCAGCAGGACGGCAGCATCAAAGCCTTCTATAACGTGTGCCAACACCGCGGCAATCCGCTGGTGGACGAGTCCAAGGGCAGTAACCCGCGGCGCTTTGTATGCCGCTACCATAGCTGGGCGTTTCTGCCCGACGGCGCGCTGCAGTTTGCGCCAGATAAAGAGGACTTTCCCGAGGGTAACCCCTGCGGCAAGTTGCGGCTCGCGGAACTCAAATGCGAGAGCTTTGCGGGATTCATTTGGGTGAATATGGACCCCGAGTGCGGGTCTTTAAAAGATTACCTCGGGCCAATATGGGACGAGTGGCAGGCCCGAGAAGTCGACACCTGGCAGCGCACCATGGCCAACACCATGTGGCTGCCCTGCAACTGGAAAGTGGTGTTGGATAACTTTAATGAGTCCTACCACGTGCCCACTGTGCACATGGGAGCGACGCCCTCCACCGACCGCTCCGCCATCGCTGGCGGCATCAACACCTATTTCAAAGAGACCCAGTTTGATCTGGCGAATGAAGGCCACGCGCGCATGATCATGAAAGGCGGCTACGGTGCCGGCGTGACCGACGCTGACGGCAACATCGTTGAGCCGCTGGCGTCACTGCTCGGCTACTGGAGTCTCGACCCTGCCGACTTTAAGGGCAAGCCCGAGGACACCCGCGAGGCGCTCCAGCAGGCAAAGCGAGAGCTGGGCCCCGACAAGGGCTACAGCCACTATGCTGCTGTACCCGACGAACAGCTGACCGATGCCTTCCACTACACGCTTTTCCCCAACTTTGCGGTGTCGCTATGGTCTGACGGCTTTCATTTTTTGCGTGCGCGGCCCCACCCCACTGACCCCGAGCAGTGCCTGTTTGATAACTGGTGGTACGCGAGCCCCGCCAGCGTGGCAGCCGAACTCGATGATGGCACCAGCGCCACCGAGTCGCTCACCGGTGATGGATCCGGTGATGTGCCCGTAAAATGGCTGACCTGCGGAGAGGACTCCATCGGCCCTGCGATCGAGGACGACGTGGCGGTCTTCATCACCCAGCAACGGGGGGTGCGTTCACGAGGTTTCAAAGGCGCCTACCTTTCAGGCCAGGAGAAGCGCATCAGTCGCTACCATGAGCGTATCGATGACTACATTGACGGCAAGCTATAAGAAAAAGGAAACGCAACATGAGTGATACCGACGATCGCCGACAGCTGCAAGACATCATGCTCTCCTACGCAGCTGCAGTCGATGACCGGGACATGGCTCGCTACCGCGCCTGCTTTGCCGATGACGTGGAGATCGTCGGTTTTGGCGAGGCGACCATCACTGGCGCCGACACCTGGACCGCCTCAGTAGAAAGCCAACTAGAGGCCTTTTCTGCGACCCAACACCTGATGAGCCCGCAGCTGGCGACCGTCTCGGGCGACACGGCCTCTGCAAGGACAGATGTTCAGGCCCTGCACGTTATTAAGGATGGCGAAGGCGCCATGTTCACCCTGTGGGCGACCTATTTGACCGACTTTGTGCGCACCGGCGACGGCTGGAAAATTGCCCGCCATAAACTGGTTATCCGAGGCACCCAGTAAACCTCGGAAAAAGAGGCTATGTAATCAGGCCCGTGCGCAAACCTTTTGCTGAAGCAGCGGTTTCAAATCCTATTTATCCGTCAGGTTTCTTCTCAGAAAACCCACGATTGTCCGGTACATGTCAGCTCTGGCCTCTGTATCGTAAAGCCCGTGGCCTTCTTTCTCGAACATCAGCTTTTCATATGGTTTACCCGCATTTTCCAGTGATTCGATCATTGCTTCAGCATGCTCGACTGGAGCTCGAGGGTCTTGTTCCCCGTGAATAATAAGCATCGGCAGATTGAGCTCGTCCGCTCGATAGACTGGACTAAAAGCTCGGAGTTGCCCATCGTCTCGCCCTATCACTTTTTCTAGGAAGCTTATCCCGCTGGCTCGATCCGCAACATCACCGCGCTCATAGAGCATCTGCAAGTCGTAGACACCAACAAAGCCTACTGCACACCGGAACATGTTTGGCTCGAGAATAGGCGCCATGAGTGCAGAGTAGCCACCGAAGCTGGCACCATAAATGCAAACCCGGTCCGGGTCGGCAAAGTTCTGCCGCAGTACTTCTGCCGTGGCATCAATAATGTCGAATTGAATGTGTGAGCCCCAAGTCTTAAAACCTGCCTCCATCCAATTCCTGCCATAACCTCCTGAGCCGCGAAAATTAACTTGCAGAACAGCAAACCCCTCTTGGGCAAGTAGCTGCACCTCTGAGTTGTAACGCCAGCGGTCTCGCACGCCAATAGGGCCACCGTGTGGATTAACCACAAGTGGCGGTAACGGATCGCCCTCCGCCATAGCAGGCAAAGTAAGGTACCCAACCATGTCATGGCCGTCCCGCGACTTGAACTTGAGAGGCGTCATCGGCATCAATCCACTGGGGTCAACCTTTGGCATCGCGGTAGTCAAGAATTGAAGCTGGTTGGTCTGCGTATCGAACAAATAGTAGTCACCGGGATTACGGTCGCTATAAATTAAAATGACGGCGGCCGACTCGTCATTGGTTTGACTTACGACTCTGACTTGCTGCCCCGGGAACGCCGACAATAAGCTTTTCAGGCGCGAGACCTGAGGGCCGTCACCAACGAAAACATACTTTGGCAGAGTGGTTTCATACTCGACTGCATAAAGCTCCCCCGTAGCCTGGGAGTACCAGAAATTCGTTGGATCTGACTCACTGTCCTGGTGGATTAGGGTTTTTTTCCTGGTCTCGAGGTCATACAGATAAATACCAGCCAAATCGCTGGCACTACTATCGCTCACGTACAGACTGTTAGCGTCTGCGAAGGCCAGCGGCTGGATCGCGCCTTCCGAAAGCTCTGACTCGCTAAAGAGTTGCCAAGACTCTTCAGCATCAGACCGATAAAAAACCTTGTCCAGCAGGTCCTTGGTGGTGCCGGCGACAAATCTAACCTCTCCACTCTCATCTGTGGCAAATGTGGCGTTCTCCACAGGAGACGTCTCCAGTAGCTTGGAGCGACTGTTATAGATATTAATTCGATAAAGCTTACTGCGGCGGTCACCGTCAGGATCAAACGGCGTGGCGCTCATTAAAATATGTTTGCTGTCGTCCCTCAGTAAATCAACTATCTGTCCCGATGCTCTGGCGCCCCCAGCCTCGTGGGTTTTAATTTTTGAGCTGCTACCGGTAAAAGATCTGAATCCGAAGACATTTTCTTTCTTTTTGCCGTCGATATTGACCGAGAACCACTCCCCAGCAGAAACGGGAGCCGCGTACCAAGACTGAAAATAATCTAGGCGCATGAGTAGCCGCTCTTCATTCGCCCAGTGAAATTCTCCAATTTGGCGATTTGACTCGAATTTGAGCAGATTGACACTTTTGCGGCTCTCAGTTTCGATAATGCTGAGAACATTTCTTCCATCAACAGGCACCAGAAGGCCCATATATTTTCCATCCGGTGATATCTTGATGTCGGCCACTGCGGGGTTCTCAACCAAGGCCACATTGACAAACTCAAGATTCGACGCGGCAAGGTCTTCCGCCGATATGAAGCCTGCGAGGATCAGCGGAAACACCTTGAACGTCAGATGCTGGAAAAGCTGCAAGATACCACCCTCAAATAGGTATGAAGAAACACCTTATCAGGAGAGCAAGCATTACCTCAAACAGGTCCGGTGTGGCGCGCCCTTTTAGGGTGCGTTCATTATTTAATGCGCCCCGGGTTATTGACGAGCTTTGAGAGCTTTTCTAATTATGGCTCTACGCACAAGCGGTCGACAGAATACAAATGGATAACGACATAATTCTGGCAGTAACGGGCTCACTGCGCTGGATCTTAGCGGCAGCGATCTGCTCAAATATGATCAGCGCTCAGGCGTCGGAAACATCCCCACTGGTAGTGAACCCGGAGCAGTCAGGGCGCTGTGCTGAAACACTATCAAAAGCGCCAATTACTGGGGCCGATCATGGTCTGGCACTACCTTTTACCGTTCTCAACTGGAATGTGGAAAAAGCGCAGCATCCCGACTTGGTCACCGAGTTTGCGGCCTACGCTGAGCGCTCGGATCTGATCTTTCTCCAGGAAGCCGTGCCGCTCAAAAAAAACGAGACGGTGATCGCGCAGTCGCTTTATGAGGCGTTTGTGCGGGGTTACGTGCAGAACGAAATCGATACGGGCGTGCTCACCCTCGCGCGCACGCCGCACTTGGTGCACTGCCAGCTACTCGCAACGGAGCCCTGGCTGCGCACCCCCAAGGCCACCAGCGTCACCCTCTACCCATTGGCCGGGAGCGATGCCTCACTGCTCACCATCAACCTCCACGCCGTGAACTTCAGTTTCGGCGTCAAGGAATATCGCTTTCAACTGGAGGCAGCGGCTGAACTGATGCGGGCGCACCGGGGACCCGTAATCTTTGGCGGCGATTTGAATACCTGGAGCAACCGGCGGCAGGCCACCCTCGATGCCGTCACAGACGAGCTCGGGCTGACCGCAGTACCCTTCTCCCCCGACCATCGCACCAGCCGCTTTGGGCGACCGCTGGATCACCTCTATGTGCGCGACTTGACCTGGCAGTTATCCGAAACCGTGCAGGTCGAGACATCGGACCACAACCCGTTGATCGTCACTTTGCAACGGCACGGCTCATGACCCGCTTACTGCTCTCACTGATTTTGCTGGCAGGGTGCATCGCAACCGTGCGCGCAGACACGACCGCCGACGAAGAGATCCGCGCTTTAATACAGGCGGTGGCGAATAGTGGCTGTGAATTTAATCGCAACGGTTCACTGCACTCAGCCGAGGCAGCGGCGGAGCATCTCGAACTCAAATATTCCCGAGGGAAACGCTACGCTAACTCCGCTGAGGCGTTTATCGACCGTCTGGCGAGTAAAAGCTCCTGGAGCGGAAAGCCGTATCAAATGATCTGTGACGGCGAGGCGCAAAATGCTGGCGACTGGCTCACGGCAACGCTTGAAGAGCTTCGCGGTCAGTGAGCAGTCGCGTGTAGCGGGTCAATCTGCCACAGGCGATAAGAGGGCTGCCTTCAGGCGTCGGCAAACCGCTGTAGGTTAGAGAGTGCCGAGGGCTCATCGGGCACAAGCGCGTCGCTCGCTCCCCACAAAGCGCGGTTGGCGAGGGCACTGTCGAAGCATTCGATGAGCGCGCGAATCTGACCATCCCGGACTTTAAAAATGTGGACGTAGGTCTGATCGTAGCGCTCACCGGTCAGCGCCACGCCATTGTTCTGCGCCATGGCCACCACCACCTCGCCGCCGTCAAACACCACCCGGTGATCCGCACAAAAAGTGATTTCCTCGGGGTTAACGCGACCAAATACGGCAGGAGTCACATCCTCAAAAAAACGCTGCTTACCCTCATAGATGCCGGACAAGACATGATCCTGTGTCGGGCATATCAGGCAAAAGTCGTCGGCAATGACG
>Ga0315315_10004772_pt1 | contig 12502 bp, 2 predicted proteins | sample M140m3416metaG_FD_203699 | JGI IMG/M metagenome (GOLD analysis project Ga0315315, IMG submission 203699) | Ammonia-oxidizing marine archaeal communities from Monterey Bay, California, United States - M1 40m 3416 | ecosystem: Environmental > Aquatic > Marine > Intertidal zone | place: USA...
TAATTATGTTGTTTTGTTCTTTATTGCGGGTGTTATCGCCTTAGCAATCATGGACACGCTCCCATCACGAAAGTAAGTAAACAAAACTTTCTACCATTCTGACATTTTCCAGAATGGTAAATTAATTAGTTATTTTCAAGTGCGGTAACACGCGCTAATAGATCGGCGACTTGTGTTTCTAACGTCGCGACTTTCGTCTTTTCAGCTTGTAATTGTCTATCAACTTCCTGTAAAGCCGCTGTAGTTACAGTAAATATAGCAGATTTATCGATATTATGAAAATCCTGAACGTGTTCACCGAAAATATAAGCATTTGACGTACTCGTTATATTACTCAATTCACTTGTTTTCTCTATAGTTATAATATTATTACCCGTTGTGGAAATAACGGGACAAATGTAATTGTTAATGTCATCAACAGTAATATATATATTAGACGTATTTGTTAAATTTATATCGTCAGGTATTGTTTTATCCAAAGTGAGTTGTACTGAAGTATCCGTAAGTACTGTAACATTTGAGGATGATAATATAGTAGGAACTGGATCAGCTGTTATACTAACTGCATATGGAAGAACGTTAGAAACGTCTTGCGCGATGAATCCATAAACTGTATTCGTACCTCTATCTTCATTACGATATTTATACGTTTTTGGTTGAAGAAGACGAAGTTTTTCAAGAGCGGAAGTATCATCTATATCAACTATATCCTTTTTTATACGGGCATCCGAATGAGTGTGATAATTTACAGCGTAACACCCACCACCTATACTAAAATCGTTATTACCTAGATTAATTTGTAGAGGCCAACGACCATTGTACGAAGTCCAAGATGTTGAATTGTTCCCGTTACCACGAAGAACATAAAAGTAATCTGAATTACAGTGAACCATAGAAGATCTATTATCGGTATCTTGTAAATATAGAGTGGGAGAATTATAGTTTATTTTGATGTGATTATTATTACGGATACCACCGTTTACATCTAAAGCTTCTAGAGGAGCGAGCGTTTTTATACCAACTTTACCTGTTGGATTTAATACGACATTATCTTCGTTACTACCGGATCCATCATTTTCGGTTCCGATTGTTAATCGACTTTTTTCGTCTCCACTACTCGGGTTGAACGAATCATCATATTGTATGTATCCATAATCCGAATTTGGATTTCTTGCACTTGGAAACATAATACATGATGAACCACCCGAATCACCGTGTTCTAAAACAAGTGACGCGTCGTTGGTCGAGTGATGACTCGATCCTACAGGTTCATATATATGAATAACTCCTCTTTGTTCTGCATATGGATGCGAACTACCAACGCCGAGTTTGTCCCATACTCGAACAGAACGGTCCGAGTATTGACCAACCGTCTCGAACCCTGTATAACCTACAATATCCAAACATTTTGAAAATAAATTCATCCCTATTTTACCAGCATTAGCTTCTTTTTGGTATATATCTGAACCAAACTCTATATATTTACCAGTTGGAAATTGCAAACTAGATGACGTATTCATTATAGTTTTATCGACTCGATCTGAAGATATATTGAATATATATCCAGCTCCACTTCCTGCTACACGAGGGGCTCCAATAAAAGCTCTGGTACCGTTTTTATCCATACATACTGATAAACCAAACAAACCAGATTCAACTATATCACGTGGAACCACTCTTTCTGGTTGCAAACTCCATTTCCTCTGTAATCCTTGATTACTCCCCCATTGATAACCCACCCAACTATCAGTGTTTAAAAGGGCGTTTGGATCTCCAGATGTAAATATATACGCCATACCAGAATCATCTACTGGAGAACCTGAAAATTTCAATGAATCTTCACCGGGTGCACCTACACAAGCTACATGACCAGTATATGATAAAGCAATAGAAGAACCAAACGCCCCACCAATAGTTTCGTTTGTTGTCCATAAACGTCTAGGTACTTTATCACCGATCGATATCAACGTCGTTGTAACGTTTCCGTCGTAGTCATAAGGAACAAAAATTCCCGAAGAATCGTACACTACATTGGATGTCGGTACACCATATTTAAAATTATACATATACACTCGACCAACTTGAGATCGTGAAGTTGAGGACCAACGTCCCGGAGTCGTGTCAGTTGATGGTGAAGATTCCAATGCCCCTATGGCAAGTACATTACCATCCCCGGATAAACAAACAGTACTACCAAACCTATCACCGTTAACGCGTGACATATAATACGATGAATTTACTACTTTTGTTATTACTTGTCTCTGCGCCCACTTTTTGAGATTTATACCAGATGCAGTGGGAAATGAAGTTTGTGGAGAAAAGTATCCAGATATGAGTTTATACCCAGCCTTTTTCTCACTCGAAGATACACCAGACCACGACTGCCAAGACGGGTTTGAAGTATACGAACCTCTTTCAAATATAAATACTTTACCTTTATCATCTTCGGCTCTTTCGGCACCTACAACAATTTTCCACCCATTTGCGCTTATAGATATACTACACCCAAAATTATAATCTTCGTCGTCCCCATTATGATTATTGGTACTGTCATAGCCAGCAAAATTTGCCGGCCCGTAACCTCCAGTTCCGGGTGGAGTGAACCACCCGTCTTGTGGCGAAGATGCATGTAGACTATCTTCTAAAAACCATATACCATTATATCTATAATACATAAAAACTGCACCAGCCTTATAGTAGCCGGTGCTGACGTTATTATATGTTCGCGCATACGGCGCGCTAACGGCCAAATGGTTACCATTTTCAGAAAGTGCAACGCGTAAACCAAAACCTGATTCTCCGCTCGACCCATATCCAATTGAAGCTCCGTTAATTTCAGGTTGCATTATCTCGGTTTCCTCTATCCATTTATACCCCGCGTTTGTAAATATATACACCCGTCCACTATCCAAACTTTCGTCTGTATTTGTCGTCTTCGTACCAACTGCAATTGTTTTACCATCACCAGATATAGCAACATCATACCCAAACTGATCAGACGTTTCCCCATTGGCTATGGATCGCGAATCTGTGAAGACATTAGACGATGTTAGTTTAGCCTGTTCAGTCCATACAGTTCCGGAGCGTTTAAATACATACGCGTAATTATCATACGGAGCCCCTACGACAGCTATATTACCATCGTATGATATTGAACTTGATCTCCCAAATTCCGGTTTATAATTATCCCTGTTTGAAAGATATCTAGAATACTGTGAGGCTATTGTTAATCTATATTCTTCTGTCGTCGATTCTGGAATAACACTAAGATCTATATTTTCATTCTTACTTGATAGTCGAATGTCACCCACGACGTGTAGTTTTTTACCTGGATCGAGTGTTCCAATACCGGTATCATTATATACTTTAAGACCACCTCGAGATCTTATGGAAGATGATATATTTAAAGTTGTAGCATCGACCACTGGTAAGTTATAAATGTACGCTGCACCGGCTCTACTGATACCATTTATTTCTTTAATGATATCTCCTACTATAATTCTATCACCAACACTGGATAAGGCAACAGAGTATCCAAATTCCCCTGGGTTTCCGTCACTTGGGGTTAGTTTAGTAAATTGTGACCATCGAATTGAAGAAGGTCGGAGAGATGGGTGTAGAGGGTCATTTGATACTATTTTTACATATTCCCTATCAAATATATATACACCTGGATATTCTGTAAACGAGGGTTGAGGTCTACCTACTGCAATTCTATTACCATCCGAACTTATAGACAATCCATTAGTGGGAGCAAAACTCGACCAACCGACGTAGGGGTCGTTTGGAAATAACTTAGCCTCCTGACTCCATTCACCACCTGAACGAACGAATACATAAGCTGCACCTATATTATTCCCCGTACCTGGATGGTTTGCGTCCCTCGCACCTATAGCGAGTGTATTTCCGTCACTAGATAACGCGCATGAACCACCAAAAAACATATTATCTTCGATGTCACCGGGAACAATTTTAGCTTGTTGATTCCACGTTGATACCCATTCATAAGTAGACGTATCCTGGATTTCCTCTCTCTTCACTATATATATTGCACCACCTTTTGCATTGGAACCTGGACCCGTATCAGCTGCCCATGCACCCGCAGCAATTGTATTACCGTCCCCGGATATTGAAACTTCAATACCTAAATAGTTGGCACTTTGTGCATCACTTGCAGAGAATGTAGATTTTTGAACCCATATACCACCATTTGATAATTCGAATACATATACTCTACCTTCACCACTATTCGCTGGATGACACCCCGTAACAATTTTAGTACCGTCATCGGATATACTAATTGAGTAACCAATCCGTGTGTGCCCCGTCCCATCATAAACTTCTTTCGGTACAAAAAATGATTCTATAGACCATATATTTCCCTCGCGCTTATATACCCATATACCACCAGCACTATTATACGTTGTTCCCGTTACAGTTGGACTATAATAATGTGCAGATATAGCTAATTTATTACCGTCAGGTGTTGATTCGAAAGATATACCAAAATCGTCACCAGCAGTTATATCACTTGGTTGTAATGTAGCTTGGAGTGTCCAATTATATCCACTTCTTACGTATACTTTTACTTTACCACCTTTAGGATTTTGATAACCTCCACCTTGAAAGCCTCCTCCATGTGTATGTGAAGATACAAATGCGGTATATCCATCTCCGGATATTTGTACTCTTTCCCCTACGTGATCATTTTCTGTTACTATATCTCCGTTTCCGGATATAGGTAATGTTATTACATTTTCTTCGTATATTGAACCTTTATCGATGGAAAAATCTGCAATTTCTGTATTATCTGTTATTCGAACATCTCCATCGATGTGTAAAGGTCTTTCTGGATGGGATGTTTGAATACCTACGCTTTCAGTTGTATATATACTATCTCGAACGTATAAGTTACTCGGTACATTTAACGTGTTACAATATGATTTCGAAAATTCGTCCGGTAAACTATAAGAACTGACTGTACCTGTTCGTTCATATAATGTTTTATACGGATTTTTAAAACTCCATAATAGTGTCGAACTGCTATTCCACGCGTATACATATTCTGGATTTATCAGAGTGTCTGTACTATTGGAAGAGTACGTTGAATTATCTGTAAGCTTAACTGGGATGTCTGGTGTCTGGGACGTTACCGTAAGACCTGGTAGAATAGACCACGTTTTTGTAATTGGAGAATATTTGCATAATGATGGCGATGAGAGGAACCCATTTAGATAATTGTTTACACGATATAAATGTTCACCAGATACCTTTGTTTCGACCCATTCGTGAAACTTTGATAGCAGTATAGTTGCTGGAGCTCCATCATTTGGGTGTACCCATGTCGAACCAGATTCAAATGGAATGTGTCTTATAGGTGTTAAACCATCAGATAAACCTGTAGCTACAAGAATTGATTTACCATCTCCACTTAAAGCTAAGGAACGTCCAAAAAAACTATTAGCTGTAACATTAGATGAAATTGCCTGCCCTTTCAGATTCCATTTAGTTACGTTCCTATTTAAACTGGGCCACACTATATTAAGACCACCGTTTAGGTACGTCACGTAGGATGTTATCTTTGGCCATGTGAGTTTTTCTTTATCAATAAAATCAATACCAGTTTTACCCCTTTCATATACGTAAATAGAACCTGTATTATTTTCACCTTTGTTAATTGCTAATTCACCTCCAAGATGACTACCGTAAGCATAAGGCACATATGTATTTGATAATTTTGATGATACAACATTACTATACGATCCATGTGTTCCACCACCTTCTCGAGCCGACCCTATAATTAAAGTAGTACCATCACCAGTTAAAGCTATTTCAGAACCAAAATATTGATAATCAATTGCACCACCTGGGCGTGATATACGTTTTTGTTCTAACCATTCATTCGAGCGTGAAACGGTTCGATAATCATTATCCGTATAACTCCCTGAACTTCCCGGAATGTCTGTCTCTCGATCCGTTGTAACCCATTCGAATATATATACAGTTCCGTGATCGTGCCTCGGATCTCCAGCGCTCGTCGTTCCACTCATATCCGTCACCATATTCACGTTATTATCTGGTAAATCATGAACATTACTTCTTCCCGGCGCACCTATAACAACCGTATTACCATCATCAGAAATAGCAGTTGCCCATCCAAATAGATCACCTTCATCAGTCCCAGTCCTGTAGGGGTATTTTAATGGGACTTCGCCAGAGGGATATAAACCGGGATACAGAATATTTAACAACATTGCCGTTTCAGTTCGTTGGTACCCATAACCTGGATAATCCTTCGTGGGGTGTCCATGTGAAAATAAAGCTACTTGTGGGGCCTCATAAACGCTATCCGCCGTAAATGGGAATGTTGAACCCGGGTACCATATCTGTTGTTTCCAAAACGTGTTTATAAATTTAAATATAAATGCTACACCTGCATTAGATGGTCCCGCCCCGTCTGAAGATGTAGTAGGAAATATACCACCTACTCTTGCGTTATATGCACCTATTAAAATGGTTTTTCCATCTGGGGTCATGGATATAGAACACCCAAATCTATCTTCACTACCTTGAAAGCTACTAATCCAATAATTTACACCACCATAAGATGATGTTTGTGTTGGATTTAGTTTAGTTTCTACCCAGTTACCTGATACTAAAGAATATACATATACTGTACCACCAACGCTCGTGTATGGTGCGCCTACAGCTAATATAGACCCATCTTCAGATATATCAACTGAATACCCAAACTGCATTCCAGCAACGTTATCACTCGGAATTATTTTAGAATCCTGGAACCATTCAGTTCCCGAATATTTAAATACATATACGGAATTGTCTCTAAATGCACCCACTAAAATGGTTTTACCATCTGGAGTTATAGAAACCGTGGAACCAAACGCATCATTACTTATTGGAATAATTGGTTTAATAACGGTATTTTGTACCCACGAACTTCCGTTCCAATCAAACACATATACATAACCATACGTTTCATTACCTGGTAGATTTTGAAGTGCACCTATAACAGCTGTTTTGCCATCACGTGACATAGACATGGAATACCCGTAAACTTCATAAGTTTTTTGACTTACTGGTATTATTTCAGAGACTTCGCGAAGTATATTCGATTTCGAGGTAATATCTATAACGGTACCAGATGGAAAATTGTCAGATACACGAATATCTCCTAAAACGTGGAGAGGTTTATCTGGATTTTGTATTCCTATACCCAATTTATGTTCAATGATCGCGTCACCGCCAACACTTAACATCTGAGACGGGGGTCCTTCGTTATAAAAATCTAATTCTGTGTTATCCCACGTATCGTAAACATTTCTATTTAGAACTGTAAAATTACCTATGTGTAATTTAGATCCAGGTTCTAATGTACTTAAACCAGTCGTATATTCAACATTTCCGAAAAATATATTACTCGTTGAAGGTGCGGTCATTGTTTTAGGTGCCGCCCAAGTAACCGGTTTATTTTCAACTGGTTGTCCGTTTATGTATATATTAAACTTTTCAAATGTACTAACTGGTTCTGCTTCGGGTGCAGTTTCGTGTATTATTCTATTTGTACCGCTATAATAGTTATCGGGTATACTATACGCATACGCAGAACCACCGTTAAATATATTACTCGAAGCTGTTGCTGCGTATGCTCCCGCAATTGCCTTTCTGGCGTTCACGGCGATACTAACTGAATAACCAAACTTATCACCGGTAGTTAAATTGGATGAAACTATTTTTTCACGTTGAGTCCACGTAGTCCCCGAACGTATAAATGTGTACATAGCACCACCCGATAATTTCGAAGATGCACCTACAACAATTGTATCGCCACCATCATCGATGGATACGGAATCTCCGAAACTATCACCTACCCGTATATCGTTCGGAACAATTTTAGATTGGTAAGACCAAACGTTTGTAGACGTGTTACGTACAAATACATGCGCAGCACCTTGTGAATTCTGTAAAAATGCACCTACAACTGCGGTATCCCCACTTGCATCTAAAGCAACTGAGTTACCGAAATAGTCACCACCGACTAATTCAGATGGATATAGTGCCCCTGATACATCAAGTGGGAAAGTCGCATGTAAATTTGTTCCATTGTATATATATGCTTTACCAGTATCATTATTTGTACCTGGTGCTCCTATGATACTCCAATTAGACGATGAATTATTACCAGCTATACCTACCGAAAATCCGAAATAATCACCAAGACTACCTTGTTGTAAAGCGGTTCCGAGTTGATAACCATTACCCGAATCAAGTACATACGCACGCCCGATTCCGGTTGCACCTACAATTAATTTACTAGCTTGGAAATTAAATTTAACAGAGTCTCCAAAATATGAGAGTTCACTTGGACCTAATATTTCATGAGTTTGATTATAACTATTGTTAAATATATAGACGGCGCCACGACCATCTGCTTTTGACGGTGCAGATACAATATATTTATGCGGGAAATATCCACCTGCAATGTCAACTGCATATCCATATTGGTCACCTATACTTACATTTGACGATAGGACATGACCTATTTGAGACCACGACCCTCCCACCTCAGTCGTGTTTCTAAATATGTATACATTTCCGATATATTCGTTATTTGGTGCACTCACTATAGCTCTATAATCTACAACATTAGTGTTATACGATCCGTTTCCTTTTCCACATAAACGAACTGAACTACCGAAATGGTCATATACACCGACATTGGTAGAATTTATTTTACTATCCTGTGAAGCCATCTTATAATAGTCTATATATTATAAGATGGATTATAAAACTCACATTAAAGATTATTAATGTTTAATATACCTTCCCTTTGAAAGTATATATGGTACCACTTTTTAGATAAAAATGTGTATTTAAAATCAAGATTATATGCATTATCATTAATGAAATGTAACCGTAAACCATGGTCTGACTGATTTGCATAATAAATTTCACACGCTATTATCTGTTCTTCTGTGGAATTCGTGTTACCTATATAAAACACAGTTTTGTTATGATACGTAATATGTTCATTATCTATCATGAACCAAAACGATACGGCTGTGTTATCACCGATATCACTATTTATAACACCTTTTATCTGAGCACCATCGTTTATATATACACTTTTATTCAATCCATCGTAAGTACACGACGTGTTTGTTAAATTGGAACGATAAACTTCTCTTGGCCCCGAATCCTGTAAATAAATACCTTTTAAACAATTTATATCGCGTGTATCGTAATGTACTAGTGTTTGTTTACCGATCGTGACGTTTGATTTTAAACTGTAATTAATATCAAGTTTATTTCTAATAGCTGTTCTACCATTAACATCGAGACGTGCCTTTATATTTTCCTTATACGGACCAAACCCATCTCTGAATGTTAATGATTCTGGTTGTAATTCGGGTAAATTTACACCAATTTTCCCAAACGTATCGAGAACGAATTTTGGGTGTGTATTGGAAGGGTTTACGTCGTCACTATACGTCGTATCTAAAACTATAGACCTACCTTGTACGCGTATTCTATCTGGTTCTCTTCCCCATGCGTTTAGTTTATCTGGATATTCACCCCCTTTGTGTATAAGCAATTCACTCGATGTGAAATTATTTTGGTTATTAAACGTCGCAGACGTCACGTTATCATTTTTATAGTTCCAGTTTCGTATAAGTGCGTTAGACCCCGTATCAGTACCGGGTGTATCTGAAAATATAACTTGTCCCGAATATTTTGGGTAAGTTGTATATTTACCACCACCAACGACAAAATCCCTAGCTGAAATATCACCACCTATGGTCGTATTACCTACAACTTTAATGGTTCGACCAAGTTTTAAAAATTCTGCATTACCCCCATGTATATGACCTTGATCGTTCGTTTGTCCCGAGTTTATTATAAAAAGGCCGTCGTATGACATGGACGTTGTATACCCAGCATCACTATATATACTATCGTATGGATCGTAATGACTCCAAAACGAACCATTAAAATCATAAATTTGGTACACGTTCGACGTTTGATGCGGTCCTGTTTCCTTTGTAAAATTATAATCCGACCCGGAAGCTATACGGTTCCCGTTATACGTCATTGAAATCTTTGTCCCCGAACCGGGAGCACCTAAAATTAAATCACCAATTGGAACAAATGTATCTTGTAAATAACTATACCTAAATGCCCTAACTCCAGATTCACCGGGTACACCTACGGCTAGTCTAATAGTTGGCATTGTAATATCAGTTTCGGCACTTCCTACTAAAAATGGTTCAGATGTTAAGAAACCGGATATGGCAACAGAATATCCGAACGCAGAAAATTTACTAAGTTCGTATCGATTTATATCACCGTGTAAAAGATCTTGAACACCTATTGCGTACGGGGCATTATACCCAGTTCCATTCCAATCGGCGGGCGAATATACAACTTTTACATATCCCGATTGATAATTCCAATTTCCTTCAGAGTCTTTAATATCATCGGTTATACCTGAATTAACGCTATAACCTAGACCCTTTCCAACGTATGTACCCGATTGGGTACCGGGTGCACCCGCTGCAAAAGCCCACCCATCTGGGGTCATGGAAACGGAAAACCCATACTGATCGTAAGTTGGGTTTAATCTAACGGGTGAAATGGTACTCGCGTTTTGTGATACAACGTTAGCCCAATTTTGATATACACTACTATTACCATTTGTTTCAGTTCCAGGTTGATCCGTATATAAAAGTACCGGTGATGCAGTAATATCGTAAACATAAACCTTATTTTCGTACGGTGAACCGACACATAGAAGACCTGGATTTTCAGATGCTATCGATATAGAAAGACCGAACCCTTTTATAGATGAACCACTTGGAGAACCAACTATAACATTAGACGTTTTCGAAGACCAATCGAGTGCCGTTCTTTTGTATATATAAATACTACTCGTAGTACCACGTGAAGGCCATGCGTATACGTTCGAGTGTGAAGAAACAACAAGAATATCACCGGATAAATCTGTATCTACACACGCACCGAAACCACTATTACCACCTGGTCCCGAAATAGTCGTTAACTCCGCCATTGCATTTGAATTTGAATAATAAATATGAACTTTACCATTTGCTCCATTTTGTGACCAACTGGGTGCACCTATATATGAAAAGTCGCCTGTATTATTTGCTGCAGTTGATATACCAAAATCTGTTCCATTGCTACCCGTAGCAAAAGTAATGGGAAATTGGTCAACTTCCGGCATCTTATTTTAAATGTATATTAATTTTTCAACGATTTAACTAGAAACCATAATTTGGTGGGTCAGGTCTACCAGATCCCTGTTGGTATCTTATCTGTCTTTCACGCCATGACAAAACCGGACCTCCATCGTCCGATCCAACGGATATCTTGTTTGCACCAGTTTCGGTTCTGATTGTATTAAGGTTTCGTATTTTACTCCCATCACCGAAAAGGTAATTCGTACAGAAAACGTTACCGTTTACTCTAAGAACGTCGTGACCTCCCGTATCACTTACTATAACATTTGAACCTATATGAAGTGTATGCTTAACCTCGTAAGTATTTGATATACCAACGTTACTTTGAGGTGTGGGTGTATTTATAATAAAATTTGGGGTACTACCACTCTGTAACCAAACTGAACTACCACCTGTTCCCGAACCACCCGTATTATCCGTTCCCCAAGTGAGACCCGATCCAGTACTTTTAAGAACTTGTCCACTGGCACCCGATGAACCACTTACATATAATCCACCTGTTAAGTTAATATCACCACCTACATCTAATCTATACCCGGGGTTTGTTTTGTTAATACCAACGAATGCGGTATTATAATATATTTCGTTCGTTGAAGTATCTTTTGTCCAAACTGTAGTACCACCCGAACCACCCGTAGCATCCGTTCCCCACTCGACACCCGTCCCAGTACTTTTAAGAACTTGTCCAATGGAACCTGTACTATTGCCAGCTGTTAATGAACCAGTTATTTTAAGATTAGTAAGTTTAAGTTCATTAGAATTTGGTTTAAACGTTAAGTTTGTATTTGTTTTAACTTGATTACCATTTAGAAAAGCAACACTTAGTTCTGAAGATGATGATGTATCTGATGCGTTTGCTATTGAACCTGCTTTACCAGTTGTATCTTGACTACCCGCTTGGTTTACTCCGGGTAAATTTATACTCGCCGAACCATCAAACGAAACACCACCGATGTTTCTCGCTGTTGCTAATTTAGTTGCAGTCGCAGCATTACCAGATGTATTTTGGTTACCCGCTTGGTTTACTCCGGGTAAATTTATACTCGCCGAACCATCAAACGAAACACCACCGATGTTTCTCGCTGTTGCTAATTTAGTTGCAGTCGCAGCATTTGTACTTGGAGTTGTCCATGTCATTAAACCACCCGCAGATGATGTAAGTACTTGTCCATTAACCCCCGCTCCACCATCTAGATATAAACCACTCGTTAAGTTCATATTACCCG
>Ga0315315_10004773_pt1 | contig 12498 bp, 13 predicted proteins | sample M140m3416metaG_FD_203699 | JGI IMG/M metagenome (GOLD analysis project Ga0315315, IMG submission 203699) | Ammonia-oxidizing marine archaeal communities from Monterey Bay, California, United States - M1 40m 3416 | ecosystem: Environmental > Aquatic > Marine > Intertidal zone | place: USA...
TGATGGTTCAATATCTAAATCTTTTAAAGTAAGATTGTTATCAGATACTACATTATCAGCTTCTGATAAAATCTCACACTGATCTTTCGTTAAAATTGGAGGAAAAGGTAGCAAATCAGTTATTGTACTTTGAATCTTTGCGATCGGCATTGGCATGGGTAAAACAAATCTTTTTTTATTTATTGTCTTTAAGATTGATTTAACCATATCTCCAAAACTTATAACTTTTGGTCCACCGATTTCATAAATTTTTCCTTCATTACCCTTGAGTTCAATAGCTTGAACAATTGCATCTGCAACATCTTCAACTAAAATAGGTTGAAATTTATAATTTATTCCTACAACTGGAATTACAGGAAGAATGCTTAATTTTGAAAAAAGGTTGGTAAAATTATCCTCAGTCCCACAAACAACACTTGGTCTTAATATCACAGTTTTTTTAAAATTATTTAAAGCCTTTACTTCACCTTGATACTTTGATTTTTGATATAATGACTTCGAGTTTTCATTCGCTCCAATAGCTGAAACATGAATAAATTTTCTGACATCTGACTCTGAGCAGATTTTAGCAACTGCTTCAGGTATATTTGTATGAATATTATAAAATTTTTGTTTTCTTTTTTCGTAAAGAATTCCAATTAAATTAATTACAATATCTGAATTTTTGATTGCTTCTTTTAACTCTGAAAAATTATTTGGGTTCCAATCAACTAGCTCTATAGCACCTGGAGTTGCTTGTGTTTTTAAATAGCCTTTTTCAAAGGCTTTTCTTGTAGAAATAATGCACCTGTAGTTTTTCTTGGTCAAATTTCGAACAAGATATCTTCCTATAAAACCACCACCACCTAAAATTGTGCAAATTTGATTTTTCATGGTATTTAGAACACTTATATATGAAAATAACTAAGTTTAAAGGGGACATAACTTCAGAGGTTGCTAATTCATTTAATAAAAGCGTCGCAATTGATACTGAGGCAACAGGCCTTCAAATTCCAGAACGAGATAAACTTAGCCTAATACAAATTTGTGATGAAAAAGGAAATGTCTTTATAATTCAGCCTAACAAAAATGATTTCAAAGCGCCAAACTTAGTTTCGGTTTTAGAAAATGATAAAATCCTTAAAATTGGACATTTCCTAAGGTTTGATAAAAACGCATTAGAATTTTTTTTAAAATGTAAAATTAATAATATCTTTGATACTAAAATTGCCTCAAAGATTGTCAGGACTTATACAGACAGTCATGGTTTAAAAAATCTTGTTCAAGAGTTTTGCAATAAAACTCTAGACAAAAGACAAGGTAGTAGCGATTGGAATAAAGACATTAATGAACTTTCAGATAAACAACTAGAGTATGCAGCAAATGATGTTGTCTATTTACACAAGATAAAAAATGAACTTGAAAAAATGTTAATAAGAGAGAAAAGAATGGAAATTTTCAAAAAATGTTTAATCTTTTTAGATACAAGAGTAGCTTTAGACCAAAGTGGATTTAAATTTGATATATTTGAGCATTAATGAACAAAAAAAATTATATTAAAATAGCAAAGAAGTCAGCATCAATTCAAATCAATGAATTAAAAAAAATTAAGAAAGTTTTTAATAATTCTTTTATAAAAGCTGTAGATCTAATCTTGAATTGTAAAGGAAAAGTCATTTTAGCTGGAATTGGAAAATCTGGTCTAATAGCCAAAAAAATCTCTGCTACCTTTTCAAGTGTTGGTCTTCCAAGTTTTTTTTGTGATCCTGCACAGGCACTGCATGGTGACATGGGACAAATAGAAAAGAAAGATATTTTAATTATTTTCTCATATTCAGGAAACACTTCTGAACTAAACAACATGTTAAAGTATGCAAATAGATATCGCATTAAAATTATAGGTGTGGCCTCTAAACCTGATAGCATTTTATTGAAAGCAAGTGATATAAAAATAATTTTACCTAGAGTAAAAGAGTCAGATCTAACAGGAATGGTTCCTACATCAAGTACTTCGATTACTTTACTGCTGGGTGATTGCTTAGCGACAACGGTAATGCAGCAGAAAAAGTTTTCAAAAGAGAAATTCAAAGTATTTCATCCTGGTGGAAATATTGGTAACTCACTTCTGTTAGCAAAAGATATAATGGTAACAGGTACGAAGATGCCAATAGTGAATTATAAAGACAGCTTTAATAAAGCTATTAAAGTTATGAATCAAAAAAAACTTGGTATTGTTGTTATCACAAAAAATAATTTTATAGTTGGGTTAGTTACTGATGGTGATTTGAGAAGAGAGTTATCTAAAATTAATGGAAAAGAAAAATTAGATAAATTAATGACTATAAACCCAATGATAGTAAATGAAAATATGCCTGCATCAAAAGCCTTAGCGATAATGAGTGAAAAAAAAATTACCAGTCTTTTAGTCACTTCTGATAAAAACGAAATGAAACCAAAAAAAAATTTAAAGGGAATAATACATATTCATTCTTTATTAAAAAATGGAATTAAATGATTGAAAGAAAAAGAAAATTAAAAATAATACAATTTTCTTTGCTTTTAATAGCTTTAGTTATAATTTTTGCTACATATTCAAACAAGAATAGTGATGATCTGAAGCAAAGTTCCTACAGTATCAACGAAGAAAATAAAAATTTAACCAATTCGGAAGAAGATGATGAAGTTAACGTTTTTTTCAATATAGAGTATTCAGGAATTGACTTGTCAGGTAACAGATATATTCTTAAATCCAAAGAGGCAAAAAGTAAAAAAATAGATCAAGAAATTATTGAAATGAAGGGAGTTACTGCAAATTTTTATTTCAAAGATGATACAGTTTTAGAAATAAAGTCTAAGCATGGGGTTTATAATAATAAAACTTTAGATATGAAATTCTCTCAAGATATTGTAGCAAATTATAATAATAGTGTGCTTCTCGCTAATGAGGCTGAATATCTTAATTCCAGTGGTTCATTAAAGATTTCGGGAGATGTAAAACTAATTGACACAAAAGGTAATTTAGGTGCAGATGAGCTTTTGTTTGATCTTAAAACACAATCCCTTAATATTGCCTCAAAAAAAGATAATTACGTGAATACAATAATAAAGTTAAATGAAAAAAAGTTTTAGAATTTTAAAATTTAAAAAAGATAATCCTATATTTGAAGTAAAAGACATTAGTAAATCTTTTGATGGAAGGCCTATATTAAAAAAACTTTCATTAAAAGTATACCCTGGAGAATGTGTAGGTATTTTAGGTCCTAATGGATCCGGTAAAACAACTTTATTTTCTATGTGTATAGGAGAGCAATCTCCGGAGAATGGGAAAATTTTATTAAATAAAAAATCAATTGAAGAGATTCCAATTCATTTAAGAGCAAAGGAAGGTTTAGGGTATCTTCCTCAGCAAAGAAGTGTATTTGATATGTCGGTTTACGATAATATTTTGGGTATAGCTCAAATGTCTATTAAAGGAAGTTTAAATCAAAGATCTGTCACTGAAAAACTTTTAGATGAGTTTAATTTACAGCATCTTAGAACTTTAAATGCTTCTGTTTTGTCTGGAGGTGAAATAAGACGACTCATGATGGCTAGGGTGATGATACACAAACCAAAAATTGTTTTGTTAGATGAGCCTTTGGCTGCTCTTGATCCTCTGGTAATACAGGATATTCAAAAATATATTTTAAAAATACAAGCAAGTGGTACCGCTATTTTAGTTACAGATCATAACGTGAAAAATTTATTTGATATCACTGATCGTAGTTACGTGTTAGGCGAGCAATCAATAATAGCTGAGGGAACTGCGCGTGAATTATTAAAATCTTCGAAAGCGATTAAATATTATTTCGGCTCTCAATTCTCTTAAAATGTCCCAAAAAAGATTTAATCTTATTTTAAATGATAAAATTTCTGCATTTAAAAAAATAATAAAAGTAGATGCTGACAAGTCAATTTCTATAAGAAGTTTTTTAGTTGGATCGATATGTCAAAATATTTCAATAGCAGACAACGTTTTAGAATCTGATGATGTTTTATCTACTATTGAATGTTTAAAAAACCTTGGAGTAAAAATCCAAAAGCTTAAATCTAATAGATATCTTATTTTTGGAAAGGGTCTAGGCTCGTTATCTCTCAAAAGAAATATTAAATTAAATTTTGGTAATTCTGGTACGCTGGCAAGATTATTAATTGGTATATTATCAACTACACCTGGAATTACTGTAAATCTTCAAGGTGATAGTTCCTTAAATAAAAGAAGCATGAAAAGTTTGATTAAATTAATGAATAAATTTGGTGCTCATTTTTATCCTAAGAATAAATTTAATTTTCCATTAAAGTTAATTTCATCAGAGATGCCGGTTGGAATAAATTATACCGCGGGAGTCTCAGCTCAATTAAAAAGTGCTGTGATTCTTGCAGGATTAAATTCTTACGGCAATACTGTAATTACGGAAATACAAAGAAGTAGAAATCATACGGAAAATATGTTGATGAAAAATTCTCAAATTATAAGTATTAAAGATAAATACGAAAAAATTATTACAATTTACGGAAAAAAACATTTAAGTCCTATTAAATTAAATGTACCTAATGATCCTTCATCGGCTGCTTTTTTTTCCGCCTTGACACTCCTTAATAAAGACTCCTCACTCACAATTAAAAATGTAGGTCTTAATTCGACTCGTACGGGTTTTTATCAACTTTTAAAAAAACAAGGCGCAAAAATCAAATTTACAAATTTAAAAAAAAATAATAATGAATTACGCGGAGATATTATAGTCAAGAGTTGTAAATTAAAACCTATTAATGCTTCAAAATTTTACTATACAAACATGACAGATGAATATCCAATTTTATTTGTTATGGCGGCTTTAATAAAGGGAACGTCTACTTTTAGAGGTATTAAAGATTTAGCCAATAAAGAAAGTGATAGAATTTTAGAAATGCAAAAAATTTTAAAACAAATTAATGTAAAATCAAAATTTTCAAAAGGAGTGCTGAAAATTTTTGGTAAAGGAACGGTTAATGCTACTAATAAAACTATTAAAGTACCAAATCGAGGTGATCATAGATTATGTATGAGTTCATTTATATTAGCTTTGTTAACTGGGGTTAAAACAAAAATTAATAACTTTGAAACAGTTTTTACATCAAGCCCATCCTTTTTAAAAATTATGAAGAATGATTTAGGAGTAAAGTTTGAAATTAAAAAATAAAATATTAAAAATTACATGCGATGGTGGCGCTGCTACTGGAAAATCTACGGGAGCCAAACTGATTGCAAAAAAATATAATCTTGCTTTTCTCTCTAGTGGGTTGCTCTATAGATATGCTAGTTTTTTAATTTTAAAGTATAAACCTAAGAATCACATAAATTTTCTTAAAAAAAAATTTAAAAAATTAAATTATAAAAGTTTAGGTAAAATGGACTTACATACACCTGAGATTTCAGTTCAAACTGCAGTAATTGCAAAAATCTTGAAAGTAAGAAATATTCTTAAGACATATCAGAGAGAATTTATAAAAAAAAATAAAGGGTGTGTCTTGGAAGGACGAGATGCTTCTACTAAAATTTTACCAAGCTCTGATGTAAAGTTTTTTTTTATATGTAATTTAAATGTAGCTGCGAAAAGAAGATATAAGGAACTCAAAAAAAAATCAAAAAAGATTAATCTTTTAGAGGTTAAACGTGCGTTATATAAAAGAAATTTAATGGATAGATCTCGACGCATTTCACCTTTACAAAAACATCCTGATGCTGTAGTTGTAAACACCACAAAAATAGACAAAAAAGCTATGGTAGCTAAAATGTCTATGTATGTAGAAAGAGTTTTAAAATTAAAATATGGCATTTGAACAAGAAATAAACAATAACAATCCTAAACACCAAGAATTCGCAAAATTACTAGATCAAGATTTTAAAGACAGAAAATTAATAGAAAATCAAATCATCAAGGCAAAAGTTGTTGAGATATTGAAATCTTACATTGTGTGTGATGCAAAAGCAAAATCAGAAGCGATGATACCTATTTCAGAATTTAAAGAGGAAGAGCTCTCTAAACTAAAAATTGGTGATACAATTAACTGTTTTTTAGAAAGAATAGAGAGTATGCGTTCAGGAGAAATTATACTTAGCTACCAAAAAGCAAAAAGCTTTGCAGCTTGGGAAAAGTGTTTGAAGGCTTTTGAAAATGAGGAAGAGCTAACTGGAATAATTCAAAATAAAATTAAAGGTGGTTTTATCTGTGAACTTTTCAATGGAGCAATCTCCGCTTTTCTTCCACAATCGCACTTGGATACAAAACCGATTAGAGGTGCAGCGGTTGATCGCCTAATGAGAACGCCTATAAAGGTAAAGATCGTAAGATTAGAAAAAACTAGGGGCAATGTCTCTTGTTCAAGAAGAGCTGTACTTGAAAAAAATAAAAACGCAGAGATTGCAGAAGCACTTAAAACTATTAAAGAAGGAATGATAGTAGACTCACAGGTAAGAGCCGTTAATTCCTGGGGTGTCTTCGTTTCATATAATGGTCTCGACATGCTGATACATGTAAGTGACCTCGATTTTGGAAGAGTTAAACAACCTTCAGATCTTGTTTCGGTTGGACAAACTCTAAAATGTAAAATTATAAAGATCGATCCAGAAACAAATAGAATATCAGCAAGTGTAAAAGATCTTAATTCTGATCCTTACGAAGGTATTGAAAAAAAATACAAAGTGGGATCAACATACCCTGCAGAGATTGTGAAACTACAAGATTATGGAGCTTTTGCAGCTTTAGAAAAAAATATTGAGGGCCTAATTCATCAAAGCTACTTGAGTCACACGTCCAAAACAATTAAACCTAATAAAGTTTTCTCGGTTGGAGATAAAGTTTCTGTTAAAATTTTAAGTATAGAAAAAGACAAAAGAAGAATTTCATTAGATTATAAAAGCACTTTACCAAATCCATGGGATAAGATTAAGGACAAGATAGGCTCAACTATTAAATTTAAGATCAACAATGTTACAGATAAAGCTCTTTTTGGAGATTTAGTGGGCTTTGGAATAACATCAATGTGTCACTGGAAAGAACTTAACTACTCTGAAAATATAGAGGACTTAAAAAAATTTAGCAAGGGTCAAACTATTGATGTTAAATTAATTAGTGTAGATGATGAAAAGGCCAAGGTAAGTAAGCGAGCATTAGATAAAGATCCTTGGGATTATTTCAAAGAAAATAATAAAAAAGTTGGTGATGTCATTACTACTAGAGTTTTAGAAGTGTTAAAAACAGGATCAATTAAAGTAGCTGCCGATCCTGATAAAAAGATAATTTCAACAATTAGAAGAAGTGACTTAGCGCTGGAAGCTGCTAATGCAAGAAGCGATATATTTTCTGGTGGAGAAAAATTAGATTCTAAAATAGTTGAATTAGATTTTCAGAAAAGAATTTTAAGATTATCTCCAAAAGAAGCACAAAAAGATGAACAAGCAAGTTTAATCAAAAAATTTGGTAAAAATGCATCAAAATCAGGACAAACCTTGGCTTCAATTTTTAAAAAAGCAATGGGTAAAAAAGAAGAAGAAAAATAATTGTCACGTAAAAAGCTCATAAAACAGCTTAAAGAAAAAAACTCTCAACTTAATCAATCTCAATTAAACACTGTGATTAACATTTTTACTGATGGTATCCTAAACGCTTTAAAAAATGGTAAAAACGTAGAAATTAGAGGACTAGGTCGTTGGTATTATAAAAATATAAAAGAAAATTTTAATGCCAGAAATCCAGCCACGAATGAATTAATATACAAACCAGATCGTGTTAAGATAAGATTTAAGGCGTCGAAGAATTTAAACAAAATTATAAACGAATGAAGAGACCGAAAATATTTATAGCTTGTGACACCACTAACCTTGTAAGAGTTAAAAAAATTTTAAAACAAACGCAGTCAGATAAAATTAAAATAGGCTATAAGTTTGGATTAGAATTCATGAACTCTAAAAATGGTAGAATGTTTATATCAAAATTGAAAAATAAAATAATTTTTGTTGATTTAAAATTAAATGATACTGTAAATACTATGATTTCTGCAGTAAAAGCCTTAAAAGATATTAGAATTAATTATCTTACAGTTCATATCTCATCTGGTTTAACAGCTTTAAAATCAGTAAAAAAAATATCGGGGTCAACCAAAATTATAGGTGTAACAACTTTAACTTCTTTAAATGATAAAGATCTTAGATTAATTGGATACAATAAATCTGTAAAAAGTCTAGTTATTCATCAGGCAAAACTTGCTAAGAAAGCTGGTTTAGATGCTTTGGTTTGTAGTCCATTTGAAGTGCATTCAGTAAGAAAAATTTTTAAAAAAGAAATTATTACTCCTGGCGTTCAGATAGGAAAGAGAAATTATGATCAAAAACGTTCAATGGAAGCTATTAAAGTAAAATCAGATTGGTTAGTGATTGGAAGAGCAATAACACGCGGTAATATAAAAAAAAATATTAAAAATCTTGTTAAAAAATTAAAATAATGAAGGTAAAAATTTGTGGTTTAAATCCAACCAGAGATGTACAACTTTGTATTGATCTTAAAGTAGATTATTTAGGATTTGTTTTTTACGAAAAATCTCCTCGAAATATAAATCTATCAGATTTAAAAGAGCTCTCTAAATATGATAAAAAAAATTCTACTTATGTAGCCGTTACTGTTAATCCAACCGATCAATTTATAAAAAAGAATTTATTAGGTAATTTTGAATATATTCAACTTCATGGATCAGAAACAAAAGAAAGAATAAATGAGATTAAAAATATGGGTTTCAAAATTATAAAAGCTGTTAAAGTGAAAGAGGAAAAAGATATTGAAAATTACAAGGCATTTTTAGACGCTAATGTAATATTATTTGACACCCCAGGTATGGAAAAATCCGTCGAATTTCCCAAAAAGCTTATAAGTAAACTTCCAAAAGGAGCAAAGTATGCACTTGCGGGTTCAGTTTCTGAAGATAACGTAGAAAATATTTATAAATTAGGGGTTAACTTTTTTGATTTATCGTCTAATTTAGAAAGTCAATTAGGTTTCAAAGACCATCTTAAAATAAGAAATTTTATAAAAAAAATTAATGAGCTTAAAAATTAAGAAAAATATACCTCTCATCGATCAGCATGATAAAAACTTTATGTATGGTGGTAGATTTGGTGGGAACTTTATACCTGAAACATTAAAAAAACCTATAGATGACCTAACAAAACTATTCACTAAATTAAGAAGAGATAAAAAATTTATTAAGCAAAGAGATCATTACTTTAAAACTTACGTTGGTGCACCAACACCTTTTATTAAATTAGAAAATTTAACAAATCATCTGGGAGGTGCCCAAATTTATGCAAAAGTGGTGTCTGAAGCTAATGGTGGTGCCCATAAAATTTATAATGCTACAGTACATTGTTTAATAGCTAAAAAGGCAGGAAAAAAATTTGTTATTGGCGATACAGGTGCTGGCTACGCTGGAAAAATGCTTTCCATGGCAGCTAAAAAATTTGGCCTAAAGTGTAAAATTTTCATGGGGGCTAAAGATATAAAAAGACAGAGACCTAACGTTGAAGCTATGAGGAAAAATGGAGCAGAAATAATTCCTGTTACTACAGGAAGTCAAACACTTGTTGATGCTGTGAGCGAATGTATGAGATATTGGGTTTCAAATTGTGACACTACACATATGTGTGTCGGCTCAACAGTTGGTCCCAATATATTTATTAAAATTTGTGCTTGGAGTACTGCTCAAATTTCCAGAGAATTGATTATGCAAGTTCATGAAGAATTTGGGAAAATTCCTGAAAAATTAAAGTTAATTAATTGTGTGGGGGGTGGGAGTTCTGCTGCAGGATTCTGGAATGAATTTATGAGTACTAATGCCGAATTCATTGGAGTAGAAGCTGGAGGTCCAAATAATAGCAAACTTCATGCAGCACCATTAACCAATGGATCTAAAATCGGTATTCTTCATGGAGCTGCTCAATATGTAATACAAGATAAAGAGGGCCAGATAGGTTCAACAAAATCGATATCTGCTGGACTTGATTACCCTGGTATTTCTCCTTTACATTGTTTTTTAAAAGACACAAAGAGAGCTAGATACACTTCTGCTAGTGATGAAGATGCGCTAAATGCTTATCAGCTAGTTTCAAAACTTGAAAATATTTCTCCTTCACTTGAGCCATCTCACGCTTTTGCTGAAGCAATAAAACTTGCACCTAGGTTAAGCTCCTCTGAGGTTATAATTGTAAACTCTTGTGGAGATAGCCTTAAAGATAAAGATATTATAAAACAAAAGTTAGGGTCATACACTAGATGAAATCTAAAATAGCTTTGGCTTTTAATAATTGTAAAAAACAAAAAAGAGCAGCTTTAATTACTTATACAGTTGCTGGGGACAATACTAAAAATAATTCACTCAAAATATTAGATAAGATATCCAAACACGCAGATATTCTTGAGCTAGGATTCCCACATAACACGCCCATAGCAGACGGTGGACAGATACAAGGTAGCTCACATCGAGCTCTTAAAAACGGAATTAAATTAAAAGATGTTTTTCAAATAGTTAGAGAATTCAAAAAAAACAATCCTCGTAAACCAATTATTCTAATGGGCTATTTTAACTTAATTTACCAAAAAGGAGAAAATAGCTTTTTAAAAAGTTGTAAATCTTCAGGTGTGGATGGCTTAATTGTAGTTGATCTGCCTTACCCTGAAAATAAAAGCTTTGCTAATAAATGCAAAAAAAAATCAATTAACTTTATACAACTTCTATCTCCAACTACATCTAGAGATAGGATGAAAAAAATTATTAGAGACTCGCATGATATGATTTATTATATATCGATGTTGTCAACTACTGGCGGGAAATTAAAAGTTTCACCAAAAAAAATTCTTCAGAACTATAATAAAATTAAAAGAATCAACCCAAAAAAGAATCTAGTAATAGGATTCGGCATTACAGATAAGACCATAACTTACTTAAAATCAGCTAATGGGCTAGTAGTAGGCAGTATGTTGTGTAAAACAATAACGAATTCACTCAAAATGGGACAAAATCCTGTCACAAAGTTAGATAAAGTTGTGTACAATCTTAAAAAAAAAATTATATGAATTGGATCTCAAAGTTTATTAAACCAAAAATAAAGTCACTTTTTGAAAAAAAATCTTCAAAAACAGATGAAAATCTATGGACAACATGTGGATGCAAAAACTTAATATATAAAGAAGATTTAGAAGCTAATCAAAAGGTCTGTCCAAAGTGTGGAGCACATCATAAATTAACCTGTCGAGAAAGATTTGAAACTTTTTTTGATAACAAAGAATTTGAATTGATAGAAACTCCTTTGCCCAAAGATGATCCTTTAAACTTCGAAGATAAAAAAAAATATACCGATCGATTAGAAGCAGCTCGTAAACTTACAGGTCAGGATGATGCAATTTTAGTTGCGAAGGGAAAAGTTCAAAATATTAATATGGTAGTTGGCGCACAAGATTTTAGGTTTATTGGTGGTTCATTTGGTGCAGCATCAGGTGAAGCTTTTATTGCTGGTGCCCAACATGCAATCGAAAATAAAATGCCATACGTGTTTTTTAGTTGCTCTGGAGGACAACGAATGATGGAGTCTTCCATAGCTTTAATGCAAATGTCTAGGACTGCATTAGCAGTCAATGAATTGAAGAAAAAAAATATTCCTTTTGTTGTAGTTTTAACTGACCCAACAACTGGTGGGGTTACGGCTTCTTGGGCAATGTTAGGTGATATTTTAATTGCGGAACCAAAAGCCACAATTGGATTTGCTGGAAGAAGAGTAATTCAAGATACTGTTCGTGAAACATTACCAGACCAATTCCAAACAGCTGAATATGTAAAAGATCATGGCGGTATTGATTTAGTTGTTGAAAGACAATACTTGAATTCAACAATAGGAACATTTCTAAATGTTCTATTGAAAAAAGCAGAGGCTCAAGCTAAACAAGATTCGAATGTCACAATCGATAAGTCTCTACAAGCAGTTAGCTAATCACAAGCTCTTCAACAAAACTATCAATTTTGATTTAAAAAGAATAAAATCAGTTCTTAAAAAATTAGGAAATCCCGAAAAAAAATTTAATAATGTAATTAATTTTCTTGGTTCAAGTGGAAAATATACTACTCTTTATTCTCTTAAAAGTTTTATTGAAGCAAATAATCAGACTACCTCTGCATATATTTCTCCGTCATTAAAAGATATTAAAGAGCGATTTTGGATGGGTAAAAGATTTTTAAACCATCAAGAAATAAAACAATCAATCAAATTAATTGCTAAATTAAAAGTCCCTCTTACTATTTTTGAAGTTCTAACAGTAATTTATATAATAAACGCCTCAAAGCAAAATGTTGACTATCATTTAGTAGAGGCAGGTGCATTATTTGCTAAAGACTCAACTAATGTATTTGATTTTCCTTTGTCGCAGGTAATCGTCAATATTAATAAGCAACATTTAAATT
>Ga0315315_10004774_pt1 | contig 12496 bp, 17 predicted proteins | sample M140m3416metaG_FD_203699 | JGI IMG/M metagenome (GOLD analysis project Ga0315315, IMG submission 203699) | Ammonia-oxidizing marine archaeal communities from Monterey Bay, California, United States - M1 40m 3416 | ecosystem: Environmental > Aquatic > Marine > Intertidal zone | place: USA...
ACTGTGTCGCGGGTAAATTTTCAACTGCCACCGGGGCAGATGCAGCAAGCACATGTATAGATTGTCCAAATGGTTGGGTAACCAATAAAATCACAGATGTCGTGGCAGATAGAACAGGCGCGTCAGAATGCAATATATGCGCTAAGGGTAAATATGACCACGATACCAGTTCCGCCAGAGCCATTTCAGCACATACGACCTGTGCCAACTGTGATGCCGGTAAATATTCTGATGAGACAGGCAACGCCGCCTCTACTGATTGTATTAACTGTGGTGCCGGCAAGTACTCTGAAACAGAGGGTGCCACTGCAGTAAGCACATGTATTAACTGTGGTGCCGGCAAATACTTGACTGGCACGGGCAACGACGCCTCTGGCGATTGTATCCCTTGTGCGACTGGAAAAAATTCAAACGCTGGAGCTTCCGCATGTGTTACCGAATCTATAGTGTGGGGTAAAGTATACCAATGCAAATCGGGAGAAGATTGTACCACCAGTACAAATAATTGCGATGTGGTTTGTGGCGATGTGGACGGATTTAATGCAGGCCAGGCAAACGGAATAGATGCAATCTCTGGATGTCCTACTGACATTGACGATGCAAATGTATACACATCTGATTGTCAAGACGAATGGAATAACTTGTAATTATATTTTTTAAAAAAAAAGTCAGGGTAAATATTCATTAATTTTTATAAATACTCCGGAAATGTATATTTAATTACTATAAATATAGATTTATACGAATACATATTTATCCATGTATTTTATATATGTTATGTTGATATATTTTGCAAGCGCCGAACCTTTGTTAAGAAGTAAAAAAATATTATCAGAACCCCAATTTCTTGGCCATTACCATACTGAAATTCTAAAAGCCGGTAACGAACATTCTGGAACGCGCTTTCATTCTATTATACAACTTCCAGAAACTTTAGATGAATCAGATGTATCTTCCGTTACATATTATGATTGTTCAACATTAACCGTTACTGCGTGCACAAGCGATTCTAATAACATTATAAGTACACGAACTTCGTGGTCCTCCAGCGATTTTGAAAAAAATGGCAACGTGTATCAGTTTTTTTGGACGCCGACAAATGGCCCTTATAATCATATTGTAACTGTTATTAATGTTGATGGCAACGAAATTTCCGAGGAATCATATATATGCCCGCCGAATTCAACCCCGACACCTTCTACCATTTTTTCTCAAACTGGAACGTGTGAAATAGTTGGAAAGTGTATCCAAAGCCCTGAACATCCAAGCGATTATCCAGCAAACCAAGACTGCGACATAACTACGACTGTAAGTGGTACATTTTCTGTGGACTTCTTTGAATTACAATTTCATACAGATTGTAGATGGGACTATTTACAAATAAACGATGATAAATATTGTGGATTAAGCAGCACCGCCACCTCCTCCTTCGCGGCCGGCGCGTACCCAGGCACTACAATAACAATGAGTTCCGCCGATACTATAACATTTCGTTCAAGTTATGTGAACCATGAAAAGGGATTCAAACTTTGTTTCAATCATAATTGTGTTTCAGATGCAAAATGTGACTCCATTACCGACCCAAGTACCTTTTGCGATGCTGGCAACGGCCTTATTGCGTCCGCCGCCTCTACCTATTGTGCTTCGAACGCTTGTGTCAAATCCGACGACGAGGATACTTGCTGCGTTCCAGATGCAACGTGTGATTCCATTACTGGTACCTTTTGCGATGCTGGTAACGGCCTTATTGCGGCGGCCACCTCTACCTATTGTGCTACGAACGCTTGTGTCAAATCAGACGACGAGGACACTTGCTGCGTTCCTGCAAAATGTGACTCCATTACTGGTACCTTTTGCGATGCTGGTAACGGTCTTATTGCGGCCGCCGCCTCTACCTATTGTGCCGCGAATGCCTGTGTCAAATCAGACGATGAGGATACCTGCTGCGTTCCAGATGCAACGTGTGACTCCATTACCGACCCAAGTGCATTTTGCGATGCTGGTAACGGTCTTATTGCGGCCGCCGCCTCTACCTTTTGTGCCGCGAATGCCTGTGTCAAATCCGACGACAAGGACACTTGCTGTCAAGGTGCTGGAACGTGCTTGGAGACCTGCGAATGGTCAGATGATGGATTCTGTGACGACGGTGGCACAAACTCGGCTTATAGTGTATGTGATTTAGGAACGGATTGTTTAGACTGTGGTACGAGATTTTAATAAACTTGTTGCAGAAAAAATCTCAGTCAAATCGCTTAAATTTAAGCGAATTCAAAAAAATCTCAGTCAAATCGCTTAAATTTAAGCGAATTCAAAAAAATCTCAGTCAAATCGCTTAAATTTAAGCGAATTCAAAAAAAATCTCAGTCAAATCGCTTAAATTTAAGCGAATTCAAAAAAAATCTCAGTCAAATCGCTTAAATTTAAGCGAATTCAAAAAAAATCTCAGTCAAATCGCTTAAATTTAAGCGATGGAAGAAAAATCTCTTATTTTACTGGTCAAAGAGGCAGGCACCCCAGTGTACATTCCACATCCGAATAACCGGTTATTCGGAACCACGACTGGCATTACAGCACAAAGGCATGACGGTATGGACATAGGAGAAGTAGAAATCGCGAGAAATGGCGAAATTGGATGGATAAGAGGGTATGGTATTTTTGTGGAGGGATTTGGTATAAAATGGACACGAGACGACGTATAAACTATATTCATACCATATCATATGAATGTATTTCCTAAATATCCGCCAACTTCTGGGTCTCATGTTTCGCAGAGACGCATCAATAAACAAAAGGAAGCCGTAGTGCATATTTTAAGAACAAAAGAACCTCAAATAAGGAAAGCTTTTGAACAATTAGCCAAGCGATATTCGAAACCTCCTAAAATAGAATTGCACATTGAGCAAGCTATTGAAAAAGTGTATGCCGCCCGAGTTACATACGATTCCGAAGATTTACACGGCGAATCTGACGATTATCGGATGTGGATACCAGCGGCTAAGATGAACGACACATATTTGATGGGCACAATGCTCCACGAAGCTTTACATTATATTTGTACATTTGATGGTAAGGATATTTGTTCTGAAAATGAACATTATGTGATGCGTTTACTTGGAGACGACTGCTAAATGTACATTTTGATAAATCCAGAATGCTATAAAAAGTAAATATATAGGCTAACCGAATAGATATTAATGTTTAAGTTTGTTCTATTTCTTTTGTTTTCAATGCAGACATGTAGTTTGGCATTTTCTTACAATAAACTACATAAACGGATATTAAAAAACTGTAATCAGCATAGCATACGCATTGGAGTATCTGCTTCTGAACAAAGTCTCGGAATATTGTCTGGAAAAAAATCAGCGCGAGCTATCTATATATTGAAAACGTGCGGTGTTGTTATATTGAGCAAGGTCTTGAAAAACGACATAACCATGGAATTATACGATGCGCATAAACAAATATTGGACAAATATTTAAAAGCCATTGAAATAGAACCAGCATTGACGAATACAACATCGGCGGCGCAAAGGTCTCCGGGAAGATATGAGCATTTATTGCCAATGGAATATCCATTTATATCGGAAGAATTGATAAACAATAACATGACAATGCCAATCATACGGACTATATTGAAAACAAAAAAAATAGAAATGGATAGATTTTCGTCTGTTACATCATTAGAGAATGCCCGCGCGCAGCATTGGCATCGTGATACTGGGGTTTTATTCCACGGATATAAACGCCAGTTGCCCCCTCATGGTCTTGTGGTCCTTGTTCCATTAGTAGATATTGACAAACATATGGGACCCACTAAATTTTTAACTGGTTCGCATATATTTTGCGATGCAACCATGAAAAAAACAATCGAATTAGACAATTGGCTATTAGAAGAGTGTCCATTTGTTGGCCCAACTGTCAAAACATACGCAGAAAAGGGCAGTATTGTTATTTTCGATATGAGAATACTACATAGAGGAATGGATAACAATAAGGCGAAAAGAAGGCCGTTGTTATACATGCCATATTTCCAAGAATGGTATGTTGATGCTGTAAATATGAACAATAAACAAACGTCCAAGATAGATACATTATCAATGCCATTGAAAAAATTACTGAATAGAATTGATGCGCAAACATATATTATACATCTGGAAAATAAATTAAAAGATTTAGGGATAGACATTATGCAATTACAAAGTAACTACGAATATAAAAAACACGAACTTTAATATGCTCTTTCATTTCCATGACGGTCAAACCAGCCGTATTTACCATGTATTGCTGGTATCTGTTCATTACCAATGTCTTCTACAATAATATCATTATCATAGGCATTATAAATTATAGTTTTTATTGGCAGGGAGCTTTTGCAATGTTTAAGTTTGATAATGACTTCATCCTTATCAATCTTGAATTCTTGCAAAGGAATTCCATTTGAACACGGTGTACCACATATGGGCGTAGTACCATCAAATGTACTGCAAATGTCTTTGTTATAGATTTTAATGACTTTTCCGCGTTCGACATCTCCTCCAACAAGCTCTGGCATTTTAAAACGCGGTACAATGATATCCATTTGGTCTTTATTTCGAAAAGTTCTTGCTTCAGTAATGTCAGAGTCTGAGGGCAATGCCCATTTCCTGGACCATTTTGGTGTTTTAACGACAAGATGGCGTCCTTCTGATATGCTGGCACGTGCCCAGCTGTCATAAACCTTAAAATGGTAAGCCCCGTCAGTAATATAAGACTTGAATGGCGCGGCCTCGACGATGACAAACAGTGCAAGTAGTTTAAACATGGTTGGTAAGAACATTCCAGGAAATTTTTAAGAACATTCCAGGAAATTTTTAAGAACATTCCAGGAAATTTTTAAGAACATTCCAGGAAATTTTTAAGAACATTCCAGGAATAATAACATTGTTCTTAAAAATTTCCTGTAATGTTCTTGTTGGATGCCGCACGAGTTATTGATGGAGCTACAATGCTTGAATGTCTGAGTATGGCGCGCCAAACACCCGTGCCTCATGGATACAGGCTTTCTAACGCTTCAGAACATGCTCGCGGCATTCCAATGACATTTTTTGTCCGCGAGATTTCACGTCCGAATGGTCGTGTTGACAAACAATATGCAAGTCCCGATGGTAAAAAGTTTCGTTCTATAGTGTCTGTAACTAGGTTTTTAGAGAACGCCTGACTCGCTTGATAATCTCCTCTACGCCATTTATTTTCATACTAATAATGGCCATAATGAGTTCTGTTTCACTTTGCGAGTAATTGTATGTAATTGTCGGAGCTCCCTCTTTGAGAACTTCGAATGTAATATGAACATATGCCATCATAAGATGTTGTGGTTCTAAAGAGATTAAAAAATCCCACAGTGGTAAAATTTCTTTAAGGCCGATAGACTGTGCAAACCATATAAAAAACCATTTAATGACAATCAGACGAGAAAAATCGGAAGAATTCCTTTCAATGATAGACTGTAACAATGGACGACTTTTTTTAAAGCGTATATGAAATTGGTTCATCCAATGCCGACTACACCATTCAAACCACGTTTGATTAAAATCCGGCATCATTGGTCTAACTCTACTTATAATACTTGAAAAACACCACCAAGTATCTGCTTCCATATGTTCCGTATCCTTAAAAACATACATTACCACAGCAATCAAAAAGTTGAATCCTTGTAGATAAGAGTCACCAGACTGAACACAAGCATATAAAGTCAATAATCTCTCCATTTTTTCCAAGTTCTGTTGTATAAATGGTATATCTTTGTACGTTCGCGGCATATCTTTTTTAATAGTCGTTGAGATGTTTTTTGGAACATTTTTGACATCTTTGTGTTGTATAAATTCATAAAAAATATGTCTTTTGTGTTTTATATTGCCCATAAGATTTTTCCGCCATTCGGCTTGTCTTTTTTGCATATTTTTTATAACTCTCGTGTATATTTTATAGTATTATTTGACATTATTTAAGTGGGGTAACAAATAGGAATGAGTCGTTCTTTATTCAGAACGGCAGTGCATAATTCCACCATTGAGAAAAAAAAAGGTCCAAAGCCAATCTCAATGGTAAAACAAAAGTTAAAACAACAATTACACAGGATTCACGAGCTCGAGCAGCATTTGGGTGAAATTCAGCAGCAGATGCATGAATTACAACAAGCTCTTAGTAGTGAAAAAAAAAATAATGTTTTACTTAAATCAAAATTAAAAAAATGCGAGGAAGAATCAAGCAAAATGCGAGGAAGAATCAAGCAATAATTAGTATAAACATATATGTAAGAATATTATTATGCAGGCAGAACGTGTTGAATTGTGCTCATCTCGTTTGATGGGAAAGGGTGTTGCTTCAAGTTGGTTTATACCTTTACAAACAGACGATAATGTCGAAGACGTTTTGAGTGCATTTGCTCAATTTTTATTAAATGGTTCTAAAGTGGAACAATATCCGATTATACAGACATGTTTTGAAACATTGCTAAATTCTGAACACGAATGTATGTTTGTATTTATGAGAAGATGGGAAGACAAAGCAGTAGGCATATTGAAATCAAAACGCCCGCTTTGCACAGAAAGAGAAAAACATTTAATGCAAACATTAGGCATTAAATCAAGATGGAATCTACCACTATGGACATGGAAAGAAAGCCATCCGTCTCTTACAGAATCTATGGAAAAACAGTGTAGAAATATGAAAGGGCATTGTTTTGGCATTTGGTGTTATCGATAATGGCCCATAGGGAGGCCATTCGGTCTTTTTTGCCATAGTTCAACCGCATGGTAGTGTTCTTCCATAGCCAGTGCGAATTCTTCCCATCTTACCAATTGATGTTCTTGTTCAGTCAGTTCGATTTTTTTAGTATTACTTGATTTGGCCTCGGCGGCAGACATTTTTATTTTATGTAATGATTTATATATATAAACAAATTAATCGTAACATATGTTTTTTTTAAAGTTCTGTGTAGTTGTTATGTGCATGGGTTACTGAATATCTCCCTAGAAATGTATCGGGACCGAATGGGGTATTCCATTTTAAAATACTATTGTTTGAAGAGGACAACTCCGCGGCAGATATAATTGTCCATGGAGTTTGTGAATCCAATACATTTATTCTAGTCAAAATGTAAGATACAAAAGCCGAACATGTAAACACCTCAGTCTGGCGTTTAATTTCTTTTTTAAACAGTGCCCCGCACCAGTCCTTAACCCTTGTATCATATTTGTGACAATATACATCTTTATGTATATCACAAAGAATTTTGTCATCGATAGAAACGCCCGTTCTTTTGTATATGTCTACTTTTCCTGGATAATGTTCTGTATAAAATTCTATTGGCGTTAATTGCACTCCAAATTTAATTTTATTGTCTTGTGGGTCTTGTGTGCCGTGATAGCTTGATTCCCAAACAAATATACCTTTGCAATCGGGTGCCCATGGCGGATTAACTATAACAATGGCCGAATGTGAATATTTAGAAAACGTACAGCATTTAATACAGCAATCTAAGAATCCCATGCAAAATTCTCTAGGTAATTCTGAAAACAATAATATGTCTCCTGTTTTTAACCTTTCCATAATAAATTACACAACTTACTTAAATACATCTCTTTAAAATTCTATTATGTCTCGTTTAATAAGTGGGTTGGTTTCTGGAACGGTATTTGATAATTGTTTTGGATTCAAATAATTTCTGTATACAATAGAGCCTGCCGATGTGAACAAAACAATACCTGCTGAATAAAGAGCGGTATGTTGAGTCAATAACGAGGCCAACGTTATCAATGATATATTAAGTACTGAAAATATGGCCCATTTTGTATGGCCAAACGCTAGTGCCAATAGTACGTAAAAAATCCCAAACGAAATAAATTGCCATTCTATGGATATGAAAACGCCGTCCAAATGTGATAAAGCTACTATAGAAGACGCCCCAGAGGACAGCAAAACGTGGATATATGGAGCAACGGTTCTCCATGCATTTGTACTGTTTTTATCTGGTTTTAGGCAAGCGTATTTTGGTTTAGGTCCCTGTTTAAACGAATTAGTAGCAACGACAGCGGCGTATCCAATAAGTCCCATAACAATGTCTGATACCATGGCATCTATCGGTGAAATTTCTCCCCAATAATCAGCACCGGATAATGGCAGTTGGCTCACTAAGAATTCAAGACTTTCAAATAAATAAATGATGGAGATAAGTATCCATATGTTTTTACAGTATATGGATAAAATCGCGGGTACAAAAACATGTACTAAAGGCCAAGGGTCTGGGTCAGAAAACACAATTATCCAATCACTCATTTATAACAAAAAGTACTTATTTATACGGTTTCTTTTATATAAATGTCATACATCAGAGTTCGGCCAAATAACATAGTCGGCGCCCCCGATATTCGTAGAGGGGCACGATTCACTAGAATTGGCCGCGATAAACTATTTTTTGAAGCGGAATTCTTCAAATATGCGGCTGCTCCGCAATATTTAATACGTTATTGGCTCCAAAATAATTCTCCAAAATGGGCTTGTAGTTGTCCTGATTTTTTATTTAGACGTCGTGGTTCTGAAACATTGTGTAAACATTGTCAGGCCGCCGCCCATTTATCAAGAGGAGAAATAACACCATTTATAAATGCACACATGTGTATTATATCCGAAAACGAATATAATTTATTGGCCGGAATACCAATAGGTGCTCCATTACCGCTGTTTGGCCGAGGGCGCTTTAGAATAGATATTTCTCCGGAACCCGGCTATATATCTTGGAATCGTGAATGGAAATGTTACACTTGTGGCGGCCCCAGTGGAAATGTATATATTAAAAATAAACAGTGTAAGCATATTGCGTGTTATTCCCAATCTTTAATAGACAATAGATATCAGCCATTTTGCACGCCCGTTTCGCGGTCCGTTTTCAATGCAGCAGTTACTGCACAAAGGAATGCGGGTATGGCGGCATGGCGGCGTTTTTAAATTAATATGGCGTTTTTTGACGCGGCTGCTAATGGGGTTTTTTCATCTTCTGAATCCGCCATGTCTATTTCTGGGAATTTTGAAGATGGTACTTCTGGCAATTGTATTTCTGCACAAAGTTGTTGATATTCTTCCTCCAAGTCTGTTTCGTCAACAATCTCTGTTGTTTCTCGTGCTAAAGTTTCGTTAATTTCACAAGCATCTTCAATCATATCTGTTAATGCTTCTTGTAATTTTTCAACTGTTTCGAGTTGGTTATCTTTTAAAAACGTATTGAATGTTTTCGTAGTTGTTTTAAGAGCATCAATGTGCATTTTGGTAACATTTAAACTTTCAAGATGATATCTTTTATTGATACAAGCCGTTAATCTGTCTTCTAATTTTTTTTTATGTGACCGTATAATATGTATAGTTTTAACATGTCTCATACAATCGTTTTTTCGGTGAAGTTTGCGTCTAGCTTGTCCCTGTTGTTCTTTAACTTGTGTTTCGTATTTCACTATCATCAGTTCTAGAGTTTTTTCAACTTGTTGAAGCTGTTGAATACATTCTACGACTTGATTTGTGGTGTGCTTGAAGCACAAATTTCCCATTCATCTTAGCGAAGGGGAGTATTTATATACAGTGGGGTCAATTATAAAATGTCAGTCTCGGTCAGTTTTTACCGACCTTTGGATTATTTTGGAGGGGCCTTCAACAAATTTGTAAGTTGGATGACTTCGGGCGAATATTGCCATTGTGAATTGGTTCTAAATACAAATCCCGTCGATATAATGAATATAGTAAAGGAAATATACGAATCGGCCCAACAGGAACAATATTCCCCCGAAGATTGTCAACGTATTATAACACAAATTGAGATGAATTTTTTCGATACGGCTTTTCGAAAAGTGGTTCAAACTTCAGACAAAATGGTTTTGTCTTTTTCTTTATTGTGGGGACATCCAATGTCTGTCCGCGTACTTACAAAAACAGCACATGATACATGGTTTAAAATTCCAACCGAAGAAGATGTCTTTTGTAGCATGATTAATGGCCCCGAATTAACCAAAGAGCAATATTTGGACATTTTGAAGTTTTCAATAGAAGAATTGGGAAAGGAATACGACCAAACGGGGGCTCTTTGTTCTGTATTGCCGTCTTGGAATACAGAACAAAATACAAGGCGTATGGAAGCTTACTTTTGTTCTGAGTTTATCGTGTTGGCTTATCAACGAGTTGGATTTATGAAGGATTTATCTGCCAAACATACAACACCAAATTCATTATATCAACACCAAATTCATTATATCAATACGTAGAAAAATCTTAACGACAAAAACTATAAATAGGCTAATATGTAATAAACGATGGAAGACCCTGAAGAAAAAACTTTATTTGTTTTAAAAGAGGAGAGCCAATCACAACCAATATATGTATGTTATACCACTTGTAGACCAACTTCGACTATTCTGAGTATGAACGAAGTTATAAAAATTTCACTGTGTGTTACTACTTTGCAGGCAATTCTAGCACTGGCATTTTCATTTTCAAGGGATGATACGCTATGGATTGCTACCTTTTTGTTATTCCCACAAGTATTCCTCTATTTATTCATGTATACGAATTTATTATCTGGGGGATGGGGCGCGCCCGATAGTCGATTCTGGTGCGACGTTAAAATTATGTATGTCAGAGGATTTAATACCATTCGAACCATTACTAGAATGTTTTCGCTTTCTCTAGGACTTTGGTTAATTGCAGCGATACTCACAATTGATAATAACACGACTATCGTTCTTATTCCATTACTTGCCATTATCTCCGAATGGCAATCCGAATTATCAGAAAATAAAAACCAATACGATATCAAAGGATTTGATAAATTTACAAAAGAAGACGATATCACGCTTTGCATGGAAACGTTACATCACTTTCAATTGCAGAGAAAAGAAAAGGGAAATCTAATCAGTTCCTTTTTCATAAGCGCATTTATCAAAATATACATCATCACGTGTTTATTTGCAACTTGGACGGGCACTGAATTAACAAAAACGTTTTCCATACCCATTGTCGTTGTCACCGTGCTTTACATCTGTGTTCTGCCAATTATTTTGGATTTAATTTATATTAAATCCTTTATCACATTTTGCCAATTGGAGATATACAGGATTATCATAGATGTAACACTTCCATGCATTATCATGGTATTTTCTCTTGTTTAACATATATGTGTATTTTAGTCAATAATGTATAAAAAAAATAGATGATAAAACGTTATTTAAATACACACGCTCCCAAATTAACAAAAGAACTATGTAATTGTAGCCCAAGTAAAGTTAGAGAATTTGTATCTTATTTTAAAGTTAATCCATCCGCATTAAATCATTTTAATTGCTCACAACTGGTCGAAAATCCAGACTTGTGGTTGGTCGGAACAGAAGAAGCCAAAAAACGAGAAAAATGGCTTCAAGAAGAATACCCTTCCCACCAGACACAGAAAAAGGACATAAAGGAATCCATATTAGTATGTGGAAATTGCGGCCAGCGGAAAGTGGACTATTATCAAAAACAAACCAGAGGAGCAGATGAGCCAATGACATGTTTTTGTGAATGTCTTCATTGTGGTAAAAGATGGGTTCAATAACAATCTAGTTCTATGCCTGGACCCACGGATTCGCCTATTTGGTTACCATTTGAATCGATACACCAACAAAAGCCTGTTGAACCATGACACTGTTTAGGTGTTAATGAACCGTTCAAAAATGTTTGAGGTGTATAACTACCTACCAATGTTCTGGCATCTACAATCCATAGAAATAATATAAACCACATCGTATATAAATAAACCCGACTAAATATGTGAAATGGACTGTTTAGAATGTATGAAAATTATACCAATATTAATATTTAGATTGATAGTATGGACATTTCCATACTGTTTTAAACATTTTCCTCCCAAACATCTCAATCTAGATATACAGTTACAAACCGTATATTGCAGACAGGGGGGATGGTATTCTAATTATTACAGAGAAAGTATAAGTGTGCGCGATACTTTCTATGTTTTACTAGGATTGAAACTTAGAAAAAGAGGGTTTAAAGAACTCATTCTATTTATACAAAGATTGGCAGACGATATGAATTCTAAAGGTCAAGTACCGTGTAGATACGAATATTCTTGGTTTTATGGGGATACGCCTTGTTATTTATCAAAACGGTCAGAAATACCCGAAATAGACGCGAATATTTATTTTTTAATTATGGCGGGATGGTTGGTAGAACCTGGGGAAACAAAAATCCTTCGTTCTCTGTTTCTCAATTTTCAAAGAGCTTATGAGTGGATTGACGTCTATCATTGTCAAGACACTATCTATGAACCATTGGACGCATCTTGGGAATATACGCTGAATCATAAAGGCCATTTACTGTTGACGAACATTATTTATATTCAAGCTATTCGGTCTATGGAACTTATTGCAATGGTTAATAAGAATAACGAGTTATTAAAAACATGCCAAATAAAACACGG
>Ga0315315_10004776_pt1 | contig 12495 bp, 12 predicted proteins | sample M140m3416metaG_FD_203699 | JGI IMG/M metagenome (GOLD analysis project Ga0315315, IMG submission 203699) | Ammonia-oxidizing marine archaeal communities from Monterey Bay, California, United States - M1 40m 3416 | ecosystem: Environmental > Aquatic > Marine > Intertidal zone | place: USA...
TGTTTTTGTGAAAAATAAGAGCATTATTAAAAACCTTCCAGGCCTTACAGGCTATCATGAGATGCCAATCCTTCTAAGTGACATAGACTTAAGAGGCGAAGTTAAAAATGATTTAGCTAAAAGGAGTTCTTATAACTTAGTAGAGGGTTGGGATGACATATCAAAAGAACTTGCCTATGCCAACGAGATGCTAGCTGCAGTTTTATATATTTTCATGATGATTATATTATCTGGATTATCTTTTGGTGTCATAAATACAATGTTGATGGCCATCCTCGAGAGAAAAAAAGAGATAGGTATGCTAATGTCAATTGGTATGAATAGATATAAAATATTCTTAATGATTTCATTTGAAACAATTTTTCTTACTGTTATAGCTCTCCCATTTGGTTTATTAATCTCATATCTCATTGTAGAATATTATTCAGTGGTTGGTATTGACTTAAGTATTGTCGAGGCCGGTCTTGAAAATTTTGGAGTTGGAACAAGATTATATTTTAAAGTTCCTAATGAACAATATTTTTATGTTTCTTTAATGGTTTTCTTTATATCCATCTTCTCTTCAATATTCCCTTCAATAAGAGCATTAAAAATTAATCCAGTTGAAGCAACAAAAAGTATTTAAATTTATATTATGATAGAGACTATAAAATTATCAAGAATATATAGCCAGGGAAAATTTGACGTAAAGGCAGTTGATGAAATAACTTCTACATTTAAGAAGGGTGAGTTCACATCCGTAGTTGGTCCTTCTGGCTCTGGAAAAACTACTTTTCTTAATTGTGTTGGGGGTCTCGACAAGCCTACAGCTGGTGAAGTTATCATCGATGGAGACTCCCTAAATAACCTTTCATCTGCTCAGATAATTCAGTATAGGCTAAAAAATATAGGATTTGTTTTTCAGGCTTATAACCTTATCCCCGTTCTTTCTGCTGGAGAAAATATTGAGATGATCATGCTGCTTCAGGGAGCTGATGATAAATTAAGAAAAGAAAGAACAGATGAACTTCTAAATCAAGTGGGTTTATATGAGATGAGAAACAGAAGACCTTCAGAATTATCTGGTGGCCAACAACAAAGAGTTGCTGTCGCAAGAGCTCTAGCTTCTAAGCCAAAATTTATTTTAGCTGATGAACCTACTGCTAATTTAGATACCTCATCAACTTCTAATTTACTTGATATAATGAGTAAGCTAAATGAAAATGAAAAAATCACATTCATTTTTTCTACACATGACCAGAGAGTTATTGATAGGGCTAGAAGAGTTTTAACACTTGAGGATGGAAAAATTGTTAGTGATAAGAAAAAGTAAGGTACTTTTAATATTATTTTGTTTTATAAATTTTCATAAACTTTATGGTCAAACTCCTGACATATCCTTTTCTGTCAATGGGTATGTTAAATATCTACCATCTTATTTAGATTATAATCTCAAGCCATCTACATGGATATCTCCATCCTTACTTGAACCTCAGAACACTCATTTAATTCATAACAGATTAAATATGAGAGGTTACTTTGGTAAAAATCTTACTCTTGGAGTTGAGTTAAGAAATAGAATTATGTTTGGAGATTTACAGGTAATTCAGTCAGATCAGGGTTGGGTAGACATGTCATTTTATGTTTTAGATAAACCAAAAGTGATTTTTCATAGCATGGTAGATAGGCTGTGGTTAAAGTATCAAAAAAATAAATTTGAGATTAACATTGGTCGTCAGAGAGTCAATTGGGGGATTAATACAATTTGGAATTCTAACGACTTATTTAATGCATATAATTTTATTGATTTTGACTATGTAGAAAGACCAGGATCAGATGTTATTAGGCTTATATATACTGGAGATAATCTCTCAAGTCTTGAGTTGGTTTTTATGCCCACAAATAAAGGAAGAAATGTCTTTGCTGGAATGTATAGGTTCAATAAACTTGGTTATGATTTTCAGATAATTGGTGCTGACTATTTCGATGATGTAGTAATTGGTGGGGGATGGGCTGGAAATATTTTGAAAGCTGGGTTTAAAGGAGAATTGTCTTATTTTATAAATAAATATACAGAGAATGTCTTAAGCTTGTCATCATCAATAGACTATTCTTTCAAAAATGGCTACTACATATTAGTATCTTATCTATATAATTCTCAAGGAAGAAATACTCCGGGATTGATGAATTTTATTAATATAACAGAAAATGTTTTATCTCCTAGGAATCTTATGCCATCTAAAAACTCATACCTTTTACAGATATCAAAGCCAATTTCTCCACCTGTTAATGCCTCTTTTACGGTAATGTATGGCTCTGGTATAAACTTACTTTATATATCACCTAGTATCTCTTACGACGTAAGTTCAAGGATAGACTTAAGCGTTATAGGACAAATTTTTTTCTTAGAAAATACTCAAAAAATAGAAAATTTGATGAGAGGTGTCTATTTGCAGATGAAGTATAGTTTTTAATTTAATCGATTGCCTCAATCTCTTTAAGTACCTCATTAGCTTCTGCTAATTTTTCATCGCTATCTTTCCGACTCACATTAGAAAGCTCATAAGACTGCTTTAGGAGTTTATTGTACTTATCTATTAATTTCTGCTTTTTTGATTTAAATAATCCAAACATAACTGATCATACGATTTCAGTTATCTTTTGTTTAGTTAAAAGGCGTTATCATCTCTGGAGGTTTTGAGTCGTCAAAGTAAAGTATATCACAATTACAATTTACTTTAACATATTTCTCTGTAATTTTTTTTGTTACATTATCGAAATAAGTTAGGTAAAATGTCCAGTCTTCTAATACTACTATACCGTCAAGCGCTAGAAGACTCCCTCTACTTTTAACTTCTGTTTCTAGATACTGTTGACAGTTCCTAGGTTGATTGTAATAACACTCTTCAGATTTTTTTTCCTTTGTAGTACAACCATTTCCAATGAAAAAAAGTATTACTAGTATAATCAATAATTTATCTAACATGTCATTAAAAGAAGTTTTGTTTTTATTTCTATTCATTTGGGGAATACCTAGTACATATTTCAGAAGCAAATTTAGAAAAATTGTTTATAAAACAAACGATTGGAAAATCAATATAAAACCATTATTTAAGAAAGAGATACTTGCATTGTTTACAAATATGTATCCAGAGAATAGAGAGTATCTGAGTTTAAGAAATAACTATAGAGCCTATCTCACCGTCTATTTAATTCTATTTATCATTTATTTAAATATATAGCTATTGAAATTTATTTTTTTATCACACCTTATTTGTAACGCAGTAATGATTGGAGTTATATCTATAACTCAACTTATTACCTACCCCTCTTTTTTAGAAATAGATAGAGCTAAGTTTATTGATTTTCATAAAAATTATGTTAAAACTATATCTTTTATTGCTGTTCCAGCTATGATTTTGGAGCTCTTTACACTAATATATATGAATATATATATAAGCAATTTAATTCTTATGAAGTCTCTCCTGGTTCTGATAATGCTCTGGTTAATAACCTTTATAATAATAGTACCTATTCACAATCAACTATCAAAAGAATTTGATGATGAGAAAGTGATTAGTCTTATCAGATACAACTGGATAAGATCAGTTCTTTGGACCTCAAAAATTTTTATCATACTTTATATTTTTTATGAAGAATTTTAATTTATCAGATACTGAAACAGACAGAATAATTCAAATGTGTTGGGAAGACAGGACTCCTTTCGATGTAATTATTAAACAATTTAACTTATCTGAGAAAGAAATTATTTCTATTATGAGAAATAATCTTAAAAGATCTTCATTTATAAGATGGAGGAAAAGAGTGGATAATAGAAAAACCAAACACACAGCATTAAGTTCTTCAGATGATAATAGATTTAAATCTAAATCACAAAGGCAAATCACGCTTAATAAAATTTCTTAATTAACATTTACCTTTTATATAGTTTTTCTTATTATTAATAAGATTAATAAATTTTATCTAAATTCGTACTCAATTTTGCATATGAAAAAGCTTTTAATATTTATTCTTTTTATACCTTTTGTAACATATACACAAAATATAGAATTTGTTGAGTATGATCTCGATAATGGTCTTCATGTCATACTACATAAGGACAATAGTGCTCCAGTAGTAACTACTCAGCTCATGTTCCACGTTGGAAGTAAGGACGAAGACCCAGAAAGAACGGGATTTGCTCATTTCTTTGAGCACATGCTTGGTGAAGAGACTAAGAATATGGCAAAAGGGGAATGGTATAAAATATTATCTGCAAATGGCGGAGAAGGTAATGCTGGCACAAGCTTGGATTATACTTATTACTACGCAACTATGCCATCTAATAGTTTGAGGTTAGGGATATGGAGATATTCTGAGATTTTATTTCACCCAATTCTAAACGAAGAAGAAATAAGAATTCAAAGGGGCGCTATTAAAGAGGAGAAAAGACTCCGAGATAATCAGCCATATAGTAGATTTCTTGAATATATTCAAAAGCATCTTTTTAAGGCTCATCCATATAAGGAACCTATAATAGGGAGTATTGAACATCTTAATGCTGCAGAATATGAAGATTTTATAGATTTTAATGCAAAGTTTTATACTACTAGAAATGCAGTTTTTACTGTAGCTGGGGATATTGATATTGAGGAAACAAAAGAGATGGTTAGCTATTATTTCAGTGAAATTCCTGATAATCCTAAACCAGAAAAAATTTTCCCTAGAGAATCAGATATAATTTCTGAGACAAGGGTGAAGGAATACGATCCAAATATTCAAATACCTGCTATTTTCTTAAATTATAGGACTCCTCCAATGAAATCAAGGGAGGCGAGAGTATTAGACCTAATCTCTACCTATCTAAGTACGGGAAAGAGCTCTAGATTATATAAGAAATTAGTTGATGAAAAAAAGATTGCACTTGAAGTACAAGCTGTTAGTCTGCCACTAGAAGAGTATGGGATATACGCAATCTTTGCTCTCCCTCTTGGTGAGACAACTCTCGACAGATTAAAGTCAGAGATCGACGAGGAAATAATATCTTTAAAGTCAGAATTAATATCCGAAAAAGATTATCAGAAGTTACAAAATATATATGAGAATAATTTTGTTAATTCTAATGCTTCAATCGAGGGGGTAGCCACTTCTTTGTCACAGTACCATTTGTTCTACGATGACACAAATCTTATTAATTCATCTATTGACATATACCAGTCTATCACAAGAGAGGAAATCAGAGATGTAGCAGTAAAATATTTAAATGATAACCAAAGAGTTGTCATGGATTATTTACCTGAAAATAAATAATTATGAGAAAATTAATTTTAGTTCTGTTCTTGTTTGCCTTTAATTTTAGTTTCTCTCAAGTTGATAGGTCTTTACCAGAACCTGGTCCTGCTCCAAAGATTAACTTTTCTAAACCATTCATGAAAGTCCTCTCAAATGGACTTACCTTAATGGTTGTTGAGAATCATAAATTACCAAGAGTAAGTATTTCTTTGATAATTGATAATCCACCTATATTAGAGAAAGATTTATCTGGAATATCTAGCCTAACTGGTAGTTTGATGGGGCTTGGTAATAAATACCAAGACAAAGATAGTTTTAATGAAGAAATTGATTTTATGGGCGCCTCCATGAGTTTTTCTTCTCAGAGTGGATTTGCTTCATCTCTTTCACGTCATTTTTCAAGAACTTTTGAGATGTTTTCCAATGCGGCACTAACTCCTTTGTTTCAGGAAGAAGAATTCCTTAATGAGAAGGAAAAATTGATTACAAATATTGAGAATAATCAGAAGAGTGTTACGGCTGTTGCAAGAAAGGTTGAGAGAGTCCATGCGTATGGCAGGAATCATCCTAATGGAGAGTTTTCTACAAAAGAATCAGTAGAAAATATACAGCTATCTGACATTGAAGAATTTTATAAGTCTTACTTTAAGCCTAATAATGCTTATCTGGTAATTATAGGAGATGTTTCTTTAGATCTCTCAGAGGAATTGGCTATAAAATATTTTGGGAAATGGAAGTCTGATAAAAAATTAGCAAAAAAGTTTGGTCAAAATTCAATTAATGCTTTCAATGCTGTAAGGAATAAGGACGGGATTAAAGTTAATATTGTAGATATGCCAAATTCTGCTAATTCAGAGATATCATTTCAGAATATAGTAAACCTTAAGATGTCTGATGAAGATTATCATGCAGCTGTTCTAACAAATAAAATTTTGGGTGGTGGCCCAGAGAATAGACTTGAGCAGCAAATAAGAGAGGTAAAATCTTTTGCATACTACTCTAGATCAAGTATTGGTGATAACAAATATACTGGCACAAGATTTAGAGCTACTACAACCACAAAACCAAGTGTTACAGATAGTGCTATCTACGAGATAGCAAGTGAGATTAAAAAAATACAGACAGAACTAGTTAGTGAGGATGAGCTCAGTCGTGTCAAGTCCAAGTTCTTTGGTGAGTTTGTTTTGGCAATGCAGAGTCCTGCAACTCTTGCAAATTATGCTCTCCAGATTCAGAGCGAAAACTTATCTGATACTTATTTTGAAGAATATTTAACTAATATCAATAAAGTAACTCCTGAAAAAGTTAGGGATGTAGCTAATAAATACTTTGACCTTGAAAATGGTCAATTTATTGTAACTGGTAAAGGTTCAGAAATAATAGATCAACTTGATAAATTAGAAATTGAAGGAAATTCTATTCCTTTACAGTTTCTGTCTATTGACGGCGATCCTGTTGAAACGCCAAACTATGATGCGCCAACCGGTATATCTAAAAAAGATGTTCTAGATAATTATATTAAAGCAATTGGAGGTATGGAAAAAGTGAAAGGCGTAAGTGCAGTTTCTATGCTTGCTGAGTCAGAAGTTCAGGGAATGAAGCTACAACAACTCTCTATTTCAGCAAGTCCTAATAAGACTATGCTCGAGACGATGATGATGGGTAATACACTCTTAAAAATTATATTTGATGGAGAGAATGGCTCTATGACACAGCAGGGAAACACAATGGAAATGCCTCAAGAGATGATAGAAAGTGCGAGGAATTCAACTCTCCCTTTCGAAGAGTTGGGCTGGTATGATAACGATAATGTGAGAATCACTTCTTTGTATGAAGAGGAGGGAAGAGAGTTTTATGTACTCGAGTTAATTAATAGTAATGGTGATGCGTCCTCATCAATATTCTACGATGTTGCGACAGGATTAAAATATAAGAAAACTGAAAAGGCTCAGATGCCAGATGGATCTGAATTTTTATCAGAGGCTTTCTACCTTGACTATAAGTCTGTTGATGGGATATCTTTCCCTCATACCTTGAGAATACCTTTTGGTGCAACTAGTCTCGAATTTAATGTAGTTAGTATTACACTAAATCCTGACGTAAAAGATTCCTTTATAATTCAAAATGATTGATAAAAAGTTCCTAAAAGATCTCGGAATTAATAAATCTAATATTGGTACTTGTGATGGTATAAACTGGTATGATTCAGGTGCTAGTGAAAGAACTGTCTTATCACCTGTAGATGGAAATGTAATTGCTTCTGTAACTGAGACAGATGAGAAATCTTATGAGAGAGTAATAAGAACTTCAAGTAAAGCATTTGTGAAATGGAGAAAAGTCCCAGCACCAAAAAGGGGAGAGATCGTAAGAAAGATTGGAGACGAGTTAAGGGTAAATAAAAATTCATTGGGTAAACTTGTTTCATATGAGATGGGAAAATCCTATCAGGAGGGACTCGGAGAAGTCCAGGAGATGATTGATATATGCGACTTTGCAGTTGGACTCTCAAGGCAATTATACGGTCTTACCATGCATTCTGAAAGAGAAAATCACAGAATGTATGAGCAGTGGCATCCTCTAGGTATCGTAGGAATAATATCTGCCTTTAATTTCCCTGTCGCAGTATGGAGTTGGAACGCAATGATTGCCATGGTGTGTGGAAATGTATGTGTTTGGAAACCTTCTGAAAAAACACCATTATCTGCGATAGCAACTCATAAAATAATAAATAAAATTCTTAGTGAGAATGAGCTTGAGGGAGTACTGAGTTTAGTAACTGATTGTGAAAAAAAACTTCTTGGGAAAAAAATAGCAAGCGACGCTAGAGTTGCTTTGGTATCAGCAACGGGATCAACAAAAATGGGAAAATCAGTTGCAGAGGTTGTGGGTTCTAGGTTAGGTAAGTCTCTTCTTGAGCTAGGTGGTAATAACGCTATTATTATTTCTCAAAATGCTAACATAGACATTGCAATTAGGGCTGCAGTTTTTGGTGCAATAGGAACAGCAGGGCAGAGGTGTACTACGACAAGGAGACTTATTATTCAAGATTTCATATATGACTCTTTCATTAAAAATTTGATGAAAGCATACGAACAAATAAGAATAGGTAACCCTCTTGATGAAGATAATCACATGGGTCCTCTTATTGATAAAGATGCTGTGGAGATGTATATAAATGCAGTCGATAGGGTAAAGAAAGAGGGTGGAAAAGCTCTTATTGGAGGTGGTGTATTGGAGGGGGAAGCTTATGATTCTGGTTGTTATGTTAAACCTGCAATTTATGAGGTTGAAAATTCTTTTTCTGTTGTGCAAGATGAAACATTTGCACCGATTTTATATGTTATAAAATACTCTACTTTAGATCAAGCTATTAAAATTCAAAATGATGTACCACAAGGTCTTTCATCATCAATTATGACAACTAAAATATCTGAGGCAGAGGAATTTCTTTCCTCTTCAGGGTCTGATTGTGGAATTGCTAATGTAAATATTGGAACGTCTGGTGCTGAAATTGGAGGTGCCTTCGGTGGTGAGAAGGAGACTGGGGGAGGAAGAGAGTCTGGTTCTGATTCATGGAAAGCTTACATGAGACGTCAGACAAATACCATTAATTATTCCGATGATTTACCTTTAGCTCAAGGGATTAAATTTGATTTTTAGATAATCATATCTATATTGGGTATTAGTTATAATATTTTAATTAATGTCTAAGTTTTTTATAATAATTCTAATTTTTGTTTCTTTTAACTCATTCTCTGTTAATATTAGGAGTCTCACATCAGTTTCTGGTGGCACTTCCATCTTAAAAAGTTCAGGAAAAAATTATAGAGTACATTTCTCAGTAGGTCAACAGAGTCCAATTGGTCAGATAAAGTCTAATATGATAAAAGCAAGACAAGGTTTTATTCAGCCACCTAAGTTTATTGAAACAAATTCAATTCTTAATAATCTCTTAAATGTCAAAATTTCTCCAAATCCATTTACAGAAGTTATAGATATTGTCTTCTCTGAGGAGATTAAAAATAAAATTAAAGTTAAAATTTATGACCTTATGGGAAGATTGGTTTTTAATGATGAACTTCCAATAAAATCCGAACATAAAATAAACCTGAATTTAATTCCAGATTCACAATTTATCCTCAGATTAGAGACTGAAAAGAAGTACTTTCAAGCAAAAATTATAAAGAGAATGAAATGAAAAGATTTATACTAATATTTCTTTTAATTCCAACTTTACATGTTAATGGACAAAAGATAAAAATTTTACAAGATGCCATTTTCGTAGAATATGGTAAATCAATATCAAGTTTTGACTACACTAATAGTTCAGGAGTTAAACTTGAAAATCTTCAGCCTATGACTAAAAATTATTTTAGATTAGGCTATAATCATGACTGGTATTTTAGTAATAAAAGTGTTCTCCAGCCAAATAGATTTAGTTTTTCTGTCTCGTTTGATTATAATAATTACGGTGCCCAAGGAAGTAATGCTATTCTTTATAATATTTATGAGTGGGATCTCGAATATTTGGGTCTTAATCTTGCGATCAATTATGATTTGATAAAGATGAGGGATTTTACATTTTATGTAACTGGTGGAGCTTCCTCAGATTATAATCTTAGAGGAACCCAGATGATAAATAATCAGGTTTATTCATTGGAGAATGTAGAAGAGTTTGATCCATTTTCATTCTTTTTTAAAGGAGGTGCAGGAATAACATATCCTATGTCTGAAAAGGCGAGGGTTTATGTTCAATATTTATATTCAACTAGTAATGTAATGAAAGACGACTCTGCAAGTAGCCTCGAGAGATTAAGTATTAGAAACCATTCAATTGGTGCCGGAGTTTTGGTAGATATTAAAGGTTTTAAAAAGAAAAAAACAGTTACGCAATAGAAAATGAAAAATTTATTATCTCTTCTTTCTTTTATTTTATTTATAAATATTCAGGGCTTTGCTCAGACTGATGGTATTAATTACCAGGCTGTAATTATTGACCCTAACCCTGAAGAAATTCCAGGAATTGATATTACCGGTAATATTTTACCAAACAAGGAAATTAATGTAAGGTTTACTATTTCTGACGTCTCTGGTAATTCAGAATTTCAGGAAATTCATACCACAAGTACCGATGAGTACGGAATGATCAACTTAGTTATTGGTAAAGGTAATTCAGTTAAAGGCGTTTTTAATGAGATTAACTGGGACGGCTCTACTAAAAACTTAAAGGTTGAAATAAATTTGGATGGATCATATTCCGATCTTAGCGACCAGGCTTTGCTCTTCGTTCCTTATGCATACCACAGAGATATATTAGCATCGGGTAACCTAAGTGTTGACGGTAATTCATTACTAAAAGGGAAACTTGATATTAATAATGATCTCAATGTTGGAGGTAATTCAAAAATAACAGGAGATTTATCAGTTGATGGTAAGACTACATTAAAAAGTTCATTAGATGTTACAGATAGCAGCAGTACAAATTTATCTGGTTCTCTTGATGTTGGAGGTAACGCATCTTTTTATGGTAATCTCGATTTGGAAGGAGATCTCAATCTTAAAAATACTATATCCATAGAAAGTTCAAATGATAACTTTCTTGCTACATTTAATAATAAAGATGGTGCGGATGGAGATGGTCTATTGATAAAATTAGGAAGAACTCATAGTGCTTGGAATGGTAGTGGCTTTGTTAGTGCTCCGATGCCAACAACTGAGCCTTATAAAGAACTACTTCAACTTCTTAGAGATCTAATTGACGGAAAGAAAAAACCTGAGGAATTAACTCCTCTTGATATTGTAAAAGCTGCTCCAAACTCAATGATTGCTGCCGCTGGTCAAGACATAACTAATAGGATAACTTCAGAAATTAATAAAATTATGCCAAAAGTTAATATCCCAAAAATTGAGGTTCCTAGAATCCAAACTCCAAGGATTAACTTTCCAAGGCAAACAGTTAGGATTGCTGGGACAACGCATACTGTCACTAATGGTTTTACACTTGCCAATCCTCAAACTATATATCCAGGTGAAACATTATTTGAGGGAGGAGATGTGCCACCAGATATACCACAGATAAATATACCTGGATTACCAGATATTCCGGATCTAAGGATAATAGTTGAAAATGTAAATAATTCTCTTGGGAACAATAATGAGTATGTGAGGTTTGAGGATAAGGATGGGAGGAGGATGGGAACCATTCAAGCTGAAAACCTTTCTGAGTGGAGAGATAGGACTTTTCTTAATGATGTCTATCTTCTTGACTTAATTGCTTCCTTTGTCGGTGTTGATCCACTCCAGGCAATAGTAGGAGCAAATGCTGCTGCATCTAACTTTTTATATGAGTATAATATCCTAGGAGTATCTTACGCATCAGGTCATGGTGACTATGCCGAGTGGCTCGAGAGGGAAGACCACTCAGAGTATCTTACATCTGGAGACATTGTTGCAGTTAAAGGAGCTAAAATAACTAAGGATCTGACAGGTTTAGAACAGATAATGGTAGTGTCACACAAGCCAATTGTACTTGGTAATATACCAGAAGAAGGAAAAACTCATCTAGGTAATAATATTGCTTTCATGGGTCAAGTTCCAGTCAAGGTTATTGGCCCTGTCTCATCTGGTGATTTCATTATTGCGCACGGAGAAATATCTGGATATGGAAAAGCTATAAATCCAAAAGAAATGTCTGCTGATAATTTTAAGTATGCTGTAGGGAGGTCTTGGGATTCAAATCAAAATGATGGTCCAAAACTTGTTAATACTGTAATTGGCGTTCATAACGGAGACTGGGTAAATGTAATTAAGAAGTTTGAGTTACAACAAAAAAAGTTTGAGGATAAATTAAATGAGTTTGAAGATACTGTAAATGAACTTGTAGAAAAAAATCTACTAAAAGTTAATCCGTAGTAAATGAAACTGAAAATTTTCTTTTTCACCTTATGTATACTTCCATCCCTATCAAGATCACAAGATAACTTAATCATTGCCGAGACTGACTCATCGGGATTAATTGATTATGTTTTAGAATTTGAAAAGAGTGAGAAAAGAAATAAAGACTGGGTAGAAAGTTTAACAGAAAAAGGAGTCTCATCTGATGATAAGGAGATTTTCTTTTCCGAAGAAGGAATAAAGCTACTAAATGATAGTTTATATAGAGCTAAAATATATAAAGATAAGTATTCCCTATATGATGTGGGTGTTAGTCTAAGTAATATGGAT
>Ga0315315_10004777_pt1 | contig 12495 bp, 7 predicted proteins | sample M140m3416metaG_FD_203699 | JGI IMG/M metagenome (GOLD analysis project Ga0315315, IMG submission 203699) | Ammonia-oxidizing marine archaeal communities from Monterey Bay, California, United States - M1 40m 3416 | ecosystem: Environmental > Aquatic > Marine > Intertidal zone | place: USA...
TCCGGTGAACTACCGATAGCTTCTGAGGCTACGTAGTGGCCGCGTCGCCCGTTGGCAAACCGATGGGGCTTTGCCTCTAAAAATTGATACCGGCAAAGACAGTGCGAAAACGACTCTTAACTGTCCAGATACGAACAGATGTAGTCGGTCACCACCTCGACCTTGATTTGAAATGACGAATCGCCGGAAATGCGGAACGCCTCGCCGCCAACGACCTCGTTCCATTTTTCTTCACCAGCCAGGCAGTAAGAGACTCTTCCCGACGTGATCTCCATGAGTTCCGGCTTAACCGTGCTGAACGTATACTCACCGGGCAGCATCAGGCCGAGTGTCTTGGTACTGCCGTCTGAGAACTCGATCGTGCGGCTGGTGACGTTTCCCTCGAAGTAAACGTTGGCAGCCTTAATGACATTGACCGATTCGAACTTGCTCATGCTGTGTCTGACATCTAGGGGTGGTGGGAGATGTGCTGCAGGCAACCTGAAACATCCCGCAGCAGTTTTCACATAGTATCGCGGTGATCACACCAGATGTGCCGCGGGCGGCCGATTTCCTGATTCTTGGAACGCCGTACCGTGTCAGCCGTTGTTGGACACGCATCAGACTCGCCTCTCGCGATGCTGGCGGTGTTACAGGACCGATACATGATTGCGAACGGTCTGCAGAATAGTGGTCTTCAGCGGAGCGGACAGCGAAACCACCGAGGAATTACCCTGTTTGCCTCGGCGCGGGGCTGTGTGATGCCTATGGTCAGCATGCGTTCGAGATTAATACGGTCTGCCTTTCGTGATGCCGACCGCAGATGGTGACACAGGAACAATCATGAGTACTCCAGATAATTCTCCGCAGAAGTCCGAGGTCCCCGGCACATTCCTTGGATACCTCAAGTCGTTTGGCCCTGGCATTATTGTGGTGCTGACCTGGTTGGGTGCTGGTGATGTCGTGGAGACCAGTGTGGCCGGAGGAAAATATGGCTACGCGCTCATGTGGGTTATGGTTGTTGCCATCGGCATGCGGTTTCTGTTCGTTTCACTGATCGCAAAGTACCAACTGTGTAACCAACGTGGCGAAGGTGTCCTTGACGGCCTGGCACGCATTCATCCGGTGTATCCACTTTTTCTGTTTCTGGCATCGATCGTGATGGGGCATGTGTCTTGCGCCTACATGACGGTTGGCATTGCTGAGGTTTGTGTCAACCTGACCGGGGGCGGTCAAAAGTGGATGTGGGCAGTCCTGTGGAATGGCATCGGTCTGGCGATCATCTTTCGCCCGGTGCTTGGCAATATTGAAAGTTTGTTCAAAGTTCTGCTTGTGGTGCTGTCCATCTCTTTTGTGGGCACAGCGCTGTGGGTGGGGCCTGATCCAGCGGGCATTCTGCAAGGGACTTTTGCGTTTAAGCTGCCGCCCGCATCCGCAGGTCCCGACCAGTCGGATGGGGCACTGCTCGTCGCGATTGGATTAATCGGCGCCGTGGGCGGATCACTCATGAATCTGGTTTATCCTTACTTTCTGCAGGACAAAGGATGGAACTCACCGGCCCATCGCAAGGTGCAGACCTATGACTTCCTGCTGGCCATTCTGGTGATGATTGTCCTGAACTTGTCCATCTGGACCCTGGGTGCGGAGGTACTGCATCTAAAGGGACAGGACCTCAATGACATTAAACTCGACGATTTACCGCAGTTGCTGACTGGGCTATTGGGCAGTGGTGGACACGTGGTGTTTTATGTCGGAATCTTTGCTGCCATCTATTCTTCACTGGTTGGTCACGCTCTGGGTTTGGGATACCTGGGCAGCCACGCTTACCAGCGACTGACGAAAGGCGCAGATGCAAAGACAGGCGACTACCGCAGCCATGCCTGGTACCGCCGGATTGCGGTTTGGTGCCTGGTGTCACCAATCATCTGGACGATCCCCGGCGTCCCCGAGGAGGCCAGTTTTGTCTATATGACTCTGGTTGCCAACAGTGCTCAGGTAATGCTGGTGCCTCCCATCGCGGGCGGATTGTGGTGGATCACAGCCAACAGCGACTACATTGGTGAACAATACCGAAACCGCTGGTGGGAGAACCTGGTGATGGCCGTGTTGTTCGCTGTGGCCATCTGGGCTGCAGTGGGATCGTTGTCTTCAGTTTACCAGGCTGTGGTCGGCTAACGCAGACTAACCTGCAGCACTTGTTGCGCTTCTGCATGGCTGCTGTGCGAAATCGAAGCCCACGTGGCGTGTGGCACTCTTGAGCATGGAAAGTTTCCGGATCGAGCGGGGTCGTCTTTCATCGGCAGCAAGGATGTTCTGAAGTCGCATGGCTGCATGCCAACCACCAGGTGGGTTTGCCGCATCTGTCTCCGGGGGCAGCTATGGGCAAAGCCTGCCCAGTTCCCTAGTATCACCTGGAGAATCACCTGGAGAGCGTAAAGCGTTTTCCGCTCGAGCAGAACCAGGCAATGTGTCCGTCCACCGGATTCATTCGAATACAAATGTGCCGTAATTTCTGAAATCGTGAAAACTGGGACCTACGCGTGCCCAATCCCACTGGGTCATCATTTTGCGGTCGTAATCGATGCGGTACAGGTTGGCACGCCACTCTGTCCCGGATTTTGGTGGGACATTCTGCAGCGGAATCAGCAGCTTGTAAGGGATGAAGACCTCGGCGCTCCAGCCTTTAATCTGTGCGCCTGACTCTGCCTTTCCGCCCTTGATCCTGACACTCGTTCTGGTTTTTCGCGGGCCGTCATAGTGCCATGGACGCCAGCCGTAAAACTTACCACCGAAGTTCGGAATCAGAATCGGCAGTTCTTTGTTAAACGGCGAAATTTCGTACTCAAAATAGATCGGAATTGAGTCGTCAGTCCACAGAAAGACTTCGAACACATCTTCGTTATAAAGATCATCAAAATCGTTCTCCAGTGTTGCGGTCAGCTGGGAATCAGTCCCGTCCAGCAGAAAATAAATTCCGGTGTCCGAGTAGAGTGTCTTGAACTGCGCGGTGTAGGCATGGCTGGCACCCACTCGTTTGTTCAGGTCCGTCCATTCGGTCAACTTCCATGCATCGGCACTCCCATCGCCGGTGAGTTCAAAATCCTGCGTGGCTTTCACGGTCAGGTTCGGCATGTCCGCACCGCTCACCGGCAGATCGGTCGCATTCTGTTGCGCCAGCAGGAATGTTGAATGGAGAACAAAGCCAATGGCCAGTATCGCACGAATTTGATGTTGTTTGCCGACTCGCATTGTTGTGAATCTTTTGTCAGAAAGAGTGAGCTGGTGTATGAGAACGAGATTTTCGGAAACAGACGTCAAGAGCACCAGACGATCTTTTCTGGTGCCAACATGATGTCACATGTATTCCTGTTCATTGTGAAGGCTGATGCATCTGTTATCGTTGAGCATAGTGGTGAATGGATCCGGTTTCCAGCTTTGCGTGTCACGGACGCGTTGCAGAAGTCACACTGCAGCGCATCGGCAAGCATCAGTGAGCGCACGGATCATGACTCAATCGTGTCCGCGTCAGTTTCAAAGTCGCAGCTGACTTGCATCGTCAAATCCTGCGGCAGCAGAGAAAGAATGTCATGGCAGAGTCAAATCGACATCAGTGGAATTGGACAGAATGGATGTTCACATCCGCTGCGATCGCGGTGATTTGCGGCGGTTGCGGAACTCCGGCAGAGGATCCGACGCTCGAGCAGACCGGGCAAACTGTGGACAAGGATGTTGATGAAGAAAAGGGAGGTGCGTCGGTCGATGCAGTTGTGCTGGAAGAGCACGCAACGTCTGATGCGTTAAAGACGATCCAAGGAGTAGCTCGGCAGCCATTCGTATCACAAACTCGGCGTTTGATCGAGGCTATGGACTTTGCTGGAAGTCCGTTTTCCGTAGCCGACCGGGATACTTTAGACGCGGCAATGCTGCTGGGAGATGATGCTGAGTCCATCGAGAGGATCCAGCAGGTGCTCAATGTCTACACACTCGTCGAGGTGCACATCAACGCCGAGGCGGGTGTTAAAGTGACGCGCGGCGAATGCGACGCCAGTCTGCAACAGAAGGGGTGGCGTGCATTTCTGGTGCGGGTGCATAACGAACCGAGAGTGAGTGCCCGCCTGACTGTTAACAGCAGGAACAGTCAGCCGACGATGGACTTTGCAAAGGAAGGCACGATCAGTGCCAGCGAAGTGGAAGAACGCTGGATGAAGGTGGAGATGCTGGACAAAAAACCTCTGAATACTCGCCTGAGTGGTCTGCCCCTCGAATACAGAATTATGACAGTATTCAGCCGCGATGCTGGTGAGCACGAAGGGCATCTGGCATTTGATATTGGACACGGCTCACAGGACATCGGTTTGCGCAATGACCTGCAGTTAGTGTTTGACTGTGAACCCGCCGTGGAGGTCACTTTCCATATTAAAGACCATGACGGTACACCCACGATCGGGTCCCTCGTCATTCAGGATGATCAGGGGCAGATTTATCCATTACCCGCGCGTCGCATTGCGCCGGATTTCTTTTTTCAGGAACAGATTTACCGCGCCAGTGGCGAATCGGTTATGTTGCCGGCAGGACGCTATGACATTGTCTACAGCCGCGGGCCGGAATATCTTCGTGAAACAAAGACAGTGGACGTCCCCGATGTTGAAAATCATCCGGTTGAGTTGCAGTTGACACGCTGGATTAATCCCGAAGCCAGAGGATGGATCTCGGGTGATCACCATATTCACGCATCCGGTTGCATGCACTATCAAAGTCCGGCTATCGGTGTCGAAGCCCCCGTGATGCTGCGCCACATTGAAGGTGAAGGCTTGAATATCGGAAACGTCCTGACCTGGGGGCCAGGCTGGGAATACCAGAAGAACAACTTCTGCGGCGCGGCGGATGAAGTCTCCACAGATCACAATCTGATTCGTTACGATGTCGAAGTGTCACAGTTCCCCAGTGACCATACCGGGCATCTCTGTCTGCTGGGTTTGAGTGAAGACGATTATCCGGGTACGACCGCCAAGAGCGAATGGCCGAGTTGGGGTCTGCCGATCGTGCAGTGGGCTAAATCGCAGGGTGCTGTGACGGGCGCGGCGCATTCAGGGTGGGGCCTCGATGTCTTTCCGGAAACTCGGCTCCCGAATTACATCATTCCGCCGATGGATGGGATTGGTGCACAGGAATCCCTGGTGCACGCCGCGCACGATGCCGTAGATTTTCTTTCTACCATCGATACGCCATATGTGTGGGAGCTCAACTACTGGTATCATATGATGAATTGTGGTTTTGATATCAAAGCCAGCGGTGAAACTGACTTTCCGTGCATCTACGGCGAACGCGTGGGTCTGGGACGCAGTTACGTCAGAATTGACGATCCCTCAGAGTTGACCTACCCCAACTGGGTGAAGGGGGTGGAAGCCGGGCGTTCTTATGTATCTGATGGTTCCAGTCACCTGATGGACTTCACGATCAACGGAGTCACGCCCGGCGGTGAAGAACGCAGCGTCGTTAATATTGATGGGCCCCAATCCGTGCACGTCACGGCAACTGTTGCCGCACTGCTGGACAAAGAGCCCCGCACTGTTTTCGAAGGTGAAAACAATTGGGACACTCTGGTGCAAGGAGAATTGCTGCGCAGGAATCGCAAGCAGATTCCAATCCGGGATCTTCCCTACACCAGCAAGCCTTACTGGCACCTGGAACGCGCGCGCATTGGAGAAACACGTAACGTGAGACTTGAACTGCTGGTCAACGGGCAGTCAGTGGCCCAAAAGGAAATTCTCGCGGATGGAGCGGAAACTCCTGTTTCCTTTGATGTAGAGATTGAACGCAGCAGTTGGATAGCGCTCCGTATTCTTGCCGCATCACATACCAATCCGGTGATTGTGCAGGTCAATCAGCAACCTGTTCGTGCCTCAAAGCTCAGCGCCGAATGGTGTCTTGACAGCATCGACCAGCTCTGGCTGCAAAAAGCCATGAATATTCGCCCTGAGGAACGAATGGCCGCCCACGAAGCCTACGGCGTCGCACGAACCGTGTATGCAACAATTGCCGAGGAGTCCTGGGATGATACCGCCATACTGACAGGACCGGATGCGAAGCGACGTCAGCGACAACACCTTGACATTGCGGACAATATGCAATTGATTAATTTCGCGATGTCACATAACAGCGGTGAATATGGCAAGGTCACTTTTGATCGCATTTTGCGAGGATTCACCGGCGAGGTCGACCTCGAGTTATCCGTCGAGCCAGCTGTTGCCACGATTCACTACACACTGGATGGTTCACGGGTGACGACAGACTCACCGGTCTATGACGGACCCATCAGGCTGAATCAGACAGCGACCATTTCCGCGCGAGCATTCATTGAGGAGCAAATTTGTACGGACATGGCGACAGCCACCTATACCCGGTTTACTGAAGAAGATTTCGGCGAGAATGTGAGTCACGGTGAAACGCAGCAGGGGCTGAATTACCGCTACTTTCACGGCTCGTATCAAAGTCTTGACAACATCAGCGAATCCGATCTGGTTTCTGAATACATTGCGCCAAACTTTACACTGGACGTGCGCGAACGTGATCTTTATGTCGCCCTCAAATTCAGCGGTTTAATTGAGATCCCCCGGGACGGTATTTACACGTTTGGGACTTCCTCGAACGATGGGAGTCGTTTGTACGTTGACGACACTCTTGTTGTCGATAATGACGGGCCGCACGGATTGGGACTTGTCACAGGGATCATTCCGCTCAAGGCCGGTTTGCACCCCATTCGCGTAGATTATTTCAACATGGGCGGTACCTGGGGGCTGGATGTTACCTGGAAAGGACTAGGCATTGAGCAACAATCAATCCCGGATCAGGTTCTCCAGCGTAGACCTTTGTCGTCCATTGAAGACAGCACGACGCGTTGATTGCATCGCTGGGAGTCCTTCAGTCGACTGAGACGCACTTGATTGGGAAACTGCCGTAGATCGGGTGGCTCCAGTCTGCATCTGTCTCAGTCCGGATCATTACAGCATGCAGAAGTGAACGCTTGGATGTCACGGCATAGGACACCACGCTGCCGCCGTGAGCCAGCCTGCGGCAACTCACGTCAGAATCTTGTCAATCACGTTTCCATGAACGTCGGTCAAACGTCGGTCAAGGCCGTTGTGGTACCACGTCAGTTTTTCGTGATTGAAACCGAACAGGTGCAACACGGTTGCATAATAGTCCCACACCGTTGTTGGATTGATTTCTGCCCGGCGGCCAAATTCGTCAGTGGCTCCGTAACTGGTTCCACCCTGCACTCCCGCACCCATCATCCAGCAGGTGAAGCCGTCGGCGTTGTGATCGCGTCCGACCGTGCCAATCTGATGAGTCGGCATTCGGCCGAACTCTGTCACCCACAGAACCAGGGTGTCTTCGAGCAATCCTGATTGTTTGAGGTCAGTCAGGAGTGCCGCAGTGGGCTGGTCAAATATCGGACAGTGCCGTTCATAGTCTGCTTTGAGTGTCTTGTGAGCATCCCAGTTGAGCAGCCCATCCACGCCGGAGGCGCGGGAAGAACAATAGAGATTCACGCAGCGAACGTCGCGTTCCAGCATTCGCCGTGCTAAAAGACAGTTTCGGGCGTAGGCTGCTTTCAGTGGGTTTGTATCTTTCGTGCCGTACGACTTATGGACGGTTTCCGATTCGCGTGCAAGGTCTGAAACCTCGGGCGTGGAAAGCTGCATTCTGGCTGCCAGTTCGTAGGCTGCGATGCGTGCCCGCAGATCACTTTCGGCGGGATTGGCGGCAGCGAAGTCTCGATTGAAACGACCAAGCAGGCTGCGTGATGCCGTCTCTTCGGCTGTGGAGATACCAGACGGCCGAATTAAATTCCGAATCGGCTTCTGGTCGCTCATCATCGTCGCTTGGTGTCGTGCCGGCAGAAAACCGTTTGACCAGTTGGCTTTGCCGTTTGGAGGTTCGCCCCTTATGTCTGTGATAGCGACGTATGTCGGCAAGTTGTCGTTTTCACTGCCAAGGGCATAACTGAGCCATGCTCCCGTGCTGGGAAACCCTTCGGTCGGATGGCCGGTATTCATAAAGATACAGCCTGGCCCATGCGTGTTCGTTTTGCTGTGCATGGCATGCAGGAACGCAATGTCGTCCACATGCGCAGCCATATGAGGAAGCATGGATGTGATGTGCTTGCCACATTCTCCTGCCTGAATGAACGGCCACGGGCTCTGCATGAGATTGCCGTTTTTCCCTTGAAAGGAGAAGAAGTCTTCTTCCCCCGGGAGGGGCTGGCCATGGTATTTTTCCAGCGATGGCTTGTACTCCCACAAATCCATGTGGGACGCTGCACCGGGGCAAAAAATTTGCAAAACGCGTTTGGCTTTGGCGGTGTGATGCGTTTGCCGTTGTGCGGGTTGGGAAGCAGTGGCTGTCTCGGAAAGCAGATGCATGAGGCCGATGCCACCCAGTCCGGTGGAGACGTCACCAAGTAATCCTCGGCGTGTCAGATCGGTCAAATTATTGAGAGGTGTATTCATAGGTTTCTCGGGCCATAGCCATTGAGCATCGTAGCCGAACCTGCCGCTCTTCGCTCAGCGAACATAAATCATTTCACTTGTGTTGAGCAGCACACGGCACAAGGCGGCGAACCCATAATTGGTGATAAAATCGCGACAAGCCGTGATTTCAGCACTGGTTGGTTTTCTGGAATAGCAAAGTTCGTACACGCGGCGAATCTGTGCATTCGGTTCATCACCGCAGTCACGTCCCAGACGCTCGGCCAGGCTGCGTGCCATGTCCAGCGTGAAGCTGTGATTGAGCATCGTGAGCGCCTGGAGTGGCGTTGTCGTCTCGGCCCGACGGGGCGAAGAGAACGAACAGTCCGGCTGATCGAAGTCTGTCATGAGATCGATCACAGTTGCACGTGCATTCTGGTGGTAGACGGCCCGGCGATAAGTCTTCGGTCCATGTTCATCGAGTGGCACATAGGTACAGACATTGTCCTGCAGAAACTGATACAGCCGAAACCCGGGACCGCCGTCAGGGACAAGGTGACTCCAAGGGACGCTGGAGTCAGAGATTTGTTTGCTGTCTTTCAGGTGTAGCTGCGAATGGCTGTGTTCAAGTGCCCCCGCGACAGAAAGGAAGGTGTCACGAACTTCTTCTGCGGAGAGTCGGCGTGGTGGGAAACGCCACAGCAGTCGCGAGTCGCCGTCGACTTTTGCCGGCTCTGTACGAAACTCAGACGATTGCATGTACGTCTGTGATGTCATGATCAGACGGTGTAGTTCTTTAAGTCGCCAGTCATTTTGCCTGAGTTTGAGAGCAAGGAAGTCGAGCAGTTCCGGATGGGTCGGCCGTCCACCCATGTACCCGAAGTCACTGGGCGTATCCACGATCCCTGTGCCGAAATGATAATGCCACAAACGATTTGCCAGCACTCGTGGAGTCACAGGGTTTTCCGGATGTACGATCCAGTCGGCCAGTGCCACGCGCCGTTCGGCTTCAGGTGCATCAGCCGACAGTCGATAACTTCCGCTTCCGTCTTTGAGCTCTTCGGGTGTATCGGAGTTAAACACTGTCAGGCTCGCCGGAACCACGGACTCACCTTTGTTCTGAGGGCTGCCGCCGACAAAGACATGAAACGGGCCTTTTGCATCTTGCGGTACACGTTTTCCAATCCAAACTGACGGCAGCGTGGGAACCCTGGAAATTTCCTCGTTCACAGATTTGAGTGCCTGCACAAGCCGCGTCTGTTCGGTCTGTTCGTCACTGCTGGTCTCAAGTTCCAGCAGGCGTCTCTCCAAATGACCTTCGACATCGGGTAGTCGTCGATTCCGTCCATTGGCAACTTCACGCCAGTCATTTCCGTCGTCCGAGACCTCAATGCGGTATTCACCAACGAATGCGAACTTCCGCTGTTCCGGTGTCTGCTCACCTTTTGCACTGGAAAACACGACGTGATCGATCAGGGTTGGCTGAGCCAGTTCGATCGTGAGTTTGTCGCCGGCGGCGATGAATCTTTCTCCGGTTTTTCCGTCGATTGTGTGCTGCGCACCGTAAGCATTTGGGAAATCCTCAATCCGTCGTGCTTTACCGGTTGCTTTGCCGCCATGAGCTGCGAGTGCCACATTGTTCGGCTTAGCATGTTGAGCGTGATCAGCGGACTGTTGCTGAGGAGTCGACCACACTTCGAATTCATCTATGTGAAATCCGGTTGAAGAATTGGGGGCATTGTCCCGGGATTCGCACACGAGTCGGACAAACTTTGCAGTAACAGGCTTGAAGTGTTCTTTTGTCCCGGTGCGATCAACCGGTGGGCGAGTCCATCGTGCTTCGTACTCCACCAAGTGCTCTTTTGCTCGTTTCAGAATCGCTTCACGCAAGTCTGTTTGATTCTGTTCGAGTTTCGATTTGCGATCATTAAGAGGGTTGAGGGTTGAGTCCCGTCTGACTCTATCCTCAGGCGTTGCCAGTTCCACGGCTCCGTGCCGTATCCCGGAGAACGTCGCATACAGTCCGTAGTAATCCTGCTGAGTAAGCGGATCAAACTTATGGTCATGACACCTTGCACACCCCAGTGTCATTCCCAGGAATGCCTCACTGGTTGCGCGAATGATTTCATCGAGCGTATTGGCGCGTATCTGAGCCGCCTGAGCCGGATCCTGGTTACCCACGTCGTCGTATGGTCCAGCGACGAGGAATGCAGATCCAACCGCGATGGTCGGGTCATTTTGGCCGAAGACATCTCCCGCGATGTGCTCTCGGATGAACTGGTCAAACGGTTTGTCTTCATTGATCGAACTGATGACGTAATCGCGAAACGGCCAGAGGCGGTTATTGACAACATTTCGCTCGTACCCATTGCTTTCGCCAAAGCGGATGACATCGAGCCAGTGCCGACCCCACCTCTCACCATAATGGGGTGATTCCAGCAGCAGGTTAATCAGTTTTCGATACGCTAGTGGATCGGGATCACTGACGAATGATTCCACTTCTTCGGGTGAGGGCGGTAAACCAACCAGATCGTAGGTCGCGCGGCGGATCAGTGTCCGGCGATCAGCCGGAGGATTGAGTGACAGCTTTTGTTCGGCCAGTTTCTCCTGGATAAAGTCATCGATTGTCGAATTCGTATCAGCGGTGGTCGACTTGGCTGTGTCTGTGGAAAGAACGGTTTCGTTCAGCGGTTGTAGTGACCACCACGTGGCATCCGCTCTGGATGAGTCTGTGATGACCACGTCCTGCGGCCATTCGGCACCCGCCTCGATCCAGCCCCGTAAGGCTGCAATCTGCTTCTCAGAAAGCGCATCTGCTCCCTTCGGCATGGCGGGGGGTTCTCCGTCTATCCCTGCCACCAGTTCGATTAGGTGACTGTCGTCGGGATTCCCGGCGACGATGTAGTCGTTCGACTTCAGGTCATCGATCGTTGCCAGTGAGACGTCGCCTTTAGTATTGCCGGGCGAATGGCAGCGCACACAATGGTTTTCGAAGATCGGAGCAATCTGAGTCCGAAAGTCGAACCCGGGCTGGTCGGCCCGCAGGGCCGATTGGAGAAAGAGCAGGCCGAAGAAAATGCACGTCGACCGTTGGGCTATTGCACCGAACAAAGTGAACATTGCGAATTGGCTCGTCCCGGACATGACAGAATCATTTCAGGTTATGCGGTTGTTTCGGGACAACTTTCACGTTGTCAGCATGCACTGACGGCTGACATGTTACACGCACAAACATGGTATGTCAGTGCAATCCTAAGCCGCGGCAGTGATTTCGGTGTGAGTTTCGCCTGAGGTCCGTTTCGGTCAGGGGCAGAATGGCATGTTTTGCGATTCGAAACGGAGGCACGCTGAGGAGGAGCAACTGTTATTTTAAGTTTCTGTGAGATTGTTTCGGTTTGACAGACCTGCAGGAGTCCGGCGAACTTTCATTGTACCGGGTGTTAGGCAGCCTGCCCTGCAGGAATTCACCTGGCCAGAGCGCCTGACAGCTCGGCTTCAGCCGCCATGATTGGTGTCATCATTTCGTCGATCTCACGTTCTTCGGCATTGGTCAAGCGCCGGAAGGGTGGGCGCGGCTGACCGAAGTTAAATCCAACGTGATGCATTGCGTATTTAAGCACGGACACGTTGTAAGAGCCGCCGGATCTGTCACGGTAATGTTCGATCGGCAGCAGGATGTTCTGAAGCCGCATCGCTTCCTGCCATTCGCCCGCTGAAATCGCCGCGTGCATTGCCAGTGTCAGCCGTGGACAGAGGTTGCCTGCCCCGCTGGTGTATCCTGGTGAGCCAGCCAGACAAAAGAAAGGTGCAAACCGTTCGGCACTGCCGCAGAACCAGTCGATACGTCCGCCGTCGGCCTGGAGGATTCGATTGAATCCATTGATGTCGTTTACCGCGTATTTGATTCCGATAAGAGCAGGATGGTCGGCTAACTCGAGTAGCAAATGATCGGAGGGCAAAGAATCTTTTTTATAGATCAGCGTTGGACACTGCAGCTGATCCATCAGTGTGGCGTAGTAATCCCTTGCACCTTCATCAGACAGAT
>Ga0315315_10004778_pt1 | contig 12494 bp, 7 predicted proteins | sample M140m3416metaG_FD_203699 | JGI IMG/M metagenome (GOLD analysis project Ga0315315, IMG submission 203699) | Ammonia-oxidizing marine archaeal communities from Monterey Bay, California, United States - M1 40m 3416 | ecosystem: Environmental > Aquatic > Marine > Intertidal zone | place: USA...
CCCTCACGTTACAGTATTCAATTTGGGAAAACACCTGCGCGCCTTTCTTTGATTCGTGTGGGCATGAATGCAGATCACATTCAACACGAGACTTGGACGAGTATTCCCAAAGCATTGAAAAGCATCAATTCAAATTATGTCGCTGCGCATTTTGGAAAATGGGGCATGGGGAGTCTTCCTGAAGTGCTTGGTTACGATCAAAGTGGTGGTCCTACACAGAACAAGGAGGGAGGATTTGTCAATAACAAGAGTCAGTGGGATTACACCACGATGAAGGATCCAAAGCGCATCTTTTCAGTGACCGATCAAGCGGTTCGTTTTCTCGATGAAGCCACTTCCAACCAGACACCATTTTATCTGCAGATTTCTCATTATGCAGTTCACTCCTCTCTTCAAATGCAAGCTTCTTCGCTTGAGAATTTTCAGAACAAAGCACCAGGAAGTCATCACAAAGATGCCGGGTTTGCGTCCATGACGTATGATTTAGATCAAGGATTGGGGATTCTTATGAGCAAAATCACAGAGTTGGGAATTGAAGACAACACCTACATCATCTATATGTCTGACAACGGTTCTGTTCCAAATATACCTGGCGCTAAAAAGTACCAAGAGAGTTACAACTTTCCATTAAGTCGAGGAAAGTGGGATGCCATGGAAGGAGGCATTAGGGTGCCTTTGGTGATTGCAGGACCTGGCATTGAATCTATGACAGAATCCACGGTTCCTGTTTCTGGGTCGGATATTTTACCAACGATCACCGCCTTGGCGGGTGATTTACCAAATGAACTGAATGAGATCGATGGCGGAAGTTTCAAGCACATTCTTCTGCAGGAATCCAATGAGGCTATTGATCGGTCTGTCGATGGTCTCTTTTTTCATGTTCCGTATCAAAATGGAATCGCTTTCAAACGTGCACATTCAGCCGTTCGAAAGGGGGATATGAAGCTCATCCTGTTTCAGGATAACGGAGAATTGCAGTTGTACAATGTTGTTCAAGATAAAATGGAAATGAACAACCTTTCAGATAGCTTGCCTTCCATCGCGTTGGAAATGGAAAAGACCCTGTTGGATTATCTGAAATCTGTGCATGCCCCCAAATGGAAGGAAGGCATTACATGGAAAGATAAACCTTTGTCTGAATTTAACTCATCCTATTAAATTGAGGCGCTTGCGGATATTCAAGACATATATTGGGGCCATTGCACTGTGCATGATGTTATTCATGCTCTCATGCGAATCTTCCTCAGAGACGCAAGATTTTGATGCTGCTTCATGTTGTATAGAATCAAAAAATCAATTTCTGTTTGAGCTTGGTTCGGATACGGTGACAATACTTCACAATGACACTTGTGTTATGGCTGTCAATGATCTTGATGTGACAAGAAACATGTCACTCATTCCAGCAGGTGAATTCATGATGGGTGCGAGTGAGGAGGTTATGGCTTTAGGTCGAGAACTTCCTCAACACCTGGTCAAGGTGGATTCATTTTACATGGATGTTCATGAAGTTACCAATGCCCAATTTGCCCAATTTGTCAATGCAACAGATTATATGACAGTTGCTGAGTTACCAATAGACTGGGATGAATTCAAAAAACAAATGCCTCCCGACACTCCTCAACCCAATGATGAAGCTTTACAACCTGGATCGATGGTCTTTAGTCCATCGGAGGACCTGTTTAATTACATTGATTATTCACAATGGTGGACTTGGGTGAGAGGTGCAGACTGGAAACATCCAGAAGGACCCAGCAGTAACATCAAGGACCAAGGACAAAGTCCAGTTGTTCACATATGTTATGATGATGCGCTCGCTTATGCTGAGTGGAGCGGACTGCGTCTCCCTACTGAAGCAGAATGGGAATGGGCTGCAAGGGGTGGTCTGAATGATAAAACATACCCTTGGGGTGATCAATCTGTTGAGCAAGGTGAGCCCAAATGCAATTTTTGGACTGGTGTGTTTCCTTTTAAAAACACGGAAAGAGATGGGTACGTAGGCTTAGCTCCTGTGATGCAATATGAATCCAATGGGTATGGCTTGTATGACATGGCCGGAAATGTTTGGGAAATCTGCTCAGATTGGTACGATGAGAGGTATTATGATACCCTTGCAGCCTCTCAAATGACATACAACCCTCAAGGTCCAAAAACATGGCATTATCCTTTGGAACCATACGACCCCAAACGTGTAATCCGGGGAGGCTCTTTTTTATGCAATGACAGCTATTGTTCAAGTTACAGAGTGTCTGCAAGAATGCCCTATTCAGCAAGTACTGGGATGAGTCATACAGGGTTTAGATGTGTCAAAGATTTTCGAAACCTGAAGAAATAATGCACGTTGAATTAAACCTTACATTTGTCCACAAATTTAATTCTATGTCGTTGGTTCGTTACCTCATTTTGGGTCTTTTTGTATGTCAATTTGCAGTGTTATTTGGACAAGATACAATGGCAGTTTATACCCCCTTTTCTAGCAACGCCATTAATGTAAAGAATGAGACAAGTGATATTGGCTTTTCAGGATTTTACAGGTTTTTAGGTTTTGTACGAAACCAAGAAAACACTTTCCCAAACAACAGCGGTAAAACCACAGCCATTCTTGTAGGAGACCTCTACAGGGAGCCTATGCTTCTCCTGAAGTTCAATGGGATGACAAGGGACAAGATTTCGTTTGGTACAGATTTCATGATCAACAGCGTTTATAAAGGACCTTCAGAAGAACTCAATCAATCACTGACCTTGAATTTAGGGTTAAATCTGAGAACTTCTCTGTATACTGATTTCGGTAATTTTACAATTAAGTCAGGTGGGGTTTCATGGTACAGGCAGAGTCGATTGACTGTTTGGGGTAACCGTTCATTCAACAGAATGAGTATTTATGAAAGAAGACCTCAAACACCTTTGACCAAGAGAACAGGAGATAGATACACAAAATATTACAACAGTGGATTGATTGACCAGGGTGTGCGTTATGGAAGTAGGGCCTTTCAAGGTCTTTTTCTGGATGGAAAGAAACTGCCGCTTAACTTTTCTGTCAAAGGAGTTGTAGGAAAAAGCAACTTCAATCGCTCTGAACTCATCACCAATGACAACTTTACGGGGTGCTTTAAGGTGAAAAATGATGTATCAGATTCTTTGATGATATCATACAATTACCTCATTTCTTCTGCGAATGTAGATTCCTTGACAAAAAACAAAAGAAAGTATGAGATTCATACCTTTGAGTTAGAACGGAAATGGAAGACATTTAAAATTCAGGTAGAAGCTGGGTTGGGGAATTATTCGAGTCCAGAGTCAGACCTTGGATACGGAGAAGCGATTGTGGTGAATGTCAAATCGATTCAATCTGCCAAAGTCCCTCTGAATATTCAACTTTATCGTGTTTCTCCTCAGTTTGTGAATGTGACTGGTAATTTTTTGAACACTTCGGTTTTGGAAGTGTTCCCAAATGTTTCAGGAGTGGGCACCACCGTAAGGACACCATACAAAAGTCCCATTGTGGGATTGGGGTTTCCTGCCAACAACCGCCAAGGTGTGTCCATCAATTTAGATGCTCAAGTAGGTCAACTTAAGTTCAATGGTGGAATCGGAGTGTCAGCAGAAATAGATACATCCTCTGCAGGTCTAACCTACATTCACAATGTGAACAGTGAAACCCTTTCAAGACTTTATTTGTTTGCCCAAGGGTGGGGGCCTTACAACAATCTTAATTCAATATATCGCCGTGTTTTTGAAGAAGTATCTATCTCAGACACCACTTCTGGCGGCATGTCTAATTTCAAAAAACATTTTTCCACAGTTGAGTTTCAAGCCAAGTATCACAATCAAATATTTGACCATAACTTTTATGTGTTTTCCCTCACCAAGCTTAATTCATGTCAAAAGACGTTTCTTCCTGTTCCACAACTTGCGCCCAACTCCAACATCCTTTTAACACAATTCAGTCAAGAATTTGACTTAAGTGTTGAGTTGACCGAGTCAACCACCATGGTCATGAGTTACGGCGTTGAGAAAGTGTTAGGAAGCAACGACACTGAATTAGGAGATACTCCTGAACAGCTTCCGAGAAACCAAACCAACACCTTGGTTGGTGTTGGCTTCGATTGTCGAATAGGAAGCAATGCAATGATGTTCATGCGACACAACATGTACCGTTATAAAGACCCCAATTTTATAGACAACGACCTGAAGGGCACAGAAACTATGCTGGAACTCAAATTTACATTTTAACCATGAATAGAAATTTATACACTTTCTTTTCTTTCTTCATCCTTGGGGTGTTCCTTCCAGAACTTACCAATGCTCAAGAAAAAGACAAGGTTTGGTTCGATGGAGCAGCGCGTTCTTTCTTTGCCAGAGATGCTGTGGGTGAGACAGAATTTCCGGACACCACTTCTTCGATTAATTCTTCCTCGGGATACAATTTATTAGATTTGAACACCCACATCAATCCCAATGAAAACATAGAAGTGTTTGCCCAATTGAGGGTGAGAAATACATTTGGAGGGTTTTTTGGTTCAGGAACGTCTGTTGATGTACGTCAACTTACGGCCAAAGGGACTATCAACGATAAAGTTCGTTTCAGTATTGGTGATCTTTATTTGAAACAAACAAGGTTTACCCTTTTCAACAACGACGAAGAATTATCTTCTCAGAACCAGGGAATGTTTCAGTCCTATAGAGACATCATCCATTATGAAAATTTCTATACAGAAAACCGTTGGAGACAACAAGGTTTGCAAACCAATTTCTCTTTTAATTTTGACCGATTTATTCGAACCCTTGAGTTTGATTTTTTCATCACACGACCTAGAGGTTCTGAATTGATCACAAGCTCAACAAATTCAAGTGACATGTTACTCTCTGGGGGGTCTATGGTCACCCAACTGAACAAAAGGTTCAATGTTCAAACCCATTATGTAAATCTGTTCGAAGTTGGTTCGAGTGGCACATCCAATATTTCAGTGAGAAACCCTGTGTATCAAATCTCTTTAAGCCACATGCTCAGTTTGGATCGATCAAAGGTCACACAAACCATACAAACAGGTTTTTCCCAAAGACATTGGTTGTATTCGGAACTCCCTAACAATTTAGAAGATTCAATTTATCATGTGACCAAGGGGATGTTCTTTGAATTTGAAAACAAGTATTTTGAAAATGACTCGACTTTTAGTTTCACAGTAGGATATAGGTATGTAGATCCTGCGTTTCGAAGTGCGGGCGCCCAAACAAGAAGGTTGGATTTTGGCCAAGAACCACTCAATTCAACTTACCCCTTATATACCAATGCCTCTTTACCTCGGCCTACTTCTCTTTTTGACATTATTTCAGATGAAAACATCTACAACCAAGATCTCTCGACGACCTTGATGGGATTCAATCCGATGTATTCAAATGTGTTACCTTATGGTGATGCAACTCCCAACAGACATGGTGCGTATTTGAGTTCAAACCTTCAAACCTCATCCAAGTCTTTGATCACCAATGTTAAGTCAGGATATTTTTCGGAAGTGATAGGACAAGGTACTTCTGAGAGAAGGACCTTTTTCTCTCTTCAAAGTGGCCTTAAATGTAATGTGCATCAAATGGCAGGTTGGCGTAAAATACTCAGTTTTTCCTTGTCGTCTGACTATGAAAACACACAACGGTCAGGGGATGAGTATGCCTCACTTCAATTGCGAAGTCAACAGAACAATGTGTTAGTGAATGCAGAGGTGACAGACGACTTATTTGTTCAATTCGGATGGAAACAATTTAAAACGGAGGGGAGAGAGTATGTTTCTGAACGCAATGAATTTGGAGAGATTGTCAACTTTAATCTGCGTGACTTTGACCAAAAAGACCATCTTGTGTCCACCGGAATTTTGTATCAACTTAGACAAAATGTGTACGCAAACCTCCAATACAATTGGTGGGGAGTTGCTACAGATGACCCCACCATTTCGGATTTTAATTATACACGGTTGATGTTTGTTTTATCCATAAAACTATAATCATGAATAGACACATTCTCTTGCTCTTGCTTTTTGTTGCATGCTTGTATGCTTGTACGAAAGATGATTTTGAAGGGCCTGCACTTGACTCCCTTTTCGGGGATTTTAGCATTGTAGATTCCCTTGTAATATCGACGAACGCACCGGATTTCACAAACGATGAAGAAGTGACATTCTACAGTAAATTCACGACTGTTGTGGATTGGAAGATATCCATCAAGGGACTTTCGTCCAACAGCATTAAAGAATTGTCAGGCTTTTCCAACACCATCGATCCTGACGTGGTGTCATGGAATGGAAGTACCTCACAAGTCCCCTTTTTTCAGTTGGAGGATTGTGCCATCGAATTGACATTTGAAAATTATCCAGATACATTAAGAGAAAGTTTGACTGTCTTGGGTACCAAAATCTATGATGGGATAGTGGTTGCAGATTTTGAAGATGGTCTTCCTGAAGATGCTGTTTTTTGGAAGCAAGCTGGAGGAAACATGACATTTGATACGTCAAATGATGATCCATTAGAAGGGGAGACCTACTTCAAAATGGGAGGTAAAGTGGGTTGGGATTGGGTGTTGGGATCGCTTGACATCCCCTTGACGAATATGTCAGATGTGACCACCAATCCATCCAATTTCTATGTGAATTTAGGAATCTTGTCTGGCATCAATGGGGCATTTGCGGACAATCAATTCATCAACATCCTCATTTCAGAATCCAACACGCCTTTCGACGACAATTCGTCCAACAATGCCTCTGATGTTTTTGAGAATGACATGGAAGTATACCAATACAAAATTCAACCTGTAGATTGGTTAGGATGGCAATTGAAAACCTTCAGCTATGACATGTTTGAGGAAAAAAACGCGAGCAATGCCTCCGTGGTCTATGACAGGAACCCGCGTGACATCACCGCCATCAGAATACAGTGTCAGGCTTGTCCATATAATGCCTCTTCGGCATGCCCAGGCAACGAGTTTATCGATGTGCGTACAGATGTTGATTTCGTTGTATTTACTGAAAACGCAGGGCTATTAGATCAGTGATGAAAATATTCTTTCCTCTTGTTTTATTTTCTGTATTTGCCTTATCGTGCAATCTCATGAACGATGTCACGTTGTATGATCTTGAAGTTGCCATACCTGATCCAATAGCAAGCTTCCCATATCACGACATTTATACGGACGCTCATCTGACAGACATTAAGGGATTGAAAAATGCCACATGCAAGCAGGTTTTTTTTGACACTGAGAACTCGTATTCAGGTCAAGATCACTTGCACATTCAGTGGGACCAAAACAATGGATGTAAGTACATGGGTATCATCTTTCCATGGGCAAATTTTAAAGGGAAAAACCTTGAAGCCATTGTTGATCATGCAGCCATTGAATTTATGATTCGGGTAGATCAAGGAACATTCACCAAATTGCCTATGTTTTTTGCCATGTTGGACTATAGCGGCAAGCAATGCAACTCGAAGATCAATTACCTTGGCATCGAAGGTGGTATCATTGACTCCGAGTGGCGTCGCATTCAGATTCCTTTAAAGTCATTCAATTACCAAAAAAAAAGCGTCAATATGGCGAACATCAAGGAGTTGAGATTGGAATTTAAACAATCAGGGGATGTTCATATTGATGAAATGAAGATTGTTGCATACAAGGACGAGTATCAGGTGACCCCAACATCATTTGTAACGACTTATAAAAAGCACCCCATTCAGATTGGCAATGGTCAAGAATATTGGTGGGGCATTAATGCGTCTTATTCTGACAATTTTCATTTTATTTCAGATGTGAAAACATGGCGTGGAAAAGAAGCTTTGTCGGTTGACATTCAAATGCCTGAGGACAAGTCTTGGAACCAATTTGGATTTGCAGTCTCAGCATGGAATCGAATAGATATCTCAAGCATATATTCTACTTCTGCGTTGCGCTTTAGCATCAAAGCAAGTGAGGTCCCAAAAGTGCAAATAATGCTTGTTTCCTATTCAGGAACCGTCAGAAGAATTCAGAAAGTTGTCAATGAGTCTAACATTTTACCTCGAGAAGATGGCATGTTGGACGTTCTGGTTCCCCTCAAATCTTTTCGCAAATACAGTGATTTTGATTGGTCTTCTTTTAAAGAAATTAGACTCAAGGTGCTCGAAACATCAGCGTTTGAAATTGGATCTTTTAGCCTTGTTGAATTCCGCGGAAACCCCTTAAAACCAAATCAATGGAAAGGACTCTAACTGTAAGGAATATATTCCTCTTGTGGGTTGCTTTTTCAGCCTGCTCGATGTCTTTTGCTCAACCATCCAAGGTAGAGCTTGTAAGTGACGACAAGGGTTTTACCTTGCTCAAGGATAGCGAACCGTATTACATCAAAGGCGCGGGTGCAAAGAGTCATTTTGGGCTTTTGGCAAATTCAGGGGCCAATTCGATTCGCGTGTGGAGCACCAACAACGAAGCATATTTAGATTCTGCCCTAGCTTACAACATGACTGTGGCTTTGGGATTGTATGTGCGTCCTGAACGCAGCGGTATGGACTACAACAATGAATACGCCGTTCAGAGTCAGATAGAACAATTGAAAACGGAAGTATTGAAATACAAGGATCACCCGGCCCTTCTCGTATGGGGTATCGGCAATGAAGTGGATTTACAGTATTCGAATTTCAAGGTCTGGGAAACCATTGAAGCGTTGGCCAAGTTTATCAAAGAAGTCGATACGAACCATCCTACCATGACTGTTATTGCAGGTTTAGATCCGTCGAAGATATACATGATTAAGAAACACTGTCCGAGTGTCGATATTCTAGGTTTGAATGCCTACGGATCTCTTGAAAATGCCCCGCTTAATATTCGCAAATACAATTGGGATAAACCATATATTGTTTCCGAGTGGGGTGTGAATGGGCCTTTTGAAGCGCCAAGAACAGCATGGCAAGCCAAGAAGGAGCCGCCAAATGGTGTGAAGGCCAATCAAAGGCTTCGACGTTATCAGCAAAAGATCGAATCAGATTCTTTAATGTGCTTGGGGAGTTACTGCTTTTTATGGGGTCAGAAACAAGAATCTACAGCCACCTGGCATGGTATATTTTTAAACAGTGGCTATCCAACAGAGGCTGTCGATGCGATGCATTATTGTTGGACTGGGTCTTGGCCAGAAGAACGGGCTCCTTCCATCCTTGATATCAAGCTTGAGGGAACCAATTGGAAGAAAGATCATTTCCTTTCTCCAGACAGGGAAGTCACTCTGGACATTGATGTGAATACAAACAATAATTCGGAGATCATGGTTGAGTTTCGTTTGTTTCCCGAATCAATGTCAAAAAAAGTAGGTGGAGACATTCAGAAGTCACTCGAGGAAATTGAATTAAACATTGTCCGTCAAAGCAAATATCAAGTGACTTTTTTGACGCCCAAATCCAAAGGCGCATATCGAATATTTGCGTATATAAAAAATAAAAACAACCAAAGTTCAGTCGCCAATGTTCCTTTCCTTGTTGAATAGGGAGTGACATAGGCATGAGCTTGATCTCCAAGAATCATCATTAAAAATCATGAATAAAAGATATTACGTATTGGTGACGTGCATGTTGATGCTCTCACTTCATCACATTGCCTTGGCACAATCCCACATTGATCAATTGATTTCCAACATGACCTTAGAGCAAAAAGTAGGTCAAATGACCCAATTGAATTTGGGCTTTTTATCTACCAAAAGTGATCAGGAGAATGTCAACATCAAACAAGTTGATCCAGACAAACTAACTAAAGCCATCCAGGGATACCATGTGGGTTCTATTTTAAACAATGCAGGAACGGCTTATACAGTTGATGAATGGCATGATATTTTGCGTTTGATTCAAGATATAGCCATGGATACAGAACTTCAAATTCCTGTATTGTATGGCATTGATGCCATTCATGGCGCCACTTATACAAAAGGCTCAACATTGTTTCCACATAACATCGGTTTGGCCGCATCAAGAAATCGTCAAGTAGCTTATGATATTGCTGTGGTGACGGCAAAAGAAACCAGGGCATCTGGATTAAGATGGAATTTTGATCCTGTGATTGATGTCGGAAGAAACCCCTTATGGCCAAGGTTTGGAGAGACTTTTGGTGAAGATCCTTATTTGGTGTCACAAATGGGGGTGAATATGATAAAAGGTTATGAGCACGATGGTTTAGACAGCCATACCGCAGTTGCATCATGCATGAAGCACTTTGTGGGTTATTCTGTACCTAAGTCTGGTAAGGACAGGACTGAATCCTACATCTCTGACATTACCTTATGGCAAAAGCATATTCCTTCCTTTAAGGCGGCTATCGAGGCCGGGGCTTCCACGATCATGATTAATTCTTCCATGATCAACGATGTACCTGTACACAGCAGTTATGAGATTCTCACGGAACTCCTCAGAAATAAGTTGGGTTTTGAAGGTTTAATCATTACAGATTGGGAGGATATCATTCGCCTTCATGTACGTCACAAAATTGCTGAAACACCCAGAGAAGCAGTTAAAATTGCCATTAATGCAGGCATTGATATGAGCATGGTACCCAGTAGTTTTTCTTTTTGTAAACATCTGGTCGATCTTGTGAAAAATGGCGAGATTCCTGAAGAAAGACTCGATGAGTCTGTTCGTAGAATCTTAACCTTCAAAAGTGATTTAGGATTGTTCAATAATCCATATCCAGAAGTGGAGGCAAAGTCAAACTTTGGTGACCCTCAGTATCGTGTTCTCGCTTTAGAAGCGGCCAGGGAATCCATGACACTGTTGAAAAATGAGAACAACACATTGCCTTTGCCTAAGGACAAACATTATCTTGTTTTGGGTCCGGGGGCCAATTGCGTAAGTGCACTCAATGGATCGTGGTCTTATTCTTGGCAAGGTGACAAAGAAGAATTATATCCTGATGATTATAAGACGGTGATGGATGTTTTGACAGCACGGATTTCGAACAAACAACTGATGTCTAACGTCACAAATGGCTATGAAGATAAAAACAATTTCACCCTTTCATTTACTGAAGATGAGTTGAAAAAAGTGGACTATGTTCTGCTTTTTTTGGGAGAGAACGCATATGCTGAGTCACCAGGAAACATTGATGATTTGACCCTTGACGAGGATCAAATTGAACTTGCTAAACGTGCGGCAAATCTCGGTAAGCCTGTTGTTTTGATATTGACAGAAGGTCGACCAAGAATCATCAATGATTTTTCAGACAAAATGGATGCTATTTTAATGAGTTACATTCCAGGAAGTATGGGTGCTCAAGCGATTGTTGATGTCTTGTTTGGGGATTATAACCCTTCAGGGGTATTGCCTTTTACATATCCTTCTCATACGGGTGATTTGGTCACTTATGACCATAAGTTTTTGACGGCGATGGTTCAGACAGCGCCTAACAAAACCAAATATGGTGGTCATCATCCTGAATTTGAATTTGGACATGGATTGAGTTACTCGACATTTTCCATATCCCCTATTCAGTTAGCTTCAGATACGATTGACATGAAGGGAGTATTAGATGTCAGTATAACTGTCACCAATACTGGGGACGTCCAAGGCCAGAAATGTATCGATGTATTTCTCCAAGATCATTATGCCTCCTATGCCCCTGACATGAAGAATCTCAAGTATTTTACTAAGGTGTCTTTAAATCCGGGCGAGGAGGTGGAACTCAAATTTACACTTGACAGCAGTGATCTTTTTTACTACAATGAGAAGGGTGAAAGGATGTTTGAAAAGGGAGATTATACTTTGATGGTCGGAGATCAATCCAGAGATTTTTATTTTGCCAACTGATGTTTAATCTGTTTACTTCAATGTCTGTGTGAAAACTTCGTAACCTGGTTTGAAGAGGACCACTTCATAGCTTTTGTTTGGATTTACAATCTCATTTGGGAGATAGATCTGCCATGATTTTTCACCTTGATTTCTCCATCCTACAGATACATTGTCTTCAAAAGGGTCAATAGAAATGCCATTTTGATGTTGATGAATGCTTGGTGTTGTAAGTTGAGAAGGTTTGATGCCATTGGGAAACATGAGGTCTACCATTTCTTTTTCTGTAAGATTTCCAAAGTCAGACGCTTTTAACCAATCCATCAATTCATCTTTAAGCTCTACAAATACATCAGCATATTTTGAATTTTCAATGATGTTATCTAACTCAAATGGGTCGTCAGTCACATTGTACAATTCGAATTCAACTTTACTCGGTTTGTACCACTCATTAAAACAATGATTTAATGCGCCAATTAAGTAAAGTGAATCTAGCAGCTTCATTGTGTGCATTTGATGACGGTATGAAATAGGCTTTCCGATGGGCGATTCAAGGTCCAGATTGTAGATGAGTTTGTAATTCTTAGTACGAATGCACCTCCTTTGATCCGTAAATCCATCGAAGCGATCTGTTGCGGCGAAGATTTCATTGCGTTGGTCTTTTTGATAGAAGGAAACACCTTCCATCTGATGGTCGCTTTTGATGTCTAATATATCGAAAA
>Ga0315315_10004780_pt1 | contig 12491 bp, 7 predicted proteins | sample M140m3416metaG_FD_203699 | JGI IMG/M metagenome (GOLD analysis project Ga0315315, IMG submission 203699) | Ammonia-oxidizing marine archaeal communities from Monterey Bay, California, United States - M1 40m 3416 | ecosystem: Environmental > Aquatic > Marine > Intertidal zone | place: USA...
ACGCCGATGCTGACGCCGATGCTGACGCCGATGCTGACGCCGATGCTGACGCCGATGCTGACGCCGATGCTGACGCCGATGCTGACGCCGATGCGGACGCCGATGCTGACGCCGATGCCGATGCCGATGCTGACGCCGATTCCGATGCTGACGCCGACTGTTTTGCCTACGATCACGACGGTGCAGAGACACTCTTCTGCACAGACAACAAAAACTGGTGGAGCGCCCGCGGCGACTGCGAAGACCGAGGCCTACACCTGGTCAGCATTCAATCCGCTGAAGAGCAGTCCTGGCTCATGGGTATTGCAGACACCCTCTCAGCTGAGGTGGACCCAACCTCTTGGTACATCGGCTTCACTGATCGCGGAGGCCCTGACCGAGAGGGTGACTGGCGATGGTCAGACGAGAGCGAGGTCGTCTTCACAGCCTGGGCTCCTGGCGAGCCCAATGACTACGGCGATGGCGAGGACTGTGCAGTCATGAACTGGGGCGGCGACGCGAGCGCTGACTGGAACGACCAGCCTTGTGGTGACGAGGCGCCATACATCTGCCAAGCAACAGAGGATCCACCAACCGATCCGGATGCGGACGCCGATGCCGACGCTGATGCGGACGCCGATGCGGACGCCGATGCCGACGCTGATGCCGACGCTGATGCCGACGCTGACACTGATGCCGACGCTGACGCCGACGCCGACGCTGACGCTGATGCTGATGCCGACGATACCGGCTCGCCAGATGCCGACGCGGATGCCGACGCGGATGCTGACGCCGATGCGGACGCTGACGCCGATGCCGATGCCGACGCCGACGCCGACGCCGACAGCGATGCGGACGCAGATGGTGGACCACCGCCTGACCCGGAGATCGGAGACGACTGCGATGAAGAAGAGGATGGCTTCCTGGACTGCGAGCTGGAGTGCTTCGAGAGCGACTTCATCACAGGCTGGGACAGCTGGCTTGGCGATGACTTCTGTGACGACGGAGGCTGGGGCCCTAACCTCGACTGCGTCGAGTTTGACTGGGACGGAGGCGACTGTGAGCCTCCAGCAGACGCTTTCCTGCCAAACGGCGACTACGTCGGCACACTCGAGTCTGAGATCATCGCCGAATACTGGGGTGGCTTCGAGATGCGCTACTCGTGTGACGGGGACCTTACCGGCTCTATCGACACCGATGACAGCCCTCAGTTCGAAGCAACGGGAGCATGTGTCTCCGAATTCGATGACGAGACCTACACCATCACAATCGAAGGTAACTTTGACGATGGAGCCCCCTCCGGGACCCTCATCTTCACTGGCCCTGACGAGTCAGCATCAGCGGACTGGTCTGGCTCGTGGGCATACGGCAACCTGGAGGCTGATTTCGACGGTGAGATCAGCGATGGGTTCCCTGACGTTCGCTTTGAGGGCGAGTTCGAGATGGACCGCACCAGCGACTAAACCTCAGCAGGCTCTGCCCTCTGGGGCGGAGCCCGCCTGAGCGAGCCAGTCTACTTCGGCTGCAGCGCCTACGACGCGTCGGTGCAGGACAAGAGCTCAGGTTGCTTGACGTTCTTGACGTCGCGATCGTACAAGACCAGCTCTCGCTTGGGGTCCATTCGGACCTCCAGCTCACCGCTGCGGGACGGCACCTCGAAGGCACCAAACCCGTCGTCTACATCGACAAGTGCTGCGACCTCTCCCATGCCATCCTCAACCTCTACAGCGACGTCGAAGGAACCGAACGGCACGTCCGAGACCAGACACCCCTTGACGGTCTTCTTGCCATCCTCGGCTTCCACTACGGCATACTCCAGAGTCAGCTTTGGAATGCGGCCACCATGGACCCAGAAGTCGAAGAAGTCTGCAAGGTCTTCACCCGACGTCTCCTCGAAGACATACTGAAGATCTTCTGTTGTGACCGGGATGTGCTCACGGCGCTGAGCCAAGCGATCCACACCCAGGAAGAATGCAGTCGAGCCAATGCGGCTTCTCAAGCTGTGTGCCAGAAGGTAGAAGCCGTAGTCATACTTCATCAGCGATCGAATGTCTGAGAGGTGCTTGGGTTCGGTGAGCGATACCGGACGACGCAGGCGTCGAACGTCGTCTCCCTGCCCACGATCCACTGGGCGCTCGAGACGCTTACCTACCCGCTCGACGCGCTTGTCCCAGGTCTCTTTTCCGAGACCTGCGCGGACATAGAAGGCCCCGTAAGCATCCGCCAAGGCCTCAGTCACCCACATGTCACGACTGGAGTTCGGCGGTGTCCGCTGACCCCAGTATTGATGGGCCACCTGCCGGGCGAGCATCGACTGCGTCAGAGCAGGGTACTTCTTCTGAATCTCGGTGTTGGCACCCACATCAGTGGTCTTGATGTTTCTGAGCTGCACAACACCGGCACGACCCCAGCGAAACTCGGTGGACCGGGCAGAAGCAGGCAGCATGGCGGGCCCCTGATAGACCTCGATCTCTTCGGCATCGAGCTTGGGCAGAAAGCGCTGCATGAAGCTCACCACACGCCGAATCTCAGGCGGGAACTCACCGAGCGCACGACGCTCGGTCGACATGAGCGAGACGCGAACCCCTGGGAGGCCCTCCGCTGCAGGCTCATTGTGCGTCACCCACTTACCAGAGCCCACCGATGCAGTCCGGGCATAGGTCTCCTCAGCGACGATCTTTCGCCAACCATCATCTCCTGTCTCGTCGACGAGTGTTGTACCCGTGAGCGCAGCCTCGAGCGGGTAGAACCGGGCTGGAGCAAGATTGAGCTCGGTACGCGCATGCCAGACTGTGCCTCCAGGTGCAGGCAAGAGCTCAGGGAGAAAGCGATTCATTCCCGTCGTGGCGCCCATGTACCGACCAGCGAAGGTGCGGTTGTTGTTCTTCCACTTGGTCTTCCACTTCAGCTTAATCTGAGCAGTCTCACCCTCAGCAATCGGCTCCGGAAGCAACACCAGAACCTCGAACTTAAATGCAGTCTCCGTGACCAAGTCAAAGTCCTCGGCTTCATCAGCAACCGTCTGCATCTCGAGATCACCGCCGGCTGAGTCTGTGCTGGTCTCGTTGGACTGGGTCGGATCAGAAGCCACCGAGGGTCCTTCTCCACCGCCACCACCACCGAGTCCTGCGCCCGCATCTAAGCTGGGCACATTTGTACTCGCATTGCTCAAGGCGTCACCGCCTTCATCGATGGCCACATCAGCAGCATCCGAGCTTGCACCCACGCTGCTCTTCACAAAGAATGCTGAGTCGGCGTGGAGACCAACGTGAGCCAGCGGTGAACCATCCGGCGTCGATACCTCAAGGAGCTTGAAGGCACTCTGAGGCGAGCCCTCCGTGGGAAGCGCGAGAGCCACATGCTGGAGAGCGCCACCACGGGCCTTCACTGTGAGCAGAGACTCGACCTCGACACCCATATAGTTCCGCCGCTGGACAGGCTTCATCAGAATACTGGAGTCCGCCTTTACCGCCTCCATCATGATCTCAGGACGGGGCACCAGCTCCCCTGGGGCAGTCTCAAACGGCGTGCCTGCGAGTCGCTGAAAGTGCCGGTCTCCCTCACCATCAACACCATGCGAGAACACCATGTTTTTCTCGCCCACATCAGACTGACCCAGCGGATCTTGAAAGCAGGTCATCCACGAGTCAAAGCCCGTGGGACCGATACCCGCGCCCTCGTGGGAGGCCACGTGAAAGCGATCTCCGGTGCGAAAGTCCGCCACACGACGAAGCTGTCCGGTCGGGAAACCAAGCTCCTCGTGCATCAGCCGATCTTGCCTGAGCATGGCCACGGTATCGAGACCGGCCTGCTCGAGCCTGAGGGTCCGCTGAGGCAGCATGTTCGTGCTGATCACCTTCGCTCGGAGCTTGCCCCGATTCTCGGTCACCACATATTCCTCGTTTACACCCTCTTCCGTGACCGTTCGGTACACACCAGAGCCCACCGGCATCTTGTTGAGCAACATCTGCTCTACCGCTGGATCGGCGCTGAGTATCACAGCACGATCAATCGTCGCTGAGTACGCAGCACCCTCGCGAGCCACCGCAAACATCTCTTCTTTTTCCTTCTCGCCAGAGAGCACCATCTGATTGGCCAGAGACCACGCGTCGGCCCGGTTCGGCAGGTCTACCGAGAGACCGCCTTTACCAATAAAGAGCACACCAACCACACGCTCTGAGAGCGGCGGCTTGCCCGTGTAGACTGGAATAATGATGCCATCGTCAAACTGCGCGGTGCACTGCCCATCAGAGTACGTCGTCCCCTTGGCCTCATATGCATCATCGCCGATCCACATCAGCTGACTGGCAGACCACCAGGTGTTGAGAGCCGACTGTTCAGCTGGCGCAGCACCTCGCGCTTGAGGGATCATTAGGCTCAGGCCTAAAGCGAAGGCTGTGGTGGTGAATTTCATGCGGTCTCCTATGGAGTGACAGTGACTCTATTCGACCCAGATGTAAACGAAGTCAAACTTCTGTTGACCAAGCAATGAACCGACGATTCAGTCGGTCTGCGAGCACTGCTATCTGCCGCGCCGGCAGCGGCAGTCGAACCCACATACTCAACCCCTTATTCCCTGTCGCCTTGACGAAAACATGAGGCGTCATCTGGATTGGGTGAAAAGCAAAGTGCTGAGACATCTCGCCGAGCTGCTGCTCGAGCGTGTCTCGATAATCCGCAACGATGGCCTCAGCCTCCCTCAAGAGCATCAGCTGTGCTGACTGCCAGTCTTGATCCACAGCAAGCTCAAAGGCTATCTCACACCACTCAAAGCCCAAGATTCGCGTCTCATTGACCACAGGCTCAGTAAGAAAGAGTGAGTTGGGCAGGGTAATGACATTGCCCGTCCGCATACCGTGCTGTGCGTCAGCCTCGACCGCCATCAAGGTTGTCGACAGAATGCCGTAGTCAATCACATCGCCGCGGCAGTCGCCGACCCGTATCCGATCGCCAATTCTGTAGGCGCCTGAAGCCGTCTTCATCCACCATCCCAGGATGGATAAAATCAGATCTTTATTAAAGAGGACGATGGCGACTGCAAAACCGCTGGCAACAATTGCTGCCGATGCAAGCTGATCCGCCCAGATCACAGCGAGCCCAATAACGGCCACCAGAACCATCGCATAGCGCACGACGTTCCGCGTCCTGCGGCGCTGCTCGGGACTGAGATCCATTCGCTGAATTCCACCTCGCGCCAGGACTCCTGCGAGCACGAGAACTACGACCACAACCGCACTGACAATCAATCTTGGATCAGACATGGCCCCATTGTAGCGCTCGCGACCGAACTTGCAGCCCGTTATGCCCCCGCAAAACTGGAGACATCATGCCCAAGAACTACCTTTTGTGTGCCATATGGCTCTGCGCATGCTCCGACTATGAACTCAAGAAAACTGAGAAGAACTTTGGCGACGACACCGCCACGGTGGGCCTCCCACCCCCAATAGACACCTCAGAGCCCGAGTATGCCTGCCCAGAGGAAGCGGTCGACGCATCCACAGTGGCGCTCACTGACGCCTGCCCTACCGCTCCAGAGGGAGGATTCACCCCGATCGTCGAGTGGGATGCGCTCCCGGGCTCCAGCTGTAAAGCACAGCCAGTCGTCGGCGATTTGGACGGTGATGGCTTGCCAGAGGTTGTGGTGAATGCAAGCGCAATCTTTCAGACACGAGGAACCCTGTATGTCCTCGACGGGAGTACCGGATCGGTCAAGTGGGAGCGTCCAGCCGATCTCGGCTATGCGGCAGCCCCCGCCCTCGGCGATGTCACCGGAGATGGCAATCCCGAGATCATCGTGGTCAAGGAGTACGAGAATTCACTCCTCGCGGCCGGGTCGTACAGCGTGGTCGCCTATGACAACAACGGCTTCATTATCTGGGAGTCCGACACATTTGTGGGCGATGACTTCGACTACGCAGCAGCACCCGTGCTGAGCGATATGGACCACGACGGCAGCGTCGAGATCGTGGTCGGCCGAGTCATCCTCAACAGTGATGGTTCCACCAGGGGTGTGGGCACCGCTGGCCGCGGATCTTTTGGTGCCATGCCATGGATAGGCGGCGGGACCATGTCTGAGGGTGCACTCCCAGCAGTCGCGGACCTTGATCTCGATGGCATCGAGGAGGTCATTGTCGGTAATGCCATGTACAGCCCAGACGGTGATCCGCTCTGGGTAGACTTTGTCCAAGAAGACGGACTGGTCAGCGTGGCCAATCTCGACGACGACGAAGAGGGTGAGTTCATCGCCGTCAGCTTCAACACTGTTCGTGCCATGGACACCAACGGGCTGGTCATGTGGGGCCCCCTGGACATCCCCTCATCAAACATCACCTCTCCGGCAGCCATCGGTGACATCGACGCCGACGGCATGCCCGAGATCATCGTCGCTGGAGGCTCCGAGCTGTGGGCACTGTCTCATGATGGCATCGTCCAGTGGTCCGCCAGTGTGATCGATGAGTCCGGCGCCACCGGGGCGAGCATCTTCGACTTTGAGGGCGACGGCATCCCCGAGGTGGTCTACATCGACGAGCAGCAGATGATGGCCTTTGACGGTCAGACCGGCGAGCTCAAGTTCTACTCATCGGAGCACGCCTCGGCCACGATGTACGACTACCCAACGATTGCCGACATCGATGGAGACAACCAAGCGGAGATCGTGGTCTGCCACGACGGCTTCAGCAGCGCTGTCAGCGCGATGGGTGATCAAGATGAGTCCTGGGCACCGGCCCGCAGCGTCTGGAACCAGCACGCCTACAGCATCACCAACATCAACGACAACCTGAGCATCCCGACGGATGCAACACCCAACTTCAGTCTCTACAACAACTACCACTCCGCGCTCGCAACAACGGACCCTAGCGTCCTGGTCGATGATCTCAACGGGAATATCTTGAATGTCTGTGAGGATGACTGCGACCTCGGTGCGCTCCTCGTCACCTACCGAATAGCCAACACATCGACAGCAGACTTTGAGGGCACTGTACCGGTGAGTTTCTACGCAGAGACGGGAGGCATCAGGACCTGGATCGACACAGTCGAGCTCGATCTGATCCTGGCCAGCGGTACCACCACCGAGGGACTGCATCACCGCATCGACACCGATGAGGCCATCGACGCTGCAGGTCTGCTGATGGAGGTTGATGACAACGGCTCGGGTACCGGTGTCATCACCGAGTGCTCTGAGGTGGACAACACAGACTACTGGCCAGGCGCCTTCTGCGACTGATGGCCTTGGCCTGAAGGTTCAGAGGCTGTAGGGTGAACACCTGAGGGAGAAGCCATGAGTCTCGGGATCCCAATCGCCATCAACCGTCCACTGGCAGTGGTCATGGTCGGTCTGCCTGCACGGGGCAAGACCTACATTGCCCGAAAGCTCGCTCGCTACCTAGCCTGGACTGGCTACCGAGCTGAGGTCTTCAATGTGGGCAACTACAGACGCGAGCGTTTCGGAGCCAAGGTGCCAGCCTCCTTCTTCGACCCCACCAACCCGGAGGGTCTTGACTCACGCAAGAAGGCTGCCCACTTCGCCATGGATGACATGCTGGATTGGTTCAACTCAGGCGGACAAATCGGCATCTATGACGCGACAAATAGCACCCGTAAGCGACGCCAGTGGGTCTTCGAGCAGTGCGACCGGGCCAACCTCGATGTACTGTTTATTGAGACGCTGTGCGATGACGCAGACATCATCGACGCCAACATCCGCGACACCAAGCTCCTCGCACCAGACTACCGAGGCACCGAGCCCGAACGCGCGGTGTCGGACTTCCGAGCCCGCATTGCACACTATGAGCACGCCTACGAGCCCATAGACTCTGAGGTCGCGAGCTTCGTCAAGCTCATCAATGTGGGAAAGCGCATCGAGACACAGCACGTCCAGGGCTACATCCAAGGTCGCATCACTCAATTCGTGATGAATCTTCACATCACACCGCGAACGATTTGGCTCAGCAGACACGGTGAGAGCACAGCAAATATGGCAGGCGTAGTCGGTACAGATATGCCGCTCACGAGCCGCGGCGCTGCCTTCGCGAGCTCACTCGCTGAGTTCATCAATGCCCAAGAACCAGGCCCTGGAACCATCTGGACCTCCACGCTCCAGCGTACGATCCAGACCGCTGCACCGATGCAGAGACACACACATCAACTCAAAGTACTCGACGAGATCGATGCCGGAATCTGTGACGGCATGACCTATGAACAGATCGCTGAGCAGATGCCTGGAGAGTACGCTCGACGCAGCGCAGACAAGCTCGGGTACCGCTACCCACGCGGCGAATCCTATGAGGACGTCATTGCCCGACTCGACCCCCTGATTCTGGAGCTGGAGCGCCAGCAGAACCCCGTCTTGGTGGTTGCCCACAACGCCGTCATTCGGGTCTTGTTTGGCTATCTGGCGGACAACGAGCGTGAAGAGGTTCCACACATCGATGTTCCCCTCCACACGGTGATCGGACTGACGCCTCGTGCCTATGGCTGCGAAGTGACCAAGACCGAGCTCTCAGCGGTGGTTTGAGCCTGTGTTTCTCACACCATGGTTGACCCTCACCGCACCCATCGTTGACCTGGCGGATCCACCACCGAGACAGACGCCACCAAAGCCTGCAGGCGCATCCCGCATAGAGATCGGTGCCGGCGTTGGCTTGACGGACGACATCGGCTGGGAGATCGATCTCGGCGTCGTCGGCGCAGGCTACGTCATCATCTGGCCAGATGAGCACGTGAGCACCTCACACACCCTGTGGACACGCGCTCAAGCCACCCACTACATGCCCGCTGACTCAGAGATGATGGTCGACAGATTCTGGATAGGGCCACTGATTCGAGGAAGCATCGGCACTGAACTCTACGGCAGATATGGCCTCAAGCCTGGCTCCATGTATCGCTACGACTTCTCGGTAGGCCTGAGAGGCGAGGCTCGCCCGGGTGTCACGGGCGCATTCGGCCTGGGCTGGGCCGTAATTCATGATGCACAACAACCTGCCATCCATCACGGCTGCCAGCTGTGGGGTGAGATCATGTTTAGATGATGCGAAGGATTGACTCAACAACCCAGGGTTTGTGCGACAGAACACTTGACCACACGATGATGCGTGCTCATATTGCCCATCGAATCAGGACATCATGAGTAAGACAACGCGTAAGGCATCCAAGCACAGTGCATCTGAGCGAGGCGGTGGCGCCTCCCTGGCACCTCGGCCAGCAGGGCCTGTCCGCGTCGAGGATCTCGGCATGGATGTGCTCGCATGGGTGGCATCTGAGCTGGGCGTACCCATGTCCATGGTCATGCGTGTACTCAAGGCAGATCCAAGCCTGCTCGAGGGTGTGATGGACGCTGCTCGCAGCAGCAGGGACGTCGAGACGAGCGGTGCGAGCAGTGCACCGAGTGTAGGAAGCGGTGCTGAGATTACGGATGAAGGTGCAGCGACATCGCAGCCAATCGAGGGATTACTCGTCAATCTCGAGTCCCCGATGAACCGTCTATTTGTGCCTGAGGCACGGCCACGCGTCTGCAAGATACCTGACTCAGAGGCTGTTCGAACCACTGGTCAGTTCACCATTGAGATGTCCAAGTACGACATCCGAATATACAACTCCAGCGGCCAGCAAATCACCCGAATCTGGGGTGATCCACATGTCAACGAAAACGGCGGCGGGGACAACTGGCACTTCGGCAACAACTCGACCTTCGTCCTCACCGACGGCACGAAGATCTGCTTGGACACGGAGCAAAACAGCTCCGGGGAATGGCTCGTCGAGGGTATTGACATCATCGCCGGCCATGATCGCTACCACTTTGGCACCGGTGACAGCAATGGACTGCACAAGGACGCCCAAGAATGGGACCGTGCCAGCTCGGATGTCGCTGCAGGCGACAAGAGTGCGGGCCTGTTTGCCCTCAAGCCGGATGGTACCTGGGCGATGCAGGGGACTGACGGACACTTCTACGATGTGAAAGACGAGAGCTGGTCCGAGTTTCAAGGCTCAGAAGATGTCAACCTCGACACAGCGAAGAAGTCTGAGCTCAACGAACTTCAGCAGTACTCGGTACTCTACGACCACCTCCCTGAGCACGTGAACGCGCCACGAGGTGGCGCATGGAACCGGGGCCCAGATCAGCAGGCCGACTACGAGTCGATGAAGCTGATTGCCCCACAGAAGCGCCCCTCCTTCCTGAAACACAAGACCTCCGCCTTGGTGCAATCACCCCTTGGCTACATTGTCGAGATGCAGGGGACCGAGGTCATCATCTGGGACTTCGAAGGCAAGCAGATCACCCGAATCTGGGGTGATCCGCATGTCAATGAGAAGAACGGCGGTGACAACTGGCACTTCGGTGGCAATTCAACATTCATCCTCCCTGATGGAACCAAGATTCGGGCAGACACGGAGCCACTCTCTCAGAATTTCTGGGTTGTCCGTTCCGTTGATGTGACCCTTGGTTCGAGTCGCTTTCACTACTCGGGGTCTGGCGGCGGAGACATGCACTCCGATGCCCGCAAGTTCGACAAAGAGAACACCGATGCAGACAACCGATATGACGCCGGAATCTTCGCCCTGACCCCAAGCGGGGAATGGGCGATCATGGCCCGTGATGGCCGCTTCTACGACATCGCTGACGAGAGCTGGGCGGAGTACCAGAAAGACCCGGACGTCGATCTGGTTGCAGGTAAAGAAGTCAAGATCACCACGCAGCAGCAATACGCTGCGCGGTCGGATCAGCTCCCTTCAGACCTCTACATGCCGGCTATCGGTGACCGCGGCGATCCACAGAACATTCCGTCCGGAGATGAGCGTCGGGAGAAGATGGCCGGACTCGCTAAGGTCTTGCCTTCCGCCCACATGAGTCTCCTTGCAGAACAAGCTCCAGACCTCCTCCCGAGCCTTGCTGAGGACCTGGTGATGGCAGAGCACATCGCCAACATGCCCATCCACACGCTCACACAATTGCTGGAGTTTGCACCGGGACTCATTGTGCAAAACCCTCACCTCGCTTCACCTGAGGGCGCAGTCTGGCCACCACCGGAGCTGGCAGGACGGGCCGCACCCGCCACCGATGCATGGTGGCGAGACTAAAGGGTCAGGCGCGCTGAGAATCTCTGCGAGACGGATTCTTTTGCACGACTGGGCGGTTATCGGACTGCATGGACAGGCCGAGCGTAATCATCATGGGTGGCGGACCCGCTGGCTCAACACTGGGGGCGATCCTGGCTCGAGAGGGCTGCGAGGTCACCCTCGTCGATCGTGCTGTCTTCCCGAGACCCCACGTCGGAGAGGCTCTGCAGCCCGCAGCCATTGAGCTACTGGACTTCCACCTGGGGCTGGGTCCCCTCCTCGCCGAGCAAGGCTTCGCCAAGAAGTATGGCGCCATCTACGAGTGGGGAGAGAACCAGGACAGGTGGAGTGTTCTGTACGATCCCCGCTTGGATGATGGAACGGCCAGCGTGACCCGTGAAGAGCTTGAGGGCGGTGGCTTCGAGCACTCCTACCAGGTCGACCGTGCGGTCTTCGATAAACTGCTGATCGACCACGCGAAGTCCTGTGGTGTGACCGTCCGGTACGGTGTGGAGGCCAAGACTCCGATTCTTGATGGAGACCGCGTCATCGGCGTGACGGTTGTCGATGACGGACGCGAGGAAGCACTGCACGCCGATGTCGTCGTGGACGCGACCGGCACCCGAGCCTTCCTGGGTAAACATTTCTCACTGACGCGACAGATCGAAGACCTCAAGGCGACAGCAACCTGGTGCTATGTGACCGGTGCGGGCGGTATAGGCCCACCACTGGAGCGAGATATCCAGCTGATTGTGACCGTTCCCGAGGGCTGGGTATGGTTCATCCCGCTGAGCGATGACCGCACCAGTGTCGGGATCGTCTCCCACGACCGGAAGCCTATCGATGAGCAGGCCTTCTGGGACATCCTGAGCAGAACGAGCCTTCCTCTTGATGACATTAGCGTCGAGCCTGGTCCTCGAGGCCAGCCCTTCCACCACATCAAGGACTGGTCCTATACCCACGGGCGCTTTGTCGGTCCCGGTTGGATGATGGTTGGGGATGCTGCCTGCTTCACCGATCCGATCCTCAGCGGCGGGGTGGACTTCGCCATTCGCGGTGCATGCAATGCAGCCATCGCAGTTCTTCAAGGTGCGACTGCTGAGTCACTCGGCGCCTATGAGGCTCAGCTTCGGAAGGAGTTTCGCGCTTATCTCCGCCTTGCTCGCTACTGGTACGCAAACAATCGTGCGGTCGAGGGCCTGTTCTGGGAGATGAGAAAGCTGATCCCGGTGGACTCTATCTCAACCCCTCTGCGGGCATTTGTGTACATCACGAGCGGTGCCTGCGATGCCGACGCTCACTTCCACATCTTTACGCAGGCACAAGAGAGCCGAATCTTCCAGCAACTGGGCGTAGATGAGACGCGCCTAAAAGATGCGCTGCGTCGCGCAAAGCGACACCTCAAGAACCCTAAGGCTGATCCCCAACCAGACGACCTACACGACGACTAAGTCAGG
>Ga0315315_10004782_pt1 | contig 12487 bp, 7 predicted proteins | sample M140m3416metaG_FD_203699 | JGI IMG/M metagenome (GOLD analysis project Ga0315315, IMG submission 203699) | Ammonia-oxidizing marine archaeal communities from Monterey Bay, California, United States - M1 40m 3416 | ecosystem: Environmental > Aquatic > Marine > Intertidal zone | place: USA...
GCGTCTCGAAGAACTGCATCTGCGCGTTGTCTTCAAAGTCGCCGCGCGCCACGTAGTGGGCGTAGCACTCGTCGTACGTGGGCATGTTGTCCAGGTCTTCGGCTTGGCTCAGGTCGCAATCGCTCAGCTCGCCGGGACCGTCCACAAACGGCGCGAGCGGCGGCGCGGGCGGCGCGTAGCCGCTGCAGAAGAAGCCGAAGCGCTGCTGCCCGGACCGGATGAAGTCCGTTGGCTGGCCGCTGACGGCGGCGTTGAAGACGAGCGAGATCCCGTCCTGCTGGCCGGTCTCGTAGTAGTACCAGCACCCGGCGGGGTAGGTGGCAATGACCTGCGCTCCGCCCCACGACACCGTCTTGTGGGCGCGGTCCGCGAGGGCTTGGCAGTCATTCCACAGCGTGATGGGCGCGTGCCCGAGCGCGGCGCAGCTCGACGCGTCGCGCGGATCGATGAACGGACCGACCGAGTACGGCGCTGGGGCTTCGGAGGCGCGCACGGCGTGCGGAATCGCGAGCGCCAGCGCCGCTCCAAGCAGCGCGGCGCCGGGCCGCCGTCGCACGGGGGCTGGCACCATGCGCGCGCGCTGTGCTCTGCTCCCCCCCCCTTCCCTTTTGCAAACGCGTTATGACGCACCACACTTTAGGAGGAGCTAGAGGCGGGCGCCGCCGGCGCCGCCGGCGCAGGCGCAGCGGCCTCCTCCGCGAGCGGCACGCTGGTCACGATGAGCATCGGCGCGTTGCCCTGTTCCCGAGACGCCGCGCACTCCTCGCCCACCGGCAGGTCCGCTTCGCAGACGCCGTTGACCGACGCCTCGCTGGACACGACGCCGTCGCGCCAGCACCCGCCCAAGCACCGCTTCAGCGCCGGCAGCGAAATGGCGATGCCCGCGTTGATCCGCAGCGCGATCACCACGCTGTGGCGCGCGTCGCCCGGCCGCAGCTTGCGCGTCATCATCGCGTACGACTCGACGACGAGCTCGCCCGCGGGCCCGCGCAGCGACTGCTGCATGCGGCGGATGACGGCCTGCGCCGCGTCCAGCTCCGCGAGCGGCGTGGCCGCGCAGCTCGCGGCGAGCCGCTTGCGCGCCGACGCGATTTCCTCGTCGTGGGCCTCGTCCCGGTCCTCGGCCGCGCGCTTGCGCTTCTTCTGGGCCGCGGTCGCGACCCCGGCCGCGGGCGCCGCGCGCCCCTGCTCGGACGGGCTCACGCCGTCAAACTTGCACGAAAACACGAGCCGGGCGCCCGAAGTGGCCACGAACGCGCGCTGCGCCACGTGCCTTCCGGCTTGCTGCGCCGCGGCCAGCAGCGCCGCGAGGTTGGCAAAGCTGGCCGTCGCGGGCAGCGCGTGGCGCGAGACGCCGTTGACCAGCCTCGAGTCGCTGCAGCCCTGCGCGGACGCGGCGCGGCAGACCAGCTCGTGGGCCGAGCGGAAGCGCGCCTCGAGGCCGGCCATTTTTTTTTATGACGCACGCACACATACAACTCCCCGCGCGCCATCGTTAGCGGATCAGGCCCCGCCCTTGGCGGCCGCCGCCGCCGCTCGCGCGCTCGTCATGCTCTGCTGCACCTCGCGCAGCACGCGCTTCTCCTCCTCGGGGGAAAAGGCAAACAGGGTCTGCTTTGGCGCCTCGTCCAGCCGCCGCAAGTTCGGCGGGCTCGGCGGCGGCGGCGGCGCGGCGGGCTTGACCATGTTGTTGGCCACAATGTCCGTCTCCTTGATCACGTCGAGCGACATGACGCCCGCAACCACCAGCCCGACGGCCATGCCCGCCATTGAGCCGAGGAAGACCACCTGCCCGGTGACGCCGGACATGGTCGCAAACGAAGCCGCGCGCGCCCACTGCCGCGCCCGTCGTGCGCGTGCGCGCGCGTTGGGCGTATCACACCCAGGACGCCCGGCGCCGCGCCTAATCTGCAATAGCGCGAGCGGCACCGCCGCTAAACGGCGCGCGCCTTTTGGTGCGCCGCGCGCGCGCGCGCGCGCCCGCACCGGCACCCGGCGCGCGCCATGGACCGCTACTCCACCGCGGGGCACGCCAAGAAGCTCGAGCCCATCATCGGCTCGCTCGACTACTACGACCACAACCCCGAGGCGTGGCGCGAGCTCAGGACCGCCGTCGAGCAGGTGACGGCGGGCTGGGACGCGCTGCTGCGCGAGGTGCCGCCGGGGAGCGCGGCCGAGGACGCGCTCTGCGCGCAGCGCGACGCCTGCTTCGAGGCGCTGCGCGTGCAGTCGGACCTGTTTCACGCTCATCGGCGCATGTGTGTAGCGGCGTTGCGACTTCAAAAAACAACATAAACGCCCTACACACACGCGCGCGTCCTCACGCCGCCGCCTCCCCGCGCTCCGCGCGCTCCTCGGGCCCAAAGGTCCACAAATCCTGGTACCCCCGCGCTCGGCGCACCGCGGGCAGCCCGGCCTCCGCGATGCGGAGCAGGTCGGCGTGCACCGCGTCCTTGTCGCGCGCGCCGTCGATGACGACGGCCTCGGTGCGCAGCCGCGGGTGCGGCCGCACCGGCGAGCAGTCGCGGTGGCACTGGCCGGCGAGCGCGTCCGACTGGGCCAGCTCCACCATGGCCTCGTGCTTGGTGCGCAGCAGGTCCATGTAGGCCAGCGGCACGCCCGCCTCCGCCGAGCGCGCCCGCTTCTTCAGGCGCGCCATGGCCATGTCGACGTCGCACTCGAGGTAGACAAACGTCGCCTCGATGCGCACGAGGTCCTCGAGCGTGTTCTGGATTTGCGAAAACGTGTACGCGTAGGTGTCGAGGCTGATGCCCGTCAGGTTGGCCCGGGCGAACACAAAGTAGTCGCTCCAGGGGCTGCGCTCGGTGATGATGAGCTCCGCGCTGGAGTGCAGCGCGCGCTGAATCGGCGCGATCCGGCTCATCAGCGCCATCAGCTGGAACATGCCCGGGTCGACTTGGCCATTGTACATGGCCTCCAAGAGGCCGAGCTGGTTCCAGTCGTCGACGGGTTCGTCGACGAAGACGACCCTCGGGTCGCCCTTGTAGCGCTCCTTGAGCAGCTGCATCTGCGTGCTCTTGCCGCTGCCGATGAGGCCCTCGAGGCTCAGGATCTTGACGCCGCGCAGCGGGCCTGGGCTCTCGGGCGTGGGCGGGCGGCCCGGGGCGGGGAGCTCCATGCGGCAGTGGTCGTCCGGGGGGCGGGCGGTCCGCGGCGCGCAGAGGGCGCGGGGCAGTTAGCGCGCGCGGCAATGGCACAGCGTCCAAAAGAGGCAAGCGCGCGCCGCGCGCGCCCAAGGGCGGCCGCATTGCAGGGACGTCCCCGACGCGCGACGCACAACCCGAGCACTCTACTAGAGTGTCCTTGGAGTTGCCTATAGAGTTGGCCCTTTCCCGATGACTTGGGCAGGCCCGACACCGGCTGCGGCAGATGGATCTCGAGCGATCTCGATTAGGAGTGACGAAGTATTATATGAGATTGTGGTGAGATCCATCTGCCGCAGCCGGTGTCGGGCCTCCCCAAGTCATCGGGAAAGGGCCAACTCTATAGGCAACTCCAAGGACACTCTAGTAGAGTGCTCGGGTTTAGCTCGCGCTCGCGAGATCGCACCGCGTCGAGCGCTACTAAGTTGACACTTGCGGGGGGCCCGCGCAGTACACGTGCGACACAGCGCGCATGCAAGTATAGCACCGCCCACGGCAGCGCGCAGCATGCCGACACACCCGTGCCGCTCGTCGCGCTCCAGCTCCAGCTCGCCGCCGCGCAGGCGCCGCGCGTCGCGCACGACGCGGCTCGTCGTCGTGCCCGACGTGGCGGCCGTGCCACCGTTTCTGCTCGACGCGTGCTTGAACGAGGCCCCGCTGTTCGCCAAGCCACCACCCGGCCCCGACACGACGCCCACTTCGGTGATCGAACTCGTAAACGCCAGGGCTGCCGTGCAAATGGCGACGGGGTGGGGCGCGGAAACCCGCGCGACGGCAAGCGACGCGGAGCTCGAGGCCGAGGTCGAGCGCGTCGACCGCGAGCTGGAGCTCGAGTTTGAGGAGAGCGAGCGCGCCAACCGCAAGCTCGGGGGAAGCGCGCGCGCCTCGCTCGGGGTCGCGCCCAACGCCCCCTTTATGCCCGTCGCGTAGCGCGACGCTGACGCGACAGGGAGTTTTTTTTTCGACACACCGTCGCAGAGCGGCAGGGCCTCCCCTGTGAACCCAGTGTTTTTTTGTCATGGTCTCGTCTTTGGTTCATGTTTACATTTCCATGATGCGCACGCGCGACGCGTAGCACATCTGCCGGCGCGTTGCGCGGCCGCGGTTAGCGCTATCGCGCGTTCGGTCGGACACGACCGAGTCCGCACGGAATGCAAGCGCTCGAAGACTGGGAGCCGGTCATCAACCTGGGGCTGCCGCGCACGGGTACCACCTCGCTGGCGTGCTCGCTGTTTGCGCTCGGGCTGCGGTCCGTGCACGACGGCATCGGCACCGACGCCGGCCGCAACGCGTCGCTCCAGTTTCCGGTGCCCATTCCCCATCGGCGTGTCCTCCCGAGCTGGCTCGGCTTTGCGTTTCGTCGCGAGATCCTCGTCGCATGGATGGACGCGCTCCTCGACCCGGCGCACCCGGAGCACGCATCGGTGCTGGCGCCGCTGCGCGCCTACGACGCCTTTGGCGACACCCCCTTTTACGGCGCCGACGGCCGCAGCGTGCCGTTTCGCGAGCGCCTCCGCGCCGTCGTGCCCGGCGCGCGCTTCGTGTGCACGACTCGTTTGCGCGAGACGTGGTTGCGCAGCATGACGACGCGCCACCCGCACGCCGGCGCCGCCTACCTGGCCGGGCTGGCCAACACGCCCATGCCCTTTCGCGATCGAGGCAAGCTGGGCGCCTTCTTCGACGCGCACTACGCCGAGGAGTGCGCCGGCGTGCCGACCTTTTCCTTTGACCACTGCGCCCTGCCCGGCTGCGCCGACGCTTGGGGCTGGCTGTCGCTCTCGCTCGCCGGCAAATACCCGCAGGCGGCGGCGAAGGCGCAGCGGCTGCACGGCGCCCAAACGGCGTGGCCGGTGAGCGAGTCCCTTAGGAGGCTGCGGCCCGCCAACGCAACCAGCGGTGTGAGCGTCGCGTGTCCGTTTGTAATCTAAATTTCGTGTTTACACTTCCATGATGCGCACGCGCGACACGTAGACCATCGCCCCGCGATCGATCATCACGACGACGCGGTGCATCCCCTCTTCGAGGTGCTCGTCCAGCCGGTAGAGGTGCGCGTTCGTCGGGTCCCCCTTTTGCATCTCCTCGACCTCTGCGAGGGTCTTGCAGTTGCGAGTGGCTATGATGGCGTGCTGGTCGTCCGCGCCCAACTTTATCAGGATGAGCGGCAGCACGCCGCCCTGCGCAACGGCCTGGCGACAATACTGCTGCATGCCCGGAAACTGGGCGAGGAACTTGTCGGGCTTGAACGCGTCGCCCTCGCGCAGCGACGCTTCGCTGCGCGTGCTGCGCTCGTGCTGGATCAGGCGGCAGATGGTCTTGTGCTCGCGCCAGTGTTTCATCTGGCACGCCTTGCCGCAGTAGTAGACGCCCATGCACCCGGCGCACGGCTTGGGGTTGTGCATGCTCTGGCACACGGCGCACAGGCGCGCCGTCGCCGTGTTCGTCAGGCTGTTGAAGCGGAACGTGGTGGCCTTGCCGCTGTCGTCGCGGACGGTCTCGCGCGAAACGCCGCCCGCCGCCTGGAGGTCGCGCTTGTACTCCTGGCCCATTGCGACAACCTCCGGGCTCAGGTTGTCCAGCAGCGCCTCGGCCTGCTCGAACGACTCGAGTGCCACGGGCGCCTCCATGCTGCAGCGGCCGGGCCCCGCGCGCCACTCGAGCCCGTCTTGCGGGTGCGGCGCAGCGGCGGGGGCGGACATCTTTACGTTTGCACACGCACACGCACAACACACGCGCGCCCCCCGCAAGCCTCTACCGCGAGCGCGCCCACCCGGCGCCCGACTGGAGGTGCCACCCCGACGGGTGGACGGCCGCCTGCAGCAGCGCCGGCCGCCCGGGCCCGGGCAGCAGCGCGCGGCGCATGGCGTGGCCGACGTCGATGTCCTCGATGCGCTCGCCGGCGCTCATGGCGTCCGCACGCGCCTGCAAGGCGGGGCCGTTCGCGGCCACACCCTCGAGCGCAAAGCGCGGCACCGCGACGCCGCCGGCGTAGACGAGCCCGACGTGCGTCAGCCGCTCGAGGGTGATGCGCGCCTGCACCGAGTTGGTCATCAGCGCCTGCTGCGAGACGTACATGGCCGAGATGCCCGTCGACGAGCGCGCCTGCACGAGCACGTGGCCGCAAAACTCGGCAAAGCGCGTCGACAGCATGTGCGAGCCGCCCTCGACGAGCTCCCACAGGTGGATGCGCCGCGGCACGCCGCGCATCCCGAGCTCCACGTTCAGGCGCTCGTGCGCGATGCGGATGGCCGCGACCGCGTCGGCCCTGAGCGACACAAAGTAGCAGTTGGCCGGGTGCGAGAGCTCGGCCAGCGAGCCGCTCGACGCGCCGGGCTGCGTGAGCGTCGCCTCGAGCGAGCGCTGCAGCTGGCCGCCCACGTTGGCCAGGCTGGCCAGCAGCTGGTTGAGCGTCGGCTTCTCGGCCGTCGCCGTCTGCAGGTTGCGCACGGCCACGTTGGCCTCGAAGAAGGGCCGCCCGCTCTCGCCGCTCGCCAGCTCGTTCAGCTCCTTGCGCGCCGCGCCGTCGACGACCACGAACCGGTGGTTGGCGTCCTTGTCCATGGTCAGCTTCGAGTCGCGCAGCATGCTGCTGACGACCGTCTCCACAATCTTGGCCTGCATGTCGCTCACGCGCTTGGCAATCTGCACGCGCTGGTCCTGCAGCGCCTTGGTCGCGCGCAGCGTCGCCTCGTCGGCCATCGTGATCACCTCGTTGACCTCGCCGCCCACCGTGCCCGAGAGCAGGCGCAGGAAGACCCACAGCCGGTCCTGCGAGATGCCCACGTGCCGGCGGAACTCCGACCACAGCGCGTCGCGCCGCGCCTCGGCCGAGTTGGCCAGCACGCCGTCGCCGCCGTCGGCGCCGCTCGCCGCGTCGAGCAGCGCCTCCACCTGCGACACGCTCGACTCGTTGGGGTCGCCAAAGCTCAAGGCCTTGGTGGCCAGCAGCGCGCGCCCGACGATGCGCCGCCACGAGCGCATCGAAAAGTCCACGGGGTTGATGCGCTCGGACACCTCGACGTCCTCCTCGAACGTGGCGCCCGTGTCCATGGGCTCGGGCGGCGCCGCGTGCTCCCGCACCGCCAGCTCGCGCGGGTCGGGCGCCACGTAGACGTCCGTCGAGCGTCCGGCCACGCGCGCGTCGGTGCGCGCCTGCGCGGTCGCAATCCGGCGCCGCCCGAGCGCCGCCTGCGCCTCGGCCGCGTCGCCCATGGCCTTGGCCGGCGTCATCGCGCGGCAGCCCGTGCCCGGCGCGACGCCCGGCTCCGTCGGAAACGCGAGCCCGCCGCGCACGCGCGCGCAGGGCCGCGTCACCAGGCCCGGGGGCGCGCGCGGCGCCATGGGCGCGCGCTCGCCGTAGGCCGCCGACTCGCGCGTCGCGTAGAGCGGCGCCATCTGCCGCAGCTTGAGCGCCGCCGCCGTCTCCTGCAGCGCCGCGCGCACGCCCGCCGAGAACCGCGGCCGCTTGGCGCCGCCGTTGGCGTTGGCGTCGTCGGCCGTCGCCTCCGCCAGCTGCTTGCAGCGCGCGGCCACGTGCTCGAGCGTCGCGGCCACCGCCGCGGGGCGGCCGCGCGCCCCCTCGGCCGGCAGCCAGCGCACCGCGTGCGGCTCCTCGAGCCCGCCGCGCGCGTCGTCGGCGCGGGCGGGCCGCGGGCCGATGAGCGCAAAGTCGTCCTCAAAGGCCGCGAGCACCTCGCCCGCGGTCGTCGCGGGCGGCGGCGCCGGCGTCAGCGCCGCGCGCACCGCGGCCTCGGTGGGCTCGTCGCCGTCGTCGAGCAGCGCCTTCAGGTGCGGCAGCGTCGCGCCGAGCGCCGTCGGCGAGGGCAGCGCAAACGGCAGCAGCGCGTCGGCGCTGCCGCTGTCGCCGCCGCGCGGCGGCTCGACGGGGCCGCGCTGCCCCACCAGCCCGCGGCCCACCGCCCACTGCGCGAGCAGCGCGGGGGCGCCGGTGTAGGGCGCGTCGGCGGCCTCGCCGGGGAGCGTGCCGGTGAGCCAATCGGGCGCAACCCTCAGGAACCACGCCCCAATGGTCTCGTTGGCCATTGGCGCCGGGGGCGTCGGCGGCGGCGGGCTGGATGATGAGGGCGCCCATGGCTCGATCTTCTCCGGCAGGTTGGGCTGCAGCAGCCCGTAGTCGGCCCATTCCTTGACTTTTTTCAGCGCCGACGCGGCCTTCTCCGCATACCCCTCCGCGAGCACGTCGTCCCCCAATGCCGGCCGCAGCCGCTGTCCGTCGGAATAACGCGCGTCGGCGTCGTCGGCGTCGTCGAGACGGAAGCTCCGGAGCTCCTCGATGGAAAGGTCCCCCGGCTCGCGCTGCCCGCTCTCGTCGCGCGCCTTCATCTGCTGCTCGTACTCGTCGAGCTTGGTCGGCCACTGCTGTGCGTGCTTGGCGTTGCGCGCCGCGGTGTAGGTGGGCAGCAACCGCTCGTCCTGGTTCTCCAGGGCGCGCAGCACCACTGGCCGCTCCGACGCCGGGAGCTCAAACGGCGACAGCCCAAACAAGACCGACGTCGGGGTCCTGGACGCGATGCCGGCGCAAAAGGGTTCCAGATACTTGTTGTCGCACAAGGACCAATCCGCGGCCGAGATCGAGGGCGGCCCCTTCCGCGCGGCGGTGTTGTCTTCGAGCATCGACGACTGGAAGGCGACGCGGCCCTGTTCGTAGTCGCCAAACCTCGGCAGCTCCTCCTCCCGCTCCGAGGCGCGCTCTTGAACCTGCTCCAAGTAACCCGGCAGCTGGCTGTCGCTCGGACTCAGGAGCGCGTTCAGCCCGTTGCGCACCGCCGCAATGGTCGAGCGGAAGACGCCCTCGTCCGCCCTGGCCTGCGCCTCCTGCATCAGCACGCGATTCGGGTCGGAAAAGGACAGCGGGCCGTCCTCCACGCCGCGGGCCGCGCCGGCCATGACCATCGTGCCGACGTCCGAGTTCTGGAGCTCGCCGCCATCGTAGTGGTAGTTGCGGAATGCCTCGAGCTTGGACCCGTTCAAAACTGCGTCCAAGCCCTGCGCGTTGCCGTGCCCACCGCCGATTGGGCACATCCCGCCCACTTGCGTCAGGAGGTAGAACGACCCCTCGCCGCCAGGGCTGCACATTGCGACGCGCTCGCCGCCCTCGCGCAGCGAGACCACCATCTCGGGGCTGGCGCGCTGGCGCAGGCTCGCGTCCGTCAGCGCGCGGACGTCGCCCGCCGGCCGCTGCGCGGTCACGGCCCACGTCGCGGCCAGCGCCAGCGCGGCGCCCAGCACGGGAAGCCCGGGGAAGCGCCCCGAGCGCGACCGATTGAGCAGCGCCTCGAGCGCCGACGGCGGCGGCGGCGGCGGCGGGCTGGGCGGCGGCGGGCTGGGCGTCGGCGGCGGAGCTTCGTCGGGCGGCGGCGGCGGCGGCGGCGCTCCGGGCGGCGGCGGCGGGGCTCCGGGCGCGCCCGAAGTGAGCTGAAGCGGCAGCGACAGCGGCAGCGCGTCGCCGGGGTCCAAGTGCAGCGCGTCGCGCGCCAAGAGCGCCGCCTCCGCCTCGGCCCGCATCTGCGGAGAGGCGTTCGCTGCGACGGCGTTCAGCGAAAACCGGAGCCCAAACTTGCCCTTTGTGTTCCAAGCCACGCGGTTCAGCCGTCCGGCGGCGGCCTGCAGGACGATCTCCTGCTCCGCGGCGGCGCGGTAGGCGGCGCTCAGCTGCGGTGGCAGCGCAAACTTGAGGTACGGCAGCGGCGCGGCCCCCTCGGGGGCGGGCGCCTCTTGCAGCGTCCAGCGCAGCTCCCGGACCTTCCCGTTCTTGTCATAGTCCAGGACGGGAAGGTTGTACATCCAGCACAGCAAGTCGCTGACGCTCTTGCGCTTGGCCCCGTCCGCGGCGTCCCAGGCGGTCTTGGTGGCGGACGTCAGCGGCATGAAGCAGAAGACGTCCGCCTCCTCGTCCTCCTCGTCCATCGGCACCGAGATGGGCAGGCTGAACGTGTGCGTCTTGGTGCGCTCGTCGAGCTCGTAAAACTCCCAGCGCCGCAAGTTGGGGCACAGCAGCGCGAGCGCGTCGGCGTACTGCGCGTCGCTCCAGCCCGTCGGCTGGCCGCGCGTGAGCGCGTCCTTGAGGGCATCGCACTCCGACCGGAACCGGGCGTCGTCGGTGCCGTCTTCGGCTTGCGCGCGCGCGGGCGCGGCCCGCGCCACCGCGCTCACCGACGACAGAAGCGGCTTCGTGCGGTAGTTGCCCATGATGGGGTCCATCAGCATGCGGCTCGCAAAGAGCCCCAAGCCCCTGCTCATCTCCCGCGCGCGGTCGGCTCGCGCCTGGTAGTCGGGCGCCGCGTCCAGCTGCGCCTTTGCGAGACTCTGAAAGAGCTTGCTGTTGCGGTGCTCCTTGTCGGCGGCCTCCTCGCGGAAGGCCTCGCTCGATTGGGCCGCCTGGCTCTGCGCGTCTTCCAGCGCCCTGATCTCGGCTTGCAAGCTCTGAACCTCTGCGATCGACGCGGTCTGCTGCGCGAGGCGCATCGCCTCGACCTTTTTGAGCTGTTCTTCGACCTTCTTGTGGTCTTCGAGACACTCGTCCAGGCGCGCTTGCAAGCCGTCTGCGCGCTGCCTTTGCCTTTCGGCCTCCGCCTCCGCACGGGCCTTGAACTCGTTGCACTCGCGAAGACTCTCTTGGCACGCTTCCTGCGCTGCCGAGCAGCGATCGCGCTCTTTTTCTACCTCCTCGAGCTGCTCCTGCAGCCGTTGCCGGTCCCCGGTCAACTTCCTCACGGCCTCCGACGCGTCGTCCCAACCGCGCTGCAGCGGCTCTTTGCTCGCGTTAAGCGCGTCGTTCAGGGCCGTCAGCTCGTTCACCCGGTCGGTCAGCTCGAGGTTGGTCTTGGTCGCAGCTTCTTCGGCACGCTTGGACGCGCTCAGCGCGTCGTTCAAGGCCGTCAGCCTTGCTATGTCAGCCGTCAGCCTTGCTACGTCAGCTTGTGCCGCTCGGTACTGGTCGTCGCCGGCGTCGACCGCCGTTTCCAGTACGCCTATTTTCATCACGGCCTTGTCGAGCTTTTCCTGCACTTCATCGCGTTCCTTGGTCCTCCTTTCCAGATCACGGGCCAGTCCTCTCAGCTCCGCGGACTGCTCTCTGCAGAGCTCCTGGTTCGTCTCGGCCGCCTTCGCTCGAGCTCCCGCTCTGGCCAGAGCCTCGTTGCACTTGCGCAGCTCCTCGTCGTGCTCACGCGTTTGCATTCTCAGCGTCTCCACAAGCTCGCGCGTCTCTTTGAGCTCATCCTCCAGACCGCGCACCTCCGCCGTCTTTGCGGCCTCGGCGCCCTTCGCTTCTCGGAGCTTTGCCGTCAAGTCGCTCAGCGCCACCTGTGCGGCGCCGCGTTCGCGCTCGGTTTGGGCGAGCTTGGACCGAAGTCCGTCGGCCTCGGCGGTCTTTGCGGCCTCGGCGCCCTTCGCTTCTTCGAGCTGCCCCTTCGCGGCGGCGAGCTGCGCTTGCACGATGGTGATCTGCCCCTCCGCGGTGGCGAGCTCCGTTCTCAGCACGTCGGCCTCGTTGGTCTTTGCGGTCAGTTTGGTTTGCGTTTGCCTGAGCGCCTCTTCCTTTTCAGCCAACGCTTCCTGAGCAAAGTTGTACTGCGCTTGCAGCCCTTCCATCTCCAAGACGAGCTCTCTGACTTTCGCCTCCGCCGCTTCCGCGCGCTTCGTCTGCGCGTCGACTTTGGCACTCAAGTCGGCGATCTGCTTTTTTGCGCGGCTCAGCAGCACGGTCTTTGCGGCCACTTTTGCTTTGGCGGCGGAGAGCGCCTTTTCGAGCCGCTTCTTCTCGTCCTGGCAGTCGCGCAGCGCCTTGGCCTGCTTCTCAATCTGCTCGAGAATCATGTCCGACAGGCCGCGCTTGCTGTCGCCCAGCAGCCGGTGCAGCCGGCTGAGGTACACCGCGAACGAGCTCTTGTGCGCCTTGAGCTCGTCGAGCAGCGCATCCTTTGGCGGGGTTCCCGGCGCCAGCGAGTCCTTGTACTCCTTGTTCCTGTCCGACCACTCGTACGCGAGCACCTCGTCCAGCGACTTTGCCGGCGCATTCGGATCGCCGCTCGGCTCCACGCCGCCTCGAATCGTCGGATTGAAAAACAGCAGCCGCAGCGCGGGCAGGAGGGCCTCGATCTGCGACGGCGCGTTCCGCTCGAGCGCGCGGTTCTTGGTCTTGAGCGCGCGCAGCAACCCCGCGCGGATGCCGTCGACCGCGTCGGGCGTGTACAGCCCCGGCGGCGACAGCGCGAGCCCGTCGCCGCCGTCGCTGCCTTTGGCGTCGGGCGCCGTCGACCAGAGCGTCGCGAGCCCCGTCTGCAGGTAGGCCGCGTCGTCGCCGC
>Ga0315315_10004783_pt1 | contig 12487 bp, 5 predicted proteins | sample M140m3416metaG_FD_203699 | JGI IMG/M metagenome (GOLD analysis project Ga0315315, IMG submission 203699) | Ammonia-oxidizing marine archaeal communities from Monterey Bay, California, United States - M1 40m 3416 | ecosystem: Environmental > Aquatic > Marine > Intertidal zone | place: USA...
TAGAGTCTCCAAAAGCACCTATTACATCTTGAAGATAACCATAAGAAGGTGAAATACCTCCTGCTAAATCTCCATCACTTCTTAATACATTATATTTCATTATTTCAGCAGCTTTATCTACAAAAGGATTGCTGAATTGTCCTGATATCTTAGCACTCCTAAACACTTTATCGACAGCATCTTCATTTTCATACGAATCTACTTTAGCAGTAGGATTTACAAAATTTTTAAATTCTCTTATACCAACATAAACTGCTATGGCAGGAGCCATACTTAATGCTAAACGAACATCACCATTTTCTACTCTAGAAATAGTAGAATTTAATTGTGCTCCTTTTGCCATAGTCCAAGACATAAATTGACCCATAGATCTAACATAAGGATTTCTACTCTGTGCAAAAACTAATCTATTTCCTATTAAAGGAATAATAGCATCTCTATCAGCAGCTTTTCTTCCAGCTATGTCTAATAAAACTCCTCCTTTATCAGACTTAAAAGCCTCTTGAACTGTTTTGTATGATTTTATTTCTTTTAAATTATTTAAACTTAATCCTAATGTTTCTAGTTCTCTTACTTCTTTTTCTTTTAATTTTCCTTTATTTGCTAATTTATAAGCTCTACTTACACCTACATCATAAGCAAAATTTCTTGCTACTTGAGTTATTTTTTGCAGTCCTACAAGACTAAAATATGCATCTTGTACATTAGCTAAGTAGCTGCCATAAGTATTTGAAGATTGAGTAGTGATATAATTTTGTATTTCTCTTTCAAAAGTTTTATCGTATTTAAAATTTCCTATAGTTGAAAATTTTTCATCAGGTTTGAAATTACTTTTAAAAGCTTGTTTGGCTGCTACACCAAAACCACTATTAATAAAAGGTTGTAATAAATCTGGAAGGTTAGCTATAGAAACTGTTGAAAGATATTGCATATTTGCTAATGCTTGAAGTGTTCTTACACCATACTCACTACCAACTCCTGCAGTTTTTCCATGAACTCCCCAATAAGCTTCAATACCATCTGTAATTATTTTCTGATAAGTTTTATTAGATTGGTTAAGTCTGTTAAGTTGAGCTTCAGACATAGTTTGAGAGTTCATCTTGCTTTTAAAAGCTTCATTTATATTTTTTAATGCATAGTTTACTAACTCTCCATTTGCTCCTAATGTTTTTGAAAACTCAGCTACTTTAATACTTTTACTACCATACTCAGCTAAAACTTCTTGAGCATTTAATTTTAAAAATCCTTGAGAAGCTAAAAATTTTGAAGCTTCTCCATCAGTTATAGTTCTAGAATTTTCAAAAAAATCTGATGTTCCTCTAAAAATTAAATTTCCTAGTTCATCACGTTGAAAAACAGTATCACTTCCTTCAGGATATTTTGCACCTTTTGTAAACAATGATTTACCTGTTATATTTTCTGCCATTGACAGAGGAACAAAACTTTTACCTCCATTAGCAACTTGAATATCTTTAGCTTTTTCTAAAGCAGTGATAAATTTATTATAATTTTTATTAATAAGATCATTATCAAAAATATGAGCTAATCCATAATTATCAAGTTCTTCAAAAGGAACTCCTGAATCTTTTGATTTATTTTTTATACCATCCCTAAGTGCAGAAAATAAAGGAACAACTCTTTTAACTTCTTCTATTTGTTCTTCTGTAACATTAGTTAATGTTTTAGTAAGCCCCACATAACCAGGTTTAATAGTTTTTATGTCTGTAAACCCATGCAGAACTTCACCAGCAAGCATATTAATATTTTTAACTTCAGCATTAACTTGTTCTACATTAGGAGCAAAAACTTTTTTAATTTTTCTACCAGTTTCAGAAAAATATCCTTTTAAAGAAGGAGCTTCTATTCCTGAAGCACCATATAATTTAGATAAAAAATTAGCTTCTTCTCTTATGGTTCTAGCTTCTATTGAATCAGTACCACTACCTACTCTACTAAATAATTTTGTCGATAATGCTTTGCCATATCCTCCCAAAGCTTCCATTTTTGTAGCCACTGTAGTTGCAGTTGAATACTTCAAACGATTTATTTGAAAGCTAAGTCCTTTTAAAGCTGATTCATCTATTAATAATTGACCTGTTTCTTTGTCAATTTTGGAAAGAGCAGAAGAGCGTTGAATATTCTTTTGTAAAAATCCTAAACCTGTTCCTAACGCAATACCATAGTAAATATTTTCATGCGAACCATCTTCATCAAACATATTACCTATTACTCCTCCTCCTAATGCACCAAAAATAGGACGAGTAGTTTCATAAACTATAGTTTTAAATATGTTGTTAGTTAATTTATTTTCTTTTGCTAGTTTGTCCAACACTTTACCATTTAAAAGTGCGCTCTCTTCCATGTTAGACACAACAGAACCTAAATATTTTTTATCTAAAAAAGTTCTATACTTATTAGCATTTGCTAAAATAGTTTCTACTTTATTTTTTCTTTTATCAGTTAAACCTGATTTTAAAAGATTTTCTAATTTAACAATCCTTTTATCTAAGTGAGTAATAAATCTTATCTGCCCTCCTAAATCTCTTGCATCTAATCCTGTTTGTTTAACACTGCCTTCTCCTACTTCTTCAATTACTTCAGTAGTAACTTTACCTAAGTCAATAGTTTCTTTAGAGGATAAAGGTGACTCTATACCTTGAAACAAATTAACATTTTTAGGAGGTACTAAATCAGGATTTAAAGATTCCATAGAAGAAGATTCAGCTTCTTTTTTAAAATCTCTAGCAGATTTACTACGCCTTAATAAAGCATCAATTCCTCCTGTAGCAACAGTACCTACTGCTGTTGTAATGCCTAATTCTATAGGATCTATTTCTCCTGTAAGAGCTGTTTGTCTTAGAGTATTTTCTACTGCAGAAACACCTCCACCAAGACCAGCAGTAGAAAGAGTTTGAGCTGCTTTACCTGCTTTTGCAGTTGCTTGCGCTACTCTTGCCCAAGGCAAAACATAATAAACAGGATCAGCAAAACCTTGTGCTATTCTTCCTCCAATAATAGCTGCATCTTCATCTTTTACTTTTAAACTAGCTAACTCAGGATTATCTCTATCTATTGCTTGTTGTCTTAATGATTCAGCTTTTTGAAGATTTAGACTAAAATCTCCTTCTCCTAAAACTGAATTTAAAAAAGCTTTACCTGCTTGAAAAGTATTTCCTAATATTGTAGTTTCTTGTTCAAGACCATAATCAATTTTTTTTAAATTACTGATGTTAGCCAAATCAACTTCAGGTGCTTGATTTTCAACTTGTAAAAATAATTTATCTAAATCAGCATTAACTTGATCTAGTGCAGACTTATCAACCATTTTAAAAAAGTCCTCTTTGCTCTGCTCGTTCTAAGTAAACTTTACCTTCAGAAAGAATTTTACTCCTATCACCTGTAAAGTTATCACCTACACTTGCTCCTTGATTGTATGCTACAAGAATTTTTTCTATATCCCCCTTATACCTATTAGAGTAAATAGATAAAAGATTTGTACCTAAACCAATATTAACTTCAGGAATTTGCAGTAATCTAATTACTTCAGTACCTGCTTCACCTGTTACAGGTTTAATTGCTCCTGCTTTAAAGTTAGCAGTTGTTTGAGCAATAGCTTTATCTTTTAATTTAGGGTCATAAGAAATGTTTAATTCATCTGCAACATCAAAAACAGTCTTAGCACCATATCCAGGTTGAACTGCTGTAGCTGTTTTTACTTGCATTGGCCCATGAGCATCATGTCCAGTTTGTGCAGTAGATTTCTCTTCTAATGTAGAGAACGCTTCACTTTCTATATCAACAACAGTAGCTACTATATTATTACTTATATTATTAGGACTAAAAGTTTGTATGCTACTAGTTACAATAGCGTCTAAGCCAGGAACATTAGGATTAATTAATGTTAATGGTTTTGAAAGTAAAGAAGATGGAGCAGCATCAGTAGGATTTACTGTTGAAACTGGAGAAGCATTTGGAACTGTAACAGTATCCTCTTCTGTAGTTTGACTAGGAGTTAAAAAGAAATTAACTCTTTCATCTCTATTCCTAATGTTAAACATTCCAGGTAAAAATGAAAATAAAGAATCATCAATATTTAATTTACCAATAATTTCATTGTTGTCGCTTTTTATTCTAGCAATTTCAAACTTCTTAGGATCTGTTGCACTAATCTCAGCAGTAAAAAATCCAGTTTTAGGTGTTAAATCTCTACTTGTTAACTCTTCACCTGTTAACCCTAAATCTTTTAGTTGATCAATATTAGCTAAATAATCTTTTTGTAATGAAGATAAATAATCTTTCATTCCTCCATCAGGAAATTGTTCTAGTGTCAGAGGATCAAAAGAATCTCGTCTGCCTTTAGGTCTAACAACAGTTACTGAACCATTACTATAAGTTAAAGTTTGTGCTAGAGGACGATTAAATTGATCTACTTTTCCTGTATCAATTACTAAAGAATCATTGTTTGTTAAATTAAAATCTTTTTGTACTTGTAATTTAAAAGGAACTGTTTCTTCCTTAGTAGGATTAAACATATTGTTAATTTCAATTTTAGCTGTTGAAAATAATGCTGCAATTTGCTCTGTATTTTTTTCAGCTTCTTTTTCTGACAAATTTAAATTTATAGTAGGTAATTGTTCAAAGACTTTTTGTTGTATACTTTCTAAATCAGCCAATGCCTCAGTTTCTGTAGATGTAGCCATATCTGCACGATAAGCATCAATTACTCCAGTTATATTTTCTCCTACCTTACTAGAAAACATATCAAATGATATAACTTGCCCTTCAGTTACTTCTTTGTCTAAACTAGAAAACTGCCTACGCTCTTCTTCTGACAAATTAAAATTTCTTTTAATAACATTTTGAATATTTTCTGATGTTAATTTAGATTCATCTAATGAAAATGCAACAGAAGGATCAGGATTACGTCCAAACTTTTCAATTTCTGGATTAATTTTCACTGCTGATTGTAATAATTCAAAGTGTACATTACTGAAAAGTTGTTTTGCTTCTGCTTTAGGTAAAGAACCTATTTGTAGCACAGTATTAAAATCTTCTGCTATAAGATTTCCTATACTATCTTGTACACGCGAATAAATTTGTGTACTAAGTGGGCCTTGCAATTGTTCTCTAATTGCATTTTGCTTTATATTACTACCAGTGTCTTCTTTTAATTTTTCAATAAACAAATTATATGCTTGAGAAGTGAAACTATTTCGTTCCATGCCTAAAACAATGTCAGTTACTTTTTGTTTTTGTAAAACTATTGGAGCACCTTCATTGATTAAATAACTTGTAAAGTCTCTAGGAGTTGTTGTATCTAACCCAGGTGTAAGTGCACTTGCTACCCAATTATCCTGTACTTTATATGCTCCTAGTCTAGCGTTTGCTAATTGAGCTAATTTAGTTTTTTCAGTATCAAAAAAATTGCTAAAGGTGTTATCTTTTAACAAGCTTTCAAAAATAGTTTCATCTGTTTGATCAATTTTATACTTAAGTTGATTTGCTTTAGAATATAACGTACCTCCTGGGCCTTTTAAATATTTTCCATCTTCTCCTTTTTTTCTCAACAAAACATCAATAAGTTGTTGTTCACTTTCTGTTCTTTGCTCAACAGGCAGATCATAACGATCTCCTAAAACAACTCTTATTAAACCTTCTTCTTGATAGTTTCTTGCGTCTACAATTCCTAGCCTACTTCCAAGTTTATTAGAAGCTTGCTTAAGTAAACGTGAAATTTGACTTTGATTTAAAGGATTTTCAGGATCTTTTAAAGCTGCTGTTATTTGTTTTAAGTTATTACTATTTAAAAGTTTACTAGCTAATTCTGTCTGTTCAGTTAAGAAAGCCTCATATGAAGTTTTTATTTCGTTTTGTATTTCTGGTCTATTGTAACTAGCAGCAAATATATCTTGTTGATATTTAGGTAAGTCTTTAAAAGAAGACGCATTTAACTGAGAAGCATATTGAAGTTCATTTAACTCTCTAGTGCTCTTTAAAAAAGTATCTGAATCTACTAACGCTTTTTGATTACTTTCTAATTTAGTAGATGCTTGACTTAAAGTGTTAAAATCTTTTAAAGCAGCTCTTACACCTTCTTGTTGTGCTAATGAAACACCTCTTTCAGGAAGAAATCTATCTCCTAAAACATCACCTAACATTTCAACCCCTGCAGTAGCTGCTGTGTTTATAAGAGGTTGAAACAACATAGCTTTATATTGATCTCTTTTTAGCTCTCTTCGTAGTTTCCTTTCTTCTTCAGCTTTACTTTTATAAGAATTAGCAGTTACTTCTCCTAATAAAGAATAAAGTTCACCTTGAGTTGGCTCTGCCATTTATGTTGCTCCTAATAAAGAAGATGGTTGTTCAGGTGTAGGTTGTTGAGTATTGTCTAATAAAGAAGTTCTTTCTGGTAAAGCTGTTTCTTCTACCTGCTCTGTTATTTCTTCAGGAACATTATTAGCTAATAATTCTAAATTTTGTTCCTCTTTAATATCTTCTTCATCATCTTCTTGAATAATAAAATCTATACCTTGTCTTTCTGCTAATGCAGCAATCATGTAAACAATCTGTTCTACCATTGTCATCATTAAATCAGGATTAATAATCCCATCTACAAATGCTTGATACATTAATACTTGAGCAATATCCATCAAAGGTGTGCCTTGCTCAACTGAATCTAAAACAGAATTATATACTTCTGGTTCTGTTAGTTTTGTTAAAAAAAATCTAGATGCTTCTCTAGAATCTGTAATAGCAGCAGGTTGCTCCCAAGCATAACTATCTTCAGGGCTACGTGTAAGAGATTCACCAGGAATAGGTCTTTTAAAAGATGTCCCTATTTTATAAAAATCTTCATCTAAGGTTGACATATATTTACCTATTAATTACTAAGGAAAAGCAAATCCAAAATTAGCTTTAGGAAATGTTATAGTTTGTGTTCCATTAGGCCCATAGATATTAGGTGCTCCATATCCTTCAAAATTCATACCTCCAATAATTCCATCATAAATAGCAGAAGTTTGCCCCGCTGAAAGTGGATCAAAAGCCATCACATCTCGTCCTAAAAATTTATTTTCCTGCATCTCTGAATAAGCACCAAAAGGAGCAAATGTTTGACTAGGCCCAGGTTGTTCTGGCTGTTTATTGCCACTTATTAGTTCTACTCCTTTATTAATGGCTGTTTGTTTAACTATTGCCCCAGGTGCTTCTGCTGCTGCGTCTACAATTTTTTTAGGAGATAATAAACTACCTAAAGTAGTTTTTAATGTTTGTTTAAAAGGATCATTTGCATCTTTAACTCCAGACATAAAATCATTCCATGTCTTCATTTGTTCGTCAGTGCTTTTTACTAAAGTGTTCATATAATCTGGATTATCAGTAATAAAGTTAAGGGTATCCCCAAGAGGATTTGCAGAATTTGCAGTAGTGTATTTATTACTATATGTACTTATTGCATTTGTTGCTCTCTCTCCAAGAGCTGTACCTTTATCCATATATCCCTGACTAATCTCCCCTAATATTTCACCAGCTTCTTTTTCTGTAAAATCTGGTACTTTTCTAGTATCAATATCAACACCACCAAAAGAAACTGTACTCATTTCAGTTAGTTTAGTATCAATTAAGTCAGATCTACCTTTTGGGCCTTGTATTAATTCATTAAAAGTTTTTTCTATGCTAGGAAAATTCTCAGTAAAATTCTTACCTACTACATCTAAAACAGATTCTTTATAAGTGCCTGTCATACCTTCTACACCAAAAGGATTACCTGGGATTTTTTTAGCTAAGAATTTAGTTGTTCCTCCTACAAAATCAGTAGCTGCTTTAGTTAAAGAAGAAAAACCTTCAGTAATTTTTCCTCCTACTATTCGTGCAGTATCTACTAACCAGGAAGCTCCTTTAAGACCAGTAGTAGTTAACCCTTTTCCTAATAAACTTAATGCCCCTTTTCCTAGTCCTTGAAATAAACCACCTAACATTGGGCCTAAACCAGGAATAAAATTCATTGCTATTTGTCCAAAAACACCTAACTTTCCAGACCATTTGCCTATTTTTTTAAATGCTTTTTTAATTCCTTTGCCTATTTTTTTAAATATTTTTTTAAAAGGTTTAAATATTTTTTTAAAAAAGCCCATGTTTTATCCTTCTTCCTCAGTTGTTTGAGTTGTTATTTCATCTGCTAATTCAACAAAACCAATATCTCTAAAATCTTTTATACTCATACTAAAAGTATTTAACATATTAAAAAAAGAATCACGTTTCTGATTAAATTTATCTTGAGTCATAAACGCTTCATTGCCTAGAATTGAATTAATAGCACTGATTTTTCTTTCTTGATTAGTTTGATATTCTTGAAAGTCAAAGTTAGCTTGGTCACGTAAAGACTGCCAAGCTTGTGATAATGCAGTCTTATTCATGTCAAACTGAAAAGCTGCTTGTTGTTGGTTAGCAGCATTAGTAGCTGCAGTATCAGCTAAATTAACTTTCCTTCGCCATTCAATATTAGATTGTTCAACTGCTTGAGCATTAGCAGTGTTAAATTGTTCAACTTGTAAATCTTGTTGACTATTAAACTGACTTATTTGTGTATTTATTTGAGACATAAACTGTTCAGCTTGTAACTCATTACCTGCATTAATAGCTGCTACTCTATTAGTCTCAGCAGAGTTAAACTGCTCTAGTGCATTAACTTGCTGACTATTAAATTGATTTAAGTTAGCTGCAAGACTAGTCACAAACTGTTGTGTTTGTAAGTCACTAGAAGAGTTAAATTGTCTAGCAGCATTTTGTACTGCTGCATCGCTTAACATTCTTTGCTGGTTTTGCTGTGAATCAAGCATATAAGCTTGTTGCTCATTATTAAGATTACCCATATTCATGGATAAAAAATTCCTAGCATTTTCTATGCTTACTTTAGTTAATGAATCAGCTTCTGCTAAATCCATTGAAGCTAATGCAGTAGCATCTTGCAGAATACCTTGTTGTCTGTTATTCAAATCTTGCAGTGTAGATGTCTGCATAAACTTACTATTAGTTAACTCTATCTGTTGATTAGAACTAAATTTAGTTAAATCTATATTAGCTACTGTAGCAGCATTTTGTACTGCTCTTTGTTGATCAACATTAAGTTGAGCCAAATTCATTTGTTGAGCAAGGTTTGCAGATATTTTATTAACTTCAAGTCTATTACTAAGATTAGCTAACTCTGTTTGTTGTGCTGCACTAAGATTCTCAGACTCTGCTTGATTCTTAGCAGTAAGAAATGCTAAACGCATTTGTTGATCATTAGATAAATTAGCAACTTCCATCTGTTGTTTAAAGGCTGCATTTTTTTCTAAGAAGTTTGCAGCTACTTGCATTTCAGCTAGTCTTTCTTGATTAGTTGCAGTTTGATTAGCACCTAACCTTTCTGCTTCTATTTGTAAGTTAGCAAGTTCAATCTGTTGATCATTACCAAGGTTAGACATTGCTGCTTGTTGTTCATTCTGCAGACTTTGTAATCTAACTTGCTGTCTTTGCTCTGCTTCAGTCATCTGTACTTGCTGAGTAAACTGACCTTGAGTCAGGTTAATTTGTTGAGCAAGTTGAGCAGTTTGTGAGCCAGCATCTTGTCTATTAGCTAAATTAGTTAATCTTAATTGCATCTCCTGAGAAGACTCTTGGAGATTAGCTTGTTGTTCATTAGATAAGTTTTGATTTGCTCTTTGTTGTAATGCTGCTGCATTGCTTTGAGCTATAGGCAAAGCAGTTTGAATAATGGCATTAAATAATGCATCTCTTCCTACTGTAGAAACATTCAATCCTCTAGCATTTAATCTAGACTCTACTAACTGAACAGCAGGTCTAGCCCATGAAGGAGTTACACCTTCATCTATACCAGCTAGTAAGTTTTCTAATTGAACAGATACAAGAGCTTCATTAGGTAATGCTGCAATAGCTGCTTGTACTTCTACAGGAGCAGTGTCAACTTGAGCTGTTACTTGTGCAGGATTATCAAGAATTGCTTCAGATATTTCAGGAGGTATCTCACCTACTTCTTGGAGTAATGACCTAGCATCTCCTTTAGCTGCTTCTCCTTTTAGTTCTCTTCTTTCTGCAGCTTCATATCCTAAAGATCCTTCAATTAAAGCTTCAGTACCTTGAGCAGCAGTTTCATCTAATATTGCTTCTCTAGTTTGTTTTTCTGCTGCTGGATTAGGAGACAGTATAACTCTTTCACCTGTAACACGATCAATCTGAGATCGTGGGTCTTCTGTAAATCCAGGTTGAGTAGCTAATGCTGCTTGCTCTTGTTGAGCATCTCTTTCTGCTGCTCTTGTTCTTGTTAAATCAGCTTCAGATGCTTCAGCAAGTCTATCTACTGTACCATCAGCATACTCAGTAGGATCAAAGTCTAATGTATAACCTTTACCTTCTCCTATACGCCTTTGATAATCAAAAATATCAGTAGCTTCACCTCTTTTAATAGCATCTCTTACTTCAGGATATTTATTAAAATAGTTTGATTCTGCTGCTAAAAACCCACTAATAGCTTTTTCTTCAACACCTAATAACTTAGCATTAGTTTTAACTTTAGCAGGATCAGTTAACTGTCTTTCAGTGCTTTTTACTTTATCTACATCAATATCCTCAACAGCTACTGCTCTTTCATCTATATCAGTAGAGGGATCATCCTCTGTTACTAATTTATCTACTTGTCTAATAACATTAGGATCACGAACTGGATTGCCTTTATCATCTAAAACTAGGTTGCCATCTGAATCTCTTTTAAAACGCTCTACTTGTAAAGCTTCTGATCTAGTTCTTTCATCTGATTCAAGATCATCTTCTGTGACAACTGTTTCAACTTCTGCCTTTTCAACAGTAGCTTCATCTCTACTTAACCCAGGTATTTTATAAGGTAACTTCCTTGGCTTTTCTTCTGTACCCATATCTGTAGTAGATGGAGTAGTATCACTTTGTTCATCAGTAAACGCTTGTCCAAATTGAACAAGTCTTTCTTGAGTATCTAATCTATTCCATAATGCTTGTTGACCTTCCCATTGAGAAACTGCTGCTTGATAAGCTATTTCAGCTCCATCATTAGGAAATCTAGGCTCTCCTCTAAAAGATACAGTAGATCCAAAATCTGATGGTTGAGGCATAGGGCCAGCAAAGTCTTCATAAGAGCCATCAAAATTAGGAGTGCCTGTAGTAGCAGCAACTTGAGTAGAAGTAGAAGTAGTAGCAGTAGTAGGTTCAATACCTAGCTCAGTATTAATAGCTTCTATAGTGCTTCTTTTTAAATCACCTTGAGAGGCTACTTCTAATAATTTACGATTATAAGCATCTTCAAAACCTGGAGTAGCTCCTTTACCAAGCATCCAGGTTGTCCACTCCTCATCAGTAATAACTCCATCATTATTAGGATCACCACCTTGCCCTTTGATTAAATTATAATCATTGGCAGTATAAGGCTTACCATCATAACGAGTACCAAACTGAGGTGTATCAGCAGCAACTACTGATCGTTGTTGAATAGGAGTTGAAGGTTCTTGAATAACTTGATCAGTACGTCTATTTAAAATTGTTCCATCAGGAAGAGTTACAGCGTCTTCTTGTTGTCCTTGCCTTGCAGCTACTTGTGCTTGTCCTCTGCCAAGAGAAGGTTGAGAAGTGTCTGCAGGTTGAGTAGTTTTTCTAACTTGATCTACAACACTTTGAACTACATTACTAGGAGCTACTTGCCTACGAACAGGTGGTTGTGGTTGCACAGGAGGCGTAGGCGTAGGCTGCACTTGAGCTTGTTGTCGTCCTCTACCAAGAGAAACTTTTTGATTCTCTTCTGCTTCCTTCTCTTGCTCTGCAGCAGCTTTTCTACCTTCTTCTATAGCATTACGCACACCTTCAGGTAAAGCGTCAGGAAAGCCTCCTCGCTGTACTTTTACCCTACCTCCTCCAGTATAATCCTGCCTTGGTTTTAAGGCACGACTACGCTCTCTAGCTTGTTTTCGCCTTTTTAATGCCTTTAGAGCTTTTTTACTTTTAGCCATAACCTATGAACCTTTCCTGATTTATACAGGTTTATTATTTTCTAAGTAGATTCCTGTATTAGGTGTAGATGTATTTTCAGCTAAATAAATATCATTAGCTCCACCACTTACTTTAGGATTCTCTTGAGGTAATACATCATTTGCTCCTCCTGGTGTTGCAGCAGGATTAGTCAAATAGATATTATTATTTCCACCTGATACTTTAGTATTCTCAGGAAGATAAATATCATTAACTCCACCAGTTATATTAGGTGAAGGTTTATGTTGTGTATCTGTAGGTTGTGCCATTACAGTTCTCCTATTACTAAATTAAAATAACATTGCAGCCCAAGCTGCAGCACCAGTTGTTCCAACAGTTCCTACAACTAACCACGCTAACTTTTCCCATCTTTCAGCATGGTTAGATGTAACCACTTTAAGTTCTCTAAGCTCTACTATAGCTTCAGCCCACCGCTCTC
>Ga0315315_10004784_pt1 | contig 12486 bp, 7 predicted proteins | sample M140m3416metaG_FD_203699 | JGI IMG/M metagenome (GOLD analysis project Ga0315315, IMG submission 203699) | Ammonia-oxidizing marine archaeal communities from Monterey Bay, California, United States - M1 40m 3416 | ecosystem: Environmental > Aquatic > Marine > Intertidal zone | place: USA...
TGGGACTCGCGGCGCCAACCAAGATCTTGGGCAGGGCGGACAAGGTGGCCGAGTTCGTCAAGCGAGGCGAGGAGAAGGGCTGGTGCGAGATCACGCTGAGGAGCAACGACATCGAGAGGCCGCTCAAAGTCAGGCGCGAGCTGAAGCGCAGCGACGGCACCTCGCAGTACAAGCTCAACGGCGTTCCCGTCGGCCAAGACCGCGTCAAGACCGAGATCAAAAAGCTGGGGTGCCAGCTCGATAACCTCTGCCAGTTTCTGCCGCAAGATCGAGTCGTCGCGTTCGCGCAGCTCAAGCCCACGCAGCTCCTGACGGAGACCCAGAAGGCTATCGGGGATGGCAAACTCGACGAGGAACACAAGGACCTCATCAAGTCCAAGGACGCCATCGCCGATCTGGAACGAGACGTGAGTGCCCCGAGTGACTTCGAGTCGCACTTTTATTTTTCCCGAATGTTGGCACCCCCCCCACGATTTCCACCTTTTCCGACACCCCGCCCCCGCCGTCGCCCACACTGACCCACGCCGACCCACGCCGACCCCGACGAATCAGGTCGCCGCCAAGAACGCTCGCATCGAGAAGCTGAACAAGGAGGTTGAGATGATGGAGCGCGACGTCACGCGCTTCAACGAGCGCGAGGAACTCCGCGCTCGGGTCGACGAGTACGGGAAGAAAAGGCTGTGGCTCGACTTTCACAACAAAAAGGCGAATTGGAAAGCCGCCCAGGATAAACTCAAGGAGCTGATGGCGGAGATTAAGAAACTGGAGGAGGACTCCAACGAGCACAAGGCTCCCCTCGACAAAGCGATCGCCGCCAACGAGAACGCCAAGAAGAAGCACAAGGAGGCGTCTAGGAATTTGATCGTCGCGCTCAAGGAGATGAAGAAGAAACTCCGCGAGGTTGACGCCTTAGAGGACGATCACCAAGGCAAGAGCGAATCTTTGCACAAATACGAGAAGGAGGCGAAAGAAAAAGGGAAGAAGATTCGCGAAAGGGAGCTGGCCATCGCGGAAATCGAGAAGGACATCGCGGCTATGGTGGAGCCCGCGGACAACGCCGCCGAGATTGCCAAGACGAGACAGGAGTCGAGCGCGCTCAACAAGAGTTGCCTGGCTCTCGAGACCAACAAAGATAACCTCCGGCGAGATGCGTTGAGGCACGGCGAAAACCTGGGCAACATGCAAAGGAGGCTCGACAACTTCAGGTCTGAGCGAAGGCGGGGGCTGATGACGCTGAGAAACAACGGCAACAATCGCATCGTCGAGGCGGATGAAGAATTGCAGAAGATGCAGCACGATGGATTGTTCCACAAGCCCGTGCTCGGCCCCATCCTGACCTTGATCAAGTGCGACAACATGAACCACCGCAAGTACCTCGAGGCTTCCATCGGCAGAAAGTGGATTTCTGCGTACATCACCCAGGACGACCGGGACCGCGGTAAGCTTCAGCAGTGGACAAAGAAATGGGGCACCAACGCCGTCAACATGTCCAGCGTCAATTACCAAGATCGCGTCATCGACGAGCGCACGAAATCTCTCGGGATCACCCACACGCTCGATCAGTGCTTCGAGGCTGAGCCGGTCGTCAAGGCTGTGCTCTGCGACCTCAGCCAACTGCAGAGGACCTTCGTCATCGACCCTAAAGCGCCGCAGAAAGCGGTGGACAAGGCGGTGGAAGAAGTGAACGGGTCTCTGTTCTACACTCCGGCGACCAAGTACGCCAGAATCGTGTCCAAGTACGGCACTCGCGAGAAGACCATCGACACCTCACCCGTTTACGACAGCCGCCTGTTCAGCAGCAGCAGCAGCGCGACCGACGAGGATGACTTGAAGAAGGAGATTCAAATCGTCACGGCGCAAAAAGCGGCGTGCGACGACGAGATCAGGCAGATCAGCTCTCAGCTGGGCGATAAGATGGCGAAGATGCAAGCGTTGACCAAACGGGCGAACTTACTGGCCGCCGCCAAGGCTAATTTCAAGCGAGATTTGAACGCGATGGAGTCGAAGCTGGTCGCCAAGCGCAGGGCGCTCGAGGCGGTTCGAAGTAACGATTCCGCCGTGCAGGTTGAGAAGCTCAAGAAGGAGATTGACCTGATCCTCGCGAAGCGCGCCAAGGCGGCTTGCGCCCACGCCGACGCCGTCACCGCCATGTGCAAGGCTCGCGCCGCGGAGACGGCGGCGCTGCTCACCCAGAAACAGGCGGAGGCTGCGCACAAGTACTTCAAGGAACTGTTCAAGGCGGAGACTGAGCAGATTGAATTCTTGAACGGGGAGAAGGAGGAGCTCGAGGAGGATGTCAGAAAGACCAGGGACATCGCCAGAGAAGCCAAACGGGAGGCGACGAACAACGCACCGATCGAGGGCTCCGAAGAGGCTGAAGCTCTCAAGGCTAAGTTTTACGACATGCCGGAACAAATCGACCCTTACCCCAACCCCGTCGAGAGACCCGCGGCGGGTCAGGAGGGCCACGACGAATGGCAGGAGATCCTCCCCGGGATCGACGAGTGCATCCGGACGTTCGAGGAGGAGGCTGACGCCATCATGTGCCCCAACGACATGGTGTTGCAGGAATTCCGCAACAAACAAGAGGAACGCAACAGGCTTCGCGCCGTTCTCGACGAGAGCGGCGGTAGCCTAACGGAGAAACAGGCGGCGATCGAGGAAAAGAAGCAGGCCTGGCTCGGCGCGCTCCGCCCGCTGATCGACAGGATCAACGACAACTTCAAGACGAACTTCGCGTCCATCGGCTGCGCGGGCGAGGTCAAGCTTCACGACGCGGGCGAGGCTTTCGACCAGTGGGAGCTTCAGATTTGGGTCAAGTTTCGAGCTTCCACTGACATGCACATCCTCGACGCGCACAGGCAGTCGGGCGGCGAGCGGTCGGTGAGCACGATGCTGTACCTGATCTCGCTCCAGGAGCTCACCAGCGCGCCGTTCAGGGTGGTGGACGAGATCAACCAAGGCATGGACCCGATCAACGAGCGCAAGATTTTCAAGAGGATGACCAAGGCGGCGAGCTCGAGCGAAGCGACGCAGACGTTTTTGTTGACGCCCAAGCTGCTCAACAACCTGCAGTACACGGAGGACTGCACGGTGCTGTGCATATTCAACGGACCGTGGATCGCGGAGATGGCGAAACGGTGGCAGGAGATGCAGCGCGCGCTGCAGCCCGGCGGGCCCATCACGCCGTGACGGGTGAGTGACGGGTGAGTGATTGGTGAGTGACGGGTGAGTGTCAACGATGGGAGCGAGACGAATGATTAGAATTGCAACAAGACGAGACGCGTCAAACTTGAACTCAAACATGTGTCGCGCAAAGATCGAGGATTGGGCCGTCGTTCACGACCATCGGCGCGTTCTCCAGCGCGAACACCCGGGCCGTGAGCGTCTCCACCCTGGCCACCAGCGCCGCGACCGAGTTCAACTCCCCGTCCACGCCCGTGAGGTTGAACCCGGCGGCGAACACGGTCCCTTTGACGGCCAGCGAATTGGGCTCGGAGGCTTCGGCTCCAGGCATGGCCACCGCGTTCATTCCAGTCGCCGTCGCGCCGGCACCGAACGCGAAGGACCCGTTCGCCGCGGCGACCGCGCCGTGGCCGAGTGCGACGGCACCGGGTGCCGACGCGTTGGTGTTGGATCCGATGCTCACGCTCGAAGCCAAGTCAAAGTAACCCTCGTCGTTTGATTGAACGCTCCGACTAGTCGTCAGCTTACCCGGCAGGAGCCTCGGCAGGAACGGCTCGCGGTCAGCGACGCACCCGACACCCGCGCACGCCTCTCTTCCCATCGCCACGCTCCCGATGTCATTAGCGCGCGATCGGAACCCCGCGGCGAACGATCCGTGCTTCTCGGCGCGGGTCAGCAAACCCAGCGCCGTGGACCCTGTGAACAAAACATACCGTCATTCTAATTGCCCGTACAAATACAAAAATAAACGCACCGACGCTCGGACCGGCGAAGGCGCCGACGCCGATCGCCGCGGATCCGATACCGCTGCTCAACGTCGCCAGCCCGATCGCCGACGACCCGATCGCGTTCGCGAGGTTGAGGATACCGAAGGACGACGAGCCTTGACCGAGGGCGAGGGTACGCACGCCCCCCGCGAGGCTCCCTTCGCCCATCGCGCGGACCGAGACGCCTGTGAAAGAAAAAACAAGACATCATACTGTTTGCCCGTACAGAAATTAGAATAAACTTACCGGCGGCGAGTGAACCCTTCCCCCGGGACTCGGACTGCGCTCCCAACGCGGTGGATGCCTCGCCCATGGCGGTGGTCCTGTCGCCCATGGCGGTGGACGCCGTGCCCCTGGCTTGGGTCAGGACCCCGAAGGACGTGGATGCCTCCCCCGACGCGGTCGTTCCGGCGCCGAGCGCGGAGGATAGGTCGCCGAGGGCGGCGCCACCGCCACCCGCGGAGAACGCGCCCGCTCCCTGCGACAGCGTGTAGACTCCGAGCGCGGCGGCTCCGTCGCCGGTCGCGGCGACGCCCTTACCCAGCGCCATGGACGCCTCCCCGGACGACAGCGTCGCCTCACCCGCGGCGAGGGAGTAGTTTCCCTCCGCGGACGACGATGCGCCAAGTGCCGCGGAGCGGAGGCCGGTGGCCAGAACGTCGAGGCTTCCGTCCGAGGCGACGTCGCCGCGCCGGCCCCATCCCTCGAACGCGCCCCCGAGGAACCCGCGGTCGGATCCCCCGAGAAACCTCGCCTGCGCGGAGACGACGTCGGCGGCCTGCGCCTGCGCGCGCTCGACGGAACGGAGCCGCGCGTGAAGCTCGTCGACGCCGCCGAGGCAAGGGGACGGCCTCAGGCCGAGCGGGAGCGCGTCGAGGTTCACGAAGGTTCGGGTCGATTGGGTCGGGGGGGGGGGGGGGGGGGCATACACGACGTGGTCGGCGGTCGCCACGTGCGACGTCGACGCGCACACGAGCGCGACGAGGGTCAGCGCGCCGAACATCGTCGCTTCCGTGCGCCAGTGTGTGAAGCGTCAAACCCGAGGCGTGCCAAACAATAAAACACAGAGAACCGACTTCTGTTGGAAAAACTTATTATCACAAGTATCGCGTCGTCAATCGCCGCGTCGCCTCTCGCTACTCTACGTTCGCTACCTAAGGGTAATATCCCTCTCTCACGGGGCGGTGAACTCCGCCAGCTCCTGGTTCGGGTTGATGATATCCGCGAAGGCCCAGGCGTGGTCGTTGAGCCACTCGTGCGCCGCGTTTCTCAAACTGTGATTCAGCCGTAAGTCCGACTCCACCAACGGCTCCCTCGTCACCGGGTCGAACTTACCGACCCGCCGCAGGTGCTCCATCACCGCAACTCGTTCGTACGAGTGCCCGCTCGGCGCCACGACCGGATCGCGGAACACCTCAAACGTGAGCTGTGAATAAAACACGACGTACGTCAGTATAATTGCCCACTGTGAAATAAAAATGTCCAAAAATAAGCTCACCTTGCAGCAGAAGCAATCCGGGGGTTCGTCGCTCCGGTCGTCGCACCGCCGCACCGCGTCCAGCATCTCGCGCACGGTGTCCCAATCACCGACGCCGAGCCCCGTGGGTCCCGTGGGTCCCGTGCTCGATGCGCCGGCGGTACCGTTCATTCCGGCAAACGCTCCGGAGTCTGATGATGCGACACAGCTGTCGTCCATGGTCAGGTCCATCGGATCGTCAAACGCACCCGACCCGCCGTTCTTCGTTCCCCCCGTCTTCGATGGCACCTCGACGCCGCACGCGGCCGCGAGTTTGGCCTCGATGGCGTCGTACCTCGCCTTTCGTTTGGACGCCGCCGCCGCCCACTCGTAGTACTTTGCCAGCGCGTACATCCTCCAAATCTCCGTCTGGATGCTCGCGCCTTGGGTCCTTGCGGACTCGAGCGCCTTGTTCAGGCGCCTCGCCGCGTCCGGGTGGGCACCCTCGCCGATCATCGCGAGGCCGAGGTAGTAGTTCGCCTTCATGTGCTCCCTGTCGATGGATAGGGCGCGTTCGCAGTCGGCGCGGACGTTCGCCCAGTCGCGTTTGTGCCTGTACATGAGAGCTCGGTTCACGAGCGGTACGATCCATCGCGGGCAGAGGTCCAGCGCGTTGGTGTAGGCGTCTATCGCGGCGCCGTACTTGCCCCGGGCGAAGAGCTCGTTGCCCCGGTCCTTCAGGGACTCCGCCTCGGGGGTCGGGGTGCTCATGCCCACGGCCCGACCCGCGCGTTGACGAGAGTGATGGGACCTGAGCATTGATTCTCGGAGCTTCCACAGCCGACTTCGTTGGATCCAGTCCGCGGAGGTGCGAGAGACACGCCACGTAGGGTGAGCCCCCCGCTCTTCACAACTCCCAGCGAGGCCAGGGCGCGGCTCTCGGTAGGTTTCGCGCGGGAGAGAGCATCTGGGCGGGGATCTGGGACCCATGTCGTCGTCCGCGGGATGTGCGGCGGTGTCGCCGAGCCTCCGGCGCGCGCACGCCCCGCGCATCAAAGGGCGTGGGGCACGCTCCGGGAGCATTTTATCGCCGTCGACGCGGAGGCGTCGGGCCGTCGTGGTCGCCGCGAAGGATGGCGATAACGGTTGGATGAAGGGGCTCGAGGGCATCGGCGGGATCCTCAAGCGCATGCCGGGGGTCACCATCTACCAGGTACGCCCCCGAGTACTCCCACACACGCGCCCACACCCACGCCACGCCCACGACGAGAAGAACCCCGTCACGTAATAAAGATCCCACCGCCCCTCCCCCGCTCACCACTCACCCGCCCCACCCATCCCACTCCATCCATACAACCCACCCCGCAGGCCGCCGCGCCTCCGCCCGTGCTACCCGGCGCCAAGGTCGACTTCCTCGAGGCCATGCTCCAGTGGCACGTGGGCAACTCAACTTCCGCGGACCTGGTACTGAGGGACGTGCAAGACGCCATCGTGTCGGAGGTGACGTCCTTCCCGGTGGACAAGGTGGCGCTCGGTGAGTCACCGTCCGTGGCGATGCACGTCCCAGTGCCCACGCTCCGGCAGTCCCCCGACGGCGGGCCGTGCAGCAGCCAGGAACTGGGCGCCGCCGCGATGAAGATGAACGGGATGAATGAAGACGAAAAAAGTGGGATGGGCGGAAACAAAGACGACTCGTGCGACTACGCCTCGGGCGAGGCGCTCGTCGCCGGGTTCCCGCGCTGGGCGGGGTGGACGCAGCCGGCGACCGCGCTGACGCTGCGCGCGGTGCTCATGACGGCGTCGGCGCTCACCGCCGCCGCGGGTATGCGCCAGGCTTCCGTCATCGGGGACCAAAAGGCGCGTTCGGACGCGAAGGGCGGGCCTCTGCTCAAACCGCAGATCCTCTTCCCGGAGCCAACCGAGACGCTCGGGGATCTCCGCGAGTTCTTCGAGACCTTGTGGCCGGACGCGCCGTACTCCTTCGGCACGTACGGCAAGGACAGCGTGAGCTCCGACGACCGATACCTCAAGGGGGAGGGTACTAACGGTAGACAGAAAAAACGTGAGAAACGCCTAGTCATCGTGGTCAACGTGTCCTCCCCTGGTGAGGAGAGCGCCGCGGAGAGCGACGGCGAGGGCATGGTGAACGCCGCGGAGACGCTGCTGGAGCTCAACGTGCCGTTCGTGGTTTTGACACTGTGGCAGGACAACTCGCTGGTCAAGTCTGTGCAGACGCAAAAACCGAGAGCCGAGGAACGCGACGCGCTGCGGGTTCTCATGGAACGTCGCACCCGCATCCTACTCGGACGGAGCGTGAAGCGCAAGGAGGCGCGGGGTAAGATTCGCGACGCGTACGCGAGGGCTAAGAAGATGCCGCAGGGTAGCGGGTACGTCGCGTTGGAGGAAGCGTTGGCCGAAGCTAGAGCCACGGGGGCGGATACCGGGTCGGAGGGGGAGGCGATGCTGGCGGAGATTCGGTCGCAGGCGAGGTCCGCGGAGACGGACGCGCTCGCCGCGGCGCTCACGTCCGCGTGCCTGCAGGTGCCCGTGGACGTGGCGAGCTTGAGGGCCAACTTGCAGCGCGCCCGGGGGGTGTTGGAGCGCGAAGAGGCGGATGACGCCGCGAAAGCAGCCGCGGCGAACGTCCGACTGGTCCCCGAGGATGCGCCGGCCAATCAGAAGCCGCCGGGTGGCGCGCTGATCAACATGGTGTACACCGACGGCGTCGCGGCGTCCCTCGACGCCGGGTACTCCATCGACGACGACGAGCCGGAGCGGATGGATCCGCTCGAGGTTATCGAAATCGAGTCGGTAATGGGCGACGGCGCGGAAACGGATGGAGAAACGGAGGCGACGCCGGCGGCTGCCGCGGGGAGCCTCCTGGGAACCATGGAGGACATCGACCGGTTCGGCGCGAAGACGTCCGGGGAGAGCGGCACGGCAGCGAGTGGCCTCGCGGCGTTGCGCGCGGCGGTGACGGGCGCGGAGGCGGCGCTGGAAGCCGTGGAGCTTGAAGAGGACCTCCGGGTCACCATCCAGGACCAGGGCTCCTTGGACGTCGCCGCCGTCCCGAAACTCGAGGCGCTCATGCTCCGCGCCGCCAAGGTGGCTGAGCGTAAACCCCCTTTAACGCAGGAGGGTGCCGCGAAGCTCAACACGCTCGTCTCCAGGTGTTTCAGCCGGGCGACGGCGCTGCAGGAGATGGAGGGCGCGAGAGCCGCGCTCGCCGAGGCGCTCGAGCCATCCCTGCGCGGCCGCGACCTCGCCCCAGGGTCCCTCGAGCAAGGCGACGTACCGCGGCTGGAGAAGGCGGTCGCGAGGGCACGGACGAGCGCGTGGCCGTGGCAGCTGGAGGATGCCGTCGCTGACGCCGAATCCATTTTGGAACGGTGGCGCGCTCTCGCCGCGGTGGACAGCGCGATGAAGTCGCGATCCGTCGCGCGACTTCGGGACGCCATCGGCGCGTGCGGGTCCAAACACCCGAGCCTCGACCTCTCCGACGCCACCGCGGCGTTATCGGAGCTCGACGCGGAGCGGGCGATGGAGGATGGCGACCAGCGTTTACGCACGTACTTTGCCGCTTCGAAGGTTGCGTGGGCGGGGGGCGTCCTCACCGACGAAGCCGCCGCCATGCTCACCACCATCCGCCAGTCCCTCGACATCACCGACGCGGAGCACGAGCAGGTGACGCGCGCGGCGTCCGCGGGCTCGCGGACCCCCGAGGAGGCTGCCGCGGCTCGATCGAAGGAGGCTTTGGACACGCAGACGCAGTCGCCGGCGTTTGACCCGCGCGGCGACGACGACGAGGTCGGCGCGAGGATCGGCGGGCCGGGCCAGCGCGTCAGCTTCAGCGCGTCCGGCGAGGGCGTCCGGCGCCCCATGTTCGAGGGCAGCGAGGACGTCAAGGGCCTCGGCGCGAACGACCCGGACGTGGAGTCGCTATGGGCCGGCGCCGTTCCCGACGAGGGAAGCGCGGGGGAAGAGATCACGGTCACCGCGGGTGGCCCCAACTCTACGGATGGCTCAGGCGGCGCCGGCGGACCCGCCGGCAAGGCGTGGAGACGCGTCGGCGATACTATCATATACAACGAGGAGGAGATCATCGGCGTGGGCAGCTCGGGAACGTACGTCTTCCGCGGCTACGTCCAGCATACCACCCGCGCCCGACACGCCGTCGCAGTGAAACGAATCCAACGACCCCCGGGCGAGGAAGGACGCGAGCTGCTCAAGCTGGTGGAGCGCGAGGTTGAGCTCCTCACGGCGCTGAACCAGAGCCCGAAGGTTCCGTTCTTCCACTGCTGGGGCATCACCAGCTCGCACGTGTTCATCGCGCTGGAGCTGTGCACGGAGTCGCTGCGAGAGCACGTCACGCGGCGGGGCGACGGGATGAGCGTGGAGCGTCGCATGGACATCTTAAGGTCGGTCTCGTCCGGGATCCAGTGGCTCCACGATCCGTCCAAGCCCTCCGGGTGCATCACGCACAACGACCTCAAGCCGGAGAACCTGCTGGTGGACTCTGTCGGCGAGGTTAAGATCGCCGACGTGGGCCTCGGGGTCCAGCTGCAAAACACCGGCAAGAGCGGGGACAAGTACACGATGTCCACATTCCGTAAGTACGGCATAGACATCGTGCTCGCGGGCAGGGCGCCCGAGATGCTCAAGCACCAACCGTTAACCCCAGCCGCGGATATATGGGCCATGGGTGTGGTGTTCTACTTTGTCCTCACCGGCCGGGCGTCTCCGTTTTCCGAGAGCGGCCGCGACGTACCCACCGACGCCGCGATCATCAACGGCCGCCACCACCTCCAGAACCTCATGCGCGTCAACGGTTTACACCCGCGACGGGCGTTGGAGGCGAGGCACCTGCTTGCGTCCATGCTCGCGCCCGACCCGGCGTCCAGGCCGGACGCGGCGGGTGTTTGCGCGCACCCGTTGTTCTGGGACGACGAGCGGGCGATGCAACACGTGTCGGCGCTTCACGCGAGGTCCGCGACGGTCCAGCGGGAGATGTCGGGGGTGCTGAACGACATAGCGACGGACGCGTTGCTGTCGGGGGCGACGTCGGGTAACTCGGAGAGGGGCGCGTTGCTCGCGGCGGCGTCCATGGATCTCACCGACTGGAAACGCATGGTGGATCCGGGGATACGGGACAGGATCACGAAACATTTGGTGAAGGAATCGCCGGTTCAAAAGACACCCGGGACTAACGGCGCTAACGGTAAATCCAAGGCTGACGTCGGACGTAAGCCGTACGGCGACGGGTTCGCGGACCTTTTGCGGTTCTGCAGGAACGCGTACGAGCATCCGCCCACGGGTGACGAGATTGGGCCAATCGTCGACGTCCTCGTGGACGCCTCCGCCGCGCTCGCGTCGCAACGATCTCCCGAAAACTTCACGGAAAATTCCGACGCAGCCGAGGAAAACTCTGGACGCGGCAGCTACGAGCCGACATCCGCGCACGATACCCACCCGAGCCTACTGCCGCAGGGTGTGGTGCAGGGTATGGCGTACAGGAGGCTGACGCGGCGGCAGAGACGCGCTTTGTTTGCCGCGTACGTGGCGCATTTGTTTCCCGGTTTGCCGTTGGCGGTGCACGAGTGTACGTTGTCGGTGGGTGTGGAACCGACGCGGGAGGAGAAACGGGAGAAAGGGGGGAAGAACGGGGGCGCGAATAAAGGGGCGAAGCAGAGGGGAGGTGTCGCGGCGCAGCAGGGAACCAAGGCTAGGTAGTAGCGAGCTCGTCGAACTAATTTAGACTGCACCTGTCCTTTCTCCCCCCAGGTTGGATAGGGAGCGCGCGGGTGACGCGGGCGGCGGGCCGTCGTTCGGTCGAGATTAAATAGTTCCGCGTCTGCGTGATGAACGAGTGTGAGAACGTGCGAAGATCGTACTCGTCTGTTGTTGGCATTTCATCGGAGGTGCTTCACGTGTTTCTTGGCGTATTTCTTCCACTCCGGGCACTTGTTATCCACCGCGTACTGCAGGCAGTCCCAGTGTTTGTTATAGGCGGCGTAATAGCACGTGTCCCAGTCCCAAGGGCACCCGTTTTCGTGCAAGTACTGTAGAACGGGCAAGTGTCCTACATCGGCTACGTACTTGCACGTCCACTTGTTCCAAGGGCACCCGTTCTCGTGCAAGTACTGGAGAGCGGGCAGGTGTCCATTTACGGCTGCTTGACAGCACGCCCACTGGTCCCAAGGGCACCCGTTCTCGTGCAAGTACTGGAGAGCGGGCAAGTGTCCATTACGGGCTGCGTTAGAGCACGTGGACACACTCCAATTATTACGGTTGTTCACTCGCGCCCACTTTAGCAGCCTTACACTCCCCCGGAAAGCAGCGTAGTGGCATACGTTCTTCGCTTCTTCACCAAGAAGTCCAACGACTCTCTCGTAGGGCAGAGACAGGGCTTCGTCGTTGTCCATCATGGATAAGGAATATTGAAACTGCGCGTACGCTTCAGTCCACTGCGGGACCGCGTCGAAGTCGAACCTGAGAGGGTACGCAGCGGCAGGCTTGGAGGCGTCCCTCCACAGCTTGCTCACCACCGCGAGGCTGCGGCGGGTCTTGACGCACTGCACGTGGGAGAAGACCACGGTCGCGATATCCAAGTTGGGATCGAAGGTGGGCTGGTACGTATCGAGCGTCTGTATGCCGTTCCTGAGCTGCATGGTGGCGGTGCGGGGCGAAGAGTGAGGCGTCGTGGCTTTTCTCGGACACGGTTCTTTTTTTTCCCCACTCATTTGGCCCTCAGAGAAGGTTCAGGAAATGACGATCTGACGAGGACACTTTTCTGCCGACCACGCCTCAACCGACCCGCCTCGGGACCAAACGAGGGTTCGTTAAACCAACAAAAGGAGGGACTCTTGATCGCCCACCAACGATATCTCGGCCCCGTTCAGACCGTGGCGGGCCATTGAGAGCTGCGCTTCACGCGCCGGTCGTCGACGAACCTCGCATTTTCAAGGCGGAGGTCTCGCGACGAACGCATATCGCGCCATGTCGGCGCGGCTCACCCCCGATCGCTGCTACATGCCCTCGCGCGACGCCGCCCTCTACCCCAATCTCACCCGGGTGCTC
>Ga0315315_10004786_pt1 | contig 12480 bp, 15 predicted proteins | sample M140m3416metaG_FD_203699 | JGI IMG/M metagenome (GOLD analysis project Ga0315315, IMG submission 203699) | Ammonia-oxidizing marine archaeal communities from Monterey Bay, California, United States - M1 40m 3416 | ecosystem: Environmental > Aquatic > Marine > Intertidal zone | place: USA...
TACATCGGGTGAAAAAGGTGTAAGAAATCTAAAAAGATGCCTTGAAATAATTTATGGTAAACTAAATTTGTTTAGATTGATGAATAAAGATAGTAAGCTATTTGATGGTGAAGTTACACTAAATGTTGAGTTTCCATTTGAAGTAACCACGGAAATAGTAGATAAACTTATTAAAGAACAAGATAAAAAAACAATACCATTTGGCATGTACATGTAACTACTTTAAAAGAGTATAAAAAATAAAATTATTTTTTATTTTTATTTTTTATTTTTTATTTTTTATTTTTTATTTTTTATTTTTTATTTTTTATTTTTATTATTTTTATTATTTTTATTATTTTTATTATTTTTATTATTTTTATTAATTAGACTCTATTTTCAATACTAATAAATACAATTTGATTTGTCCATATGTTATATCACCAATCTCTTCTTTTATTGGTTTTAAATATTTCTTTCCAACTTTTTTTATAGCTTTTGCAATAGCATGTTCTTTCTCTTCTGTTAAACCAAAATAATCCATAATAATATCGGTATCATAATGTTCATATATATATATAATATGATCTTCAACTGTTTGCGCCCTAAGCCCCATTTCTTTTGAAATTTTTTTTATTGATAAATTTTTTTTATAGTATTCAAATATTTTATCCCTTCTTTTTTTTGTTTTTGCACTTGGGACTTTATGCGATTTTTTTGTTGACTTTTTCGTTGGCTTATTTGTTACATAGTTCTGTTTTTTTAGCAAAAGATATTCATTCATAAATTCAAAACAATGCTCCGACATTATAAATTCTTTTGAAATACCATTAACATTCCATAATTCTTGCATATTTTTTGGAGATTTTTTAATAATATTTCTAATAACTCTGTCGTTTATAAATGTTGTTGGTACTAAACCAAATTTTTTAGCCAATTTATTTCTAAGTTCTATAACTTTTCCGAGACGCGTTTCGGGTGTACTGAATAATACTTTCATTTTGCGCGAACTTGCCGAAATCTTTATAGTTGTTAGAGCCTCTTTCCCAATCCCAATGGCAAACCCGAAGCCTGCTTTATGACGATTTAATATATTTTTAGAAATTAATTTCTCAATTATTTCAGTTATAATTTTAATTGTTTTATTAATTTTTTTTTTTATTAATGAAATTGTTTTTTTTAAACCTAAATTATATCCTTTACTTGCATAATTCATCTTAATAATATTAATGATCATTTTGGATTCTTCGGTAACATCAATCATTTCGTGTTTATTCTCTGTTAAACAATTGTCACACATATTGCATTTTGGAATATCTTTAACATCATCTTCAGATGCTAATTGACCAGTTGCAAAATAATAATCAATCATTTGTTGTCTGCAAATGTTTCTTTCTCTTAAGAAACTTCTGAAAATATTCATTCCATTTGTTTTTATATTAATCTGTTCTTCATCATTAGATAATGATATTAAATATGCAGTAGTATTAAAATCATTGTTATCATAATAAATTGTTGCCTTACTATCTACACCATCTCTTCCAGCTCTACCTATTTCTTGATAATAACTTTCAATATTCGCCGGGACACCATAATTTATCACGTGTCTTATATCCGATTTATCAATTCCCATACCAAATGAAATAGTTGCAACAATAACCATTATATCGCCTGAAATAAATAATTCATGACTTCTTTCTTTATCTTCTTTTTCCATTCCACCATGGTATTTCGCTGTTAGGACACCTTTATTTTTTAAATCTTGACATAATTTTTCACATAATTTTCTTGTTTGAACATAAATAATGGTAGGTTCTATATATTTACATTTTGAGAATTCTGATTTTGGTAAAACACGAATCATTAAGTTTGTTCTACGCGTACCCAATATATATTCCTTTGAATTTGGTATGTTCAAAAATGTGTGCATTTCTTTTAATACTCTTGGGGTAGCTGTAGCCGTTACAGCTAAAATTGGAATCTCTGTAAAATACTTTTTAATAATATTTAATTTTTGATAACTTGGTCTGAAATCATGACTCCAATTACTTACACAATGTGCTTCGTCAACTGCAAATAAACCTAGATGTTCTTTAATGCGGAAAAATGCTGCCATCCTTGTTACTAAAAATTCAGGTGTTGTATAAATAATTTTATAATTTATGTAATGTGCTATACCAACCGAAGATTCCGAATTCAAACAAACGGATTTTATATTTTTTGAATTAAGATATTTGCATTGATCGTTCATAAGTGAAATAAGTGGTGAAATGACAATTGTAATTTTATCTGTAAATGTTGCTGGAAATTGATACAATAGTGATTTACCACCACCCGTTGGTAGGATAACAAATACATCATTTTTATTTAATAAATCTGTTATAATTTCTTTTTGATGATGACGGAATGTATTAAAACCATAAACATTCTTTAGATGTCTTTCCATTTTTTTAATAAATATTTTAAAACTTAACATTTATTAAATCAATTTAATTATTCTTTTTCTCATGAAATTTTCAAAAGTGTTAGGTGGAATCATATAATTGTTCAATTCGCAATGTAAATGAATAATCACTATTATTTAAATCAACAACGCGGCCAAATTCATCTAATAATTTAATTCTCATTTTCATTAAATCAACAGGTCCAAAATAAGATCTTTTAAATTGGTAATCATCGCCATTTGTATAATTAAATGAATCATAATAATTATTGATTTTTGCAAAAATATTAATATCATTTATGACAGAATTTTCAAAAGGAGACATCAACGATTTGGCATAATTTTTATTATAATCATCCAATGAGAGAAAAATATAACGTTTACCATATGTATCTTGATAACAAGCTTCTGCACCAAACCCTTCAATATTGTCATAAAATACTTTATCTTTTATTACGTAATGATCATCATAAGAATAAAATTGTTTTCTAAATCCCAAAATCCATCCCATATTTAATTGTATAGATCTATTTTCATCAGCGGTAATACGCCAATCAATATTAAATCTATATTCATTATTAGCTTTATCTTCACCGTTCAATTTTTTATCATCAGGTTGACCACCCTTACTTATTTCTCTTTTATCTCTAAAAAATGATATTTTTTTATTAATAGTATCATAATAACACGCAACCATTCTTAATTTCTCATTTTGGGGGGGATTAGTTGCATCTCTAACAGGAGAAAATACATATTTATTTAAATACTCAACAAGAATTTCTGGTGTATAATTACCATTTTTTATTCTAATAATATGTCTTTCTTTATCTGATGATGTATAATTCGATGCATCATAACTATATGTTTCAATAGTAAATTCATTTGTACCAGTTACGGATGAAAAAGTATAAATTGTATTAGGTATATCTGTATTTGTCAATGTTACACTGGTAACATTTTTTAAGGTTTCAGGTAAATCTATAATGAAATCTGTTGATTTCTGATTATAATAATTTTTACGAAATAATGTATTAATACTTAATACCTTAGACATTGTTATTTTTTTTAAAGGATTTAATAAAGATTTAAATTCTTCGTTTATTTTTCTTTTTATTATTGGTTTTTCTTCAGAAAATACTTCGTTTTTTTCTAAATTGGGCATGAAATTACCCTCTGTTAATTTATATTCCGAATCGTTTTCTAATAATTTTCTGAATGCTTTATCTAAAAAATCTAAAATGAGTGATTTTTCTTGATCAGGTATACATTGTTCATCTTTAACATTTGTAAGCATTTTATTATAATTTTCATTTAATTGATTTTTTTCAAATTCTTTTTCAATATCTAAATCAAACATTTCAAATAAATCTGTTTTAGAATAATTATCCAAATTATAATTCAAACTTGACATAATATATAAAATTATTATATTATAAATTCTTATATTTTAATTTATCTTTTATATATACATAAAATGAATATTTTCAAAAATGAAAATTATCGTAAAACATCTAAAGAACATATTATACAGAAACGAAATTTAAATTTATATAAAGATTTAATAAATAATCCAAAAACATCGTTAGCATGCGTAATTGAAAATGACAATAATGAAAAAAAAATAAAGAGAATTAATAACCATTCCAATTTGATTAATATTACACATGGTTTTTTTGATTATAATCAAAATGGTAAATGTAAAAATATAAATACTGATTTAATGTCCGAACCATACAATGTTGAAGTATTTAGAAACAAACTGGATCCCATTATTGAAGAAAATACCGAAACAAATAGTGATAATCATAATTATTATGGTATGATATTGACACAAAATCAACCCGTTCCTTCTATTAATACAGATAAAAGAGAAGATAAAGAAATAAATGTTGTTCATTATACAAATGTTAGCGATGGGGGTAATACATTAACAAAAGATGGTATAAAAACATCACGAACCAAATGTTTTAAACTTAATACTAAAAATATTATTGTTGAATAAACTATTAAAATTATTTAAATATAATTAATAATTTTAATATATGTTACCTGAATTAATTATTAAAAGAAATCAAATCATTAAAGAAAAAAATAAATGTGAAGAAAAATTAAGTGAAATAAAAAATGAATTAAGAATTACAGAAAATTTAATAAATAAATTATGCGATCATTGTTGGGAAACAGATTATATTGATAACAAATATGGTGAAGGTAGTAAAATGATTTGTTATTGTACAAATTGTTTTTTAATGAAATATTGAACGTTTTTTTATATTATGATAACAATGTTTATGACAATAGTTTAAATGTACACCACAATCTATACAAATATTATGTCTATTAAAATTATGCATTCTACAATGTTTCCTTTTACGTTTTTTTAATAAATTATGATAATCTCCGCATTTTTTACATATAAATCTTCTATCATCAACAGTTTCATAAATATTATCTTTTAAGCATAAATTTCCCATTATTAAAAATAATTAATTATATTTTAAATTATTTTTAATTTAGAATTCATCAATCATGGATGCTTGGCTCGCCATGTGACTTTTATAACGATTTCCTCCACGAGATGCTAAATATTTCATCTGCTCATCCGTAACACACGCGCAACCATTGTCACCACTTACGCTTGAATAATCACAGCATTCTGGTGAAAATTTGTTGTTTGCCCAAAAGTATTTTTGTCCGGGCATCATTGGATTAGAGGGCTGATTTTGCACAGCACTTTTATCGTGTTTGACGCCATGTTTTGAGAAATCATATTGCTGTAATCCACCATCTAATGGGGCAGCATTATGAAACCCTTCGGCACCACAAGAGCAACCACATAACATAGATGAACCAATTACAATTCCTAAAAATATACATAATAAAATAATTTCAACTCGCACCTTATTACCAAAAAGTTTTAACTTCATATTATACATAATTAATAGATTTTATATTTTTTACGGAAATTAAAAAATATCTTCCCAATCAGTAAAAGTATGTTCGCCAAGTTTTATTTTATGAGAAGATGTTACTAAACAACTCATTTCATTTGTCCAAGTATTTGTTTTTACGGCATTCTTGTATTTTTCAACAAAAATATATCTTTTTGTTTTAGGGTCTAAAATATAATGTGTACCTGTTACATAAATATAATCATTTAATTCTTCATTATAAATTTTATAGTATACATTATCCTCGTCTCCTTTAATTCTTAAAACAGCAATAACTTCATCATCATCATATAATATTTCTCCTAAATGCAAATCTTTCATTGATTTATATGTCCCATCTTTTATTCTTACTTTTGTATCCGGGTGAAAACACGTCATATCTTCTTGTTTATCCATATAATCAGTTAATGCAGAAAAGAATATGATAACAATAATTAGTGGAATTGCCATACATAAATATGTAATTAATAAACCTATAGCTGCCGCTAAAAATCCTGGCCATGGTCCCCACCACATAATAGCAGTCCATATAAACATTGCAATCATAAAAATGGTAACAAGTATCAAAATGATAATAGTAATGCGCACCATATTATTTATAAAAGTCATGAATAAATAAGCTTGTGCAACTATAATCAAAAATCCTGCTTGTAATGTTCCAGCAGCTTTTGCTAATGTATCTCTCACTTTAAACATAAATTTCTGTAATTGAATACCTACTTGACTTATTTTCATAAAAATTAATTTTATTATTTCAAACATTTTATTTTGTAATAAAGCATAAACAGTATGCATTTGTTTTAATGCTTTTTTGGCTATATCAAAAATCTTTTTAATAATTGATTGCATATTTGTTAATGGTTTTGTAAAATTTTGCATATTTTGTTCTAATATACCTACATTGCACGAAGCATAATTTTGAGCTGTTATTTTTGCTTTATCATCAAAAGTTGCATCAGGCGGATGTTTTATAAAACCTGCAATTGCCGAGATATTTGGTTTACATCTATGTATTTGCCATTCTTTTCTAATGATTACATTTGATTTTTTAACAGATATAAACGTAAATATAAGGATAAATGCAATTATTAAAAACACACTTCCTAATACATCGCCTGCATGAATATTAAAATATGTTTTATCTTTATCTATGGATTTTAATAATTTTTGTAATTTATTTAAATTATTCATTTATATAGTAATTAAAGAATATTCTATATAAATTTAATCTTCCCAATCTGCAAAACTATATTCTCCTATAGGTATTTTATTATTGGATGTAACAAGACAACTAAATTCATCATCAATGATATCTGTTTCAATTGATTTTTCATAATCTTTAACTAAAATAAAATCTTTTCTTATAGGATGAATCATTTTATGGGATCCTGTAACATAAATATAATCTTCTAATTTTTCACTATAGATTTTATAATAAGATTCTTTTGATTTATTTTTAATTCTCAAAATACCTTTTACTTCTGTACCATCACTTAGTATTTCTCCTAAACTTAAATCTTTCATTGATTTCATACCACCACCCATAATTTTAAGTTTAGTATTGGGATGGAAACAAAATACATCCATGAATGCCCCGATAGGACCTGCCATAACACTTTCACCAAAAATGAAAGTACCATTTAACATCATAGCTAAAGTATAAAATACGCCAACCATTTTCATCATAATATCTCTTAAACTATTCATCATTGTTTGAAATCTTATTATTAAATTTGTTATCAAGCCGAATAGTTGACCAAATATCTTAAATAATACATCTGTTAAAAATTTAAACATTTGTCTTAATGTATTAATAGAACCCATAAGACCATTTCCAATATTTCCTAACGAACTCATTGCCTTTTTCATAGGACCTAATAATTGATCCATAAACCCACTTTGAATATCCCCAATACACTCAGTGAAATTTTTTAATGTATCTTTTCCGAAAAAACCAGCTAAAGGTATAATACCCGGTTGACATTTATATTTAGGCCAATTTTCTTCTATTTTTTTTGCTAATGAGGCAATATACAATCCTACAAATACAACAATAAATACAAAAATAATTAATATTGAAGACATAACATCATAAAAATATCCCATAATATATTCTATTAAAATATATTGTTATTTTAATATAAAAAAAATAACAATAAATAAATTTAATTAACTAAATGTCTTAATATCGTGACTGTTAAAATGCGTTTTCTATTATCTTCTTCGTGATTTTCTCTTTTTTTGCGTGGATTTCTTTCTTCGTGATTTTCTCTTTTTTCGCGTGGATTTCTTTCTTCGTGATTTCTTTCTTCGTGATTTTCTTCTTCGTGATTTTCTTCTTTTTCTAAATCCACCTGTTTTATGTATATCTGCTATAGTATTTTCTTTAATGTTACCATGTTTATCTATTTGTTTTGTGGCATTACGATCTTGTTTTGCATCAGCTTCCATTTGTCTAGCCGTTTCTACAGCCTGTGCCATTTGATCACTGCTATTTGCAGGATCCATTTCCATTGCACCGGGAACACATGCTGGGTCACCACCTTTTAATCGCATATTTGTACTATCATTAGATTTAATATTATCTCGTATACTACTATCAAAATTATTGTCACCTTCATTAGATTTTGCTCGGACATCTTGAATACCAAAATCATTATAATCTAAATCACCTCTTTTTCCTCCTTTATATTTTTTATATTTTTTATATTTTTTCACCATATATAAAATAGAAATAAAATAATATAAATATAAAAAATTGTTATTTTAAATAATTATAATGAATACATCTGAAAAATTAAACTTAAAAAATTTGGTACGTGAATATAAACATGAATCAACTACGGATAAAATTAGGGAATTGAAACATAGTAAAAAAATACGCGAAGATATAAAAAAAATGTTAGAATTAAAAAAAAAATATAATAGATTAGAAGATAAGACAAGAAAAGAAATAATAGAAAAACAATGTGATTTTTTATATAATAATTATACAAATATTTTTCATAAAGTATACAATGATAGTATTGATTTAAATTTACTTAATAATTTTTTAATTATTTTAAAAACAATTGAAGACGGAAAAAAAGATCAACATGAAGCAAGTGTTCAAGTAGGTAAAATATTAAAACAAATATATATTGATAGTGCTGTTAGAGAAGCTAATATGAAAGATAAAAAATATAATAAAAAAAAGAAAGTATCTTTTAAAAAAACTAAAAATATCAGTTGGAAAGAATATAAAATTTTGAATAGTTCATAATTTGAATAATACTTACAAAAATATTTTTTAAAATTGATATAATTATTATGCGATATAATAATTATATAAATGTCTATTGGAACACGTTTGGCTGTATTTGGGAAATGGTGTGAAATACATGGTTATGAACCAGATGAATCGCTGGAAATCATAGATTCTATGAAGAGAAAAAATTATTTATATTATGATGAAGACCCCAATGATGATAATATTAATCCAGAAGTACAAGAAGAAACTACAGGAATACAAGATATTGATTATATTAAATGGTTATTTGAAGATTGTCCATATCAATATGAAATTGGTATTATAACATTTAGTTATGTATATCATAATAGATTATTTGGCATTAAACAATTTGGATTTGAAAAATTTCAGCGAAAATGGAGAGAATATTATAAAAAACACATTAATTTTAAAAAATCTATTAAAAATATTAGACATAGAGAAATTTTTGGCAAGTATCCTCTAAACTAATACAACATTTAAATGAAAATAAAATTGATTTTTTTTATTACTTTTTATAAAAAGTAAGAAAAAAATCATGGATGGTAAGAAAATATATGATCCGATTCACGGATTTATTCCAGTGCAACCAAATCTACTAAGTATTATTGATACGCAAGAATTTCAACGTTTGCGCGATCTTAAACAATTGGGAGCTACTCATTATGTATTTCCAAGTGCAACGCATACACGTTTTGAACATAGTATTGGTGTTTCATATTTGGCTAGAAAACTCATGGAAAGTTTGAAAACACACCAGCCTTCACTTAATATTACTGAAAGACAAATTCAACTTGTTGAAATTGCTGCATTAATTCATGATCTTGGTCATGGACCATTCAGCCATCTATGGGATAATCATGTTATTTATAATGATGAAGAAGAACACGAAGAAAGAAGTTGTAGAATATTTACAAGTATGATTCAAAAATATGAATTCTCTATTACAGACGGCGAAAGAGATATTATTTGTGAATTGATTGATCCCTCTGAACAAGTATCACGCCAATGGATGTTTCAAATTGTCGCTAATAAACGTTGCCAACTTGATGTGGATAAAATTGATTATATTCAGCGTGATTCACTTTATCTTGGAAATGTTGGTATGAAAGGAGAATTTGACAGGCTTATTACAGAAGCACGGGTTGTCAAAACGGTTGATGGAACTATGGAAATTGGTTGGTTTCACAGACTTAATTATGAAATATTTTCGCTATTCACAAATCGTTATCGTTTGCATAAACTAGTTTATAATCATCATACTGTAAAAGGTTATGAATATTTGATCACTTCTATTCTTAAGGATTTTCATGAAAAAATTTATCAAGAATCATCAGTCGGACGCGTGCGATTTATTGAACTTACTGATGCTGTCGTTAATTGTCAACTTCATTCGTCTTCTCATAAAGAAATTCAAAATCGGCTGTATACACGTAAAATTCCAAAAATGATTGGTGAACATATCATATCACGTCATACAAATCCGAAAATTTATGAAAAATTAAATAAAGAAACATTTCCAAAACGTATTTTAAATATTCTCATTGATAAGATAGATATCGGATTTTCAAGTGGTAAAATTAATCCAATGGATGAAATATATTATTATAAAAAATATGATGCAAAAAAAAATGATATTCCTGATGGTATCAAACAAAAACCAATATGGAATAGTACTGAATTTTCCGAAACAATCATTCGTTGTTATCATCTAAATCCAGATAACTATTTTCAATCTAAAGAAATTACATATAAATTGGAAAAAGCCAAAAATCAACATAACTGGGAAACTTATTTAAAGGATTTGTATACTAATTAATTATGAGTGATACAGATACATCGGATATATCGGATGGGTCGGATATATCTGATTGTTCGGATACATCAAAAACCAATAATTTTTTAATACGCATTGTTTGGTATGATAAAATGATGAAAAAATACAATACAGGAAGTTGGCACCGAAAAGAAACAATGACAGAAAAAGTACAATGGGTTCAAGAACAAAATAAACGTTATCCGTATACACATTATTGGTTAGAAGGATGTTATGTAAAAGATGATGAAGACATTGTTGATTTATATATCAAAGACTTTCAATTTTATCCAAATATAGAAAGTTTTAATGTTATCCCAATATTTAAATATAAATCTAATGAATATGAATATATTTTTATTTAACCGCGTTATAAATAAATAAAAAAAATAATTATTTAGGATATATGGGAGTGTAGCTCAAATGGTAGAGCGCTCGCTTTGCATGCGAGAGGTAAAGGGATCGATGCCCTTCTCTTCCAAACATCAATCACAGAAACAAATTCCAATTTTAGAATGTAGATGAGGTTTATAGCTATAACATAAATAAGTATATTCGCCACATTTTACACAATTTTCACCCTGAAATCTTATATTATAAATATCCAAACTAATAGGATCAACTAAATTAAACGATGGCATACCTCCACAAGTAAATCCGAAAAACCATCTTGAACTTGTTTCACTAATAGGTGTTATGGGTTCATTGGGAAATCTTTCCTCACGCTGCCATGATGGTATGTTATTCCGCGACCAAGCCAATTTAATATAAGGTAGTTCTTTTTTTTTAGTAGCAAGCTTTTTCATAAATGCCAAACTTTCATTATTGTAAAAACTATAATCTTTAATAATATTTAATACATCATGAGGTAATCTTTCATTGTTTAATTTATTTATATATAATAATTTTTGTTTTGGTTTTTTAAAGAATTCAGGATACATTATAGAAAATTTAATAATATAATATTTAAGTAATTATGTTTCAATTTTATTGTTGTAATGTCCGAGCGGTTAAGGAGCTGGACTGCTAATCCAGTGGGCATAGCCCGCGTAGGTTCAAATCCTACTTACAACGATTTGCGGATGTGCCTGAGCGGTTAAAGGGGTAGACTTGAAATCTACTGGGCTGTGCCCGCGCGTGTTCGAATCACGTCGTCCGCGTTATTTTTTAATATTTTTCTTGGAAAAATATTAAAAATATTAAAAATTTATTATCTTTTTCTTTTTTTCTTTGTTCGTTTGTTTATTTTATTTTTTTTTCGTTTTTTTATTTTATTTTTTATTTTATTTTTTATTTTATATCTTTTCTTTGTTTTCTTACGCGACTTTAATTTTTTTCTACCACCTAAATGAAAATCCGGCAATTGTTTTCTATTTGTTATTTCTTCCGGTTTTTCTTTATTAAGCTCCTCCCATTTTTTCCAACGTTCACTATTCGGATCTGCCAGTTCAACAGTAAAACCAAATTTTTCTTTTATTTCTTCTACTAAACGTTGTCTTCTTGGATCAGGATCAATCTTTTTTTTTTTAATCAGTTTTTTTAAAATAGGATTCTTTGTATTTTTATATTTATAACTAATAAGAAGATATGGTAATTTTACCCAATCAGGTACCTTAGTTTCATGTATAATACCACTTGATTTAAGTACACCTGATTTTATATTTATAGTAATGCTACTCATCTTACTAGCTTCATTCCAAGTACTGCCAATATAATACCCTTTTAAAGGTATTTTATCAGATTTATTCGGCATTAAATAATGTTTAATATGTGCAGGTTTTGTATATTTAATTTTAATATTATTTTTTGCGAATTCTTTTAACTTAGATAACATACTATATAATATTAATATTTAAAATATTAACAAATAAATTGATTTTTAAATTATAGATTACATATTAGATTAATTATTATAATAATGAATAATCTGGTTTATTCACTCCCAATTGAACTTACAAGAAAGATATACGAATATGATCCAACATATAAAAATATATTAGATCAAAGTTTAAGATTGATTGAA
>Ga0315315_10004789_pt1 | contig 12478 bp, 11 predicted proteins | sample M140m3416metaG_FD_203699 | JGI IMG/M metagenome (GOLD analysis project Ga0315315, IMG submission 203699) | Ammonia-oxidizing marine archaeal communities from Monterey Bay, California, United States - M1 40m 3416 | ecosystem: Environmental > Aquatic > Marine > Intertidal zone | place: USA...
CTCACTGCGAAAAATGTCCCCGCATTCAGAAACAGCATCAGGACATCCAGCAGATTGGATTTGGTTTTTGTCCGCAGATTGTGCAAAAAAACCATCGTCGAATAGATCGCAAAGAAACCGATCAGAAACGGCATCGACTGCCAGAAGTGCTCGGTCGGAATAAAGTCGATCAAGGCCACCACCGCCAGAACCCAGTTGCAAATCCAACTCAGGTAGTGCAGCAACGGCCATTGTTTGTAACTGCAAATCCACAGCACACCGAAACTCAGAATCGTCATGTAGCCAAACAATCCGGGGTTACCGCCATACAATTCACGGAAATTAATGACTCCCGTTGAGAGCATCACCGGAGTCCCGAATCCTCCCAGAACTGCCAGGACCGCAACGACCTTTGAATCGAACCGTAGCGCGATTCCTCCCGCTAATGTCGTGACCAGCGACATCGCCCCTAAAGCGACGAGAGGAGAAATCAGTTCGTAAAAGTTCGCGGCGGCGAATGACGAAAAGTAAAGCGTGGCGATGCCGCCGCCCATCAACCCCTGTCCCAGAATATGATACGGGCTCCCCAGTATTCGTGTTCCCGCAAACAACAGTCCCAGCCCCGCGGCTGTCGACAGAGCGACCCTCGCCGTTTCGCCGATCATGCCGTGTTCGATCGAGTACTTCAGAAAGAAGCCAACTCCCACTACCAACAGCACAATCCCCAACCTCATCAACCACTGGCTGGCGATGGCGAATTCCATCGAGACGTTCTTGGGACGATGCTCTTCACCAACAACGATCCAGTTTCCAATTTTATTGAGAACGTCCCTTGCTGCCAGCTCGAACTGACTGGGTTTGCGATCCACAGACCGGGCTTCCGTTGCTGCCAGCTCGAACTGAATGGGTTTGCGAGCGACAGACGGGGCTTCGACGATCGGAGGAGGTTGTCCGGCCGAGGCTGTTTGCGAAGCAGGGCGTTCGTCTAGTGGTCGTCCGTTGGAACTCGGATCCTCATCGCGAGATTCCTTCCGCAGATCCGTCGTCTGAAGGATTTCTTCCGCTGTTTGTGGCTCCTCGGACGTTGGTGCGATCGCGGGAATCAATTTGGCCATGTCATCAGACCGCGATTTCTCAGTGATCGGCAACTCGTCCCCGGTATCGGAGGAAGTCGCTTCCGGCGCTCGTTCGAATCCTGATTCGGTCGATCGTTGTGCCAGGAATTGGGCGATCTGTTTTTGGGTTTCTTGCTGACTCTGTTGAAGGTCACGGATCCGGCGAGACAGATCGCGATTCGCATCGCATTGCTGAGTCTCCACTTTGCGAATACTTTTCAGAATCACAATCGGGAGTATCAGGAGTAGGGCGGGAACACCAAGCAAGACTACGAGAAAAACAAACTCTATCATCGGGCACCTCAACGTCTTGTTGTCGTACAAGCAAACACGTGAGGTCGTCGTCCAAAGCTGAATCCTCGGCCCCACGCCGCAGCGACTGGACCTGATCATCGGCATCGGTTCTGATCTGAGACGACCGATCCTTTGTCATAGGTTATCACATACCAACGGGAGAGCACGTGAAAACCGAGTTTCTGTATCAGGTTGCTAGGGGGACCACGCGGGAGTGCAGTTTGCTCATTACAGCCTCTGCAGCATTTCGACTGCACGTGCACAACCTATCGCGGCGGGTCTCTCAGCGGATTCGCCCGTATGTTCCAGGAGGTTTCGCCGGTCGTTCCACTCCCTCATCAGCCGCTCCGCATAATACTGAACACCGAAAATGGAGCCTTTTGGGGTGTGATTCATTGGCAGTGATGCCTATTTTGCTCAAAGTGGACTCATGGAAGCTTATTGGTGAGTCATTTTTGCTTCCCTCGAAGTTTTAATTTCTCTACTGAAAAAAGAAGATTCGTATGCCAACCTATGTCTACCAAACGATTCCGCAAAACGAAGGCGACCAGCCCATCCAGTTTGAAGTCGAGCAGCGGATGGCCGAAAAGGCACTCAAAACGCATCCGGAAACCGGTCAGCCTGTAGAGCGTGTTATTTCTGGCGGTATCGCCTTGCCGATAGCATCCGGCAACGGGGATGACTGCTGCGGGTCAAGTTGTGGGTGCGGCTAGCGAGCCAGCGCCGGATTTTCGGACTGCCGCGGGAATACATCGTTCGTTTGAAATCCGAGTGGTGCAGATGCAAAAATCACGGGGTGCCTATTGAAAACAGTCGCCCTTAGTCTTGAAGTTGCCCATCGCCCATTCCACACACCTCAGACACTCAGCAACCAATCGTTTCGAAGGCGCATTGGTGCGGATCGTTATTGGACTCATTAAATCGCTGACGCCTATTGACGATTCCTGTGTGAGATTACGAGTGAGCTGGAGGGGATGAGCCTACTGGAATGATTGGCGTTCTATCGCATCTACCCGCATCGAAACAGTCTCCGTGATGTTCACGAGCACGGTGCTTTGGTCATCTGCTGCAAGCAGTCCGCGGAGTGTGCGAAATCGAAATGGCTGTTTCAGTCGAATAATCGGCCGAGGCTCTGTCCCGTATAGCCAGTGAGTTCCATGTAGCCGTGGCCCATGACAGCATCCTCGTCATGCTCGCCGGTAACAGTAATTACACCCTCCCAGTATGTGATTCCTGTGGTATCACGCGTTGTCATTTCCTGAGCATCAAAGACCGATTGAATCACCAACTCGTAACCCAGATCGGGAATCACAATATTCCAGTCCAGTGGATAGGTGGCCTGCGTCTCTCCAGACGTCCAGGTCCGTGTGGGAGTCACCTGGAATTGCTCTCTGGTGAGGTGTAGCGAGCTGCCGTCCTTCCGCACAAAGGTGCCCGACGAAAACGGATCGGTGGTCCCGTCTTTGCGACGCATGCGATAAACCATCAGATCAACGTCGTTGTCCAGTTGAATGGAAAACCAGTCCCATCCGACCTGGTCGGGTTCCAGAAAACTGGTGCTGAACTCGTGATCCATCCAGCTGTGACCTTGAATACGAAATTGCGTACCGTCGATTTGTACTGTCCCTGTGGTCGCCATACGTGTGAACGAATAGTAATGCGACGCATTCCCTGTCATCGGGCCTTTCTGACTCATTCCGTTGTCACCGTGAAGCACGACTGGTTTTTCGGGGGAAAGTATAAGGTCAAGTCCGACTGCGTCCTCGCGTGCCTGCAGCCGATGACATTCTCCATCGAGTTCGACCTTCCAGTGGGCATTCCATACCGTGTAATGATTCGCTTCGGCCCCGGCTTGCCCCGTCCCCTGCCGACTGTTGCGTTGAAAACAGTGGTGTTGTTGTGTTTCGATATCAGAGACGGCAAAGTGAGCCGTATACAGGTCACGCACCGCCCACGTGGAGGCATTGGTTGGCGTCTGATCGATTCCCGTGCGAAAGAAGGTCAGCTGGTAACCGAAGCGTCGACCGGAGTCGGCCTGGAGATGGCCGGTGTAGTACCACCACTCAATCCGATGATCGTCGTGAGCAGCGTGATCCGTCGGAAATGTAAAAGTTCGTGGAGAAACTACTGAAGTCCAGTTCTCTGGTGTCGTGACCTGTTCTGCAGAGGAGGCGACAGAAAACAGATCAGAGTTAGCCTGGCTTGTTTCAACAGAATCAGGCCGGCAACCGCCGAGACACATCGACACCAACATCGGAGTAATGAGATATATTTTGCCAGGCATGTTACTCTCGCACCGTCTGTAAAGCATCGATACCTGCTGCGCGGACAGCGGGATACAACCCAAACAGGCCCGAAGCAAAGAACACAAGCAAGCTCGATTGAATGATGAATTCCAGTGGAAGGCGAAACTGAATCGTCCAACCGAAGGACTGCACATTGATGACATAGATCAGCACCATCGCCAGAAGAATGCCAATGCAAATCCCGATCACCTGGCTCACGGCTCCGATCAGCAGAGCTTCAATCACGATCACACGACGAATTTGTCTGGCCGTGGCACCAACAAGGCTAAGCAACCCGATATCTTTTTGCCGCTTGTAGATCAGAGTAATCAATGTGGATGCTACCCCTAAGCCAGATACGAGAATGGCGATGAATTGCAGCGCATAGGTTACCGTAAACGTACTTTCAAAGATCTTCAGCGCTTCGGTGCGCAGTTCGCGACTGGTGACACAATAGATTTGTTCGGTCTCGCCGGCCCTGGCCAAAATTCGGTTGCGAACCCGCTCGATATCGGCGTCAGGCCGCAGATAGATTGCCAGATTTTGAGCAGACAGCAAAGGTTCGTTCTCGCCGTAGTGGCGGCGATAGACCGCCGCATCCATCAGCACCGTGCCCTGATTGCTGGCGTAGTCATAGTACACGCCTGCGATTTCAAAACGACTACGGCCATGGAATGTTGGCAGTTCGATGGTGCTCCCTGCGGGAGCACCAAACAAGAGTGCAAAGCTTTCGGAAACAAGAACAGGATCAACCCTGCCTGGTGTTTCCCGAGTCTCCTTAAAAATTAACCGGGCGCGTGTCTTCATCTTGTCCAACTCGGTGGTGGCAAGTCGGATATTGCGATTTTCGTAAGAGATCTGACGAGCGCCAAACCAGATGGTGTCGACGATATCCGGATCAGTGCTGACCGCTTCGATCGTTCGCCGGGAGAGACGCGCATCCGACACCGAGGAAGTCTGCATCACGGGCTTAATTGACAGATCGGCAGAGATTGCCGAGTCGAGCCAATAGACGACTGTTTCGCGAAAGCTACCGACCATGACGGCGATGGCGATCGTCATGGAAAGGCTAATGCCCAAGGCGGCGACGGAGACAGAAAGTCGACCCAGTTCGCCCTGCATATTGGATGCCGCCAGTCGGGCTTCCGTTTGCAGGCTGGGCAGCAGACGGGAAGAGTATCGCCTAACGCCTGTGCAGATCAGTCCCAGCGTGAGCGGGGTGAGCAGGGCCCCACCCAGCATGAGACAGACTTCAGCCAAAAAACCCAGGACGGGCACTCCGTTGATAGGTGGCCCCAAAGTGAGACACCAACCGAACGCCAGACACACAACCCCGGCACCAGCCGCGCGAAGCACAATTTTCCCGGCAAGTGGTTTGCCTGACCCACGCAAGGCGTCAACAGGTTGTACGGTGGCACCGTCCCAGGAAGGAATTAGCGCAGCGAGTAGACTGAGGGGGATGACGATGCAGACGACGGAGAGGATGTCGCGCGTTGTCAGCTGTAGGGCGGATGCCGATGCTTCGGCGATGGCCGCGATGTAGAACGTTTCCACCGTCTGGGCCGTAGCGGTGACGGCAGTCGCCCCCAGCAGGCGTCCCGCCGGAAGGCCAATGGTTATCCCGATCAGTGCGAGAAGTAGTGCCTCTGCTAAAAACAACAACAACACGACGCGTCGCCCGGCGCCAACCGCCTGTAATATGCCGATTTCGCGGCGTCGTGCCGCCACAGACATGGCCACGGTGTTGTAGATCAAAAACATGCCCACAATCAGGGCGACCGCACTTAACGCGGTAAGGTTAAACTGAAAAGCGGCGATCATCGTATCTGCTCGACCGGAAGCCGCGTCGGGAAGTTCGGCGATCAGTTGTTTTGGCAGGAGACGCTGAATGTCCAAGAGAATCTCATTTGCTGTCAGATTGGGATCCAACATGACATCGACATGATCAAGAAAACCAAGACGCCCTGCAGCCAGTTGAGCGGCCGCGATGTCCATCAAAGCAAAGTTTCCGTCGAGCGTCTGAGCGGGGCCACTGTCCAGCAGCACGCCGCGAATCGTAAAGTGAGTGGGCTGCGAACCAAAAGCCAGCAGAATCGAGTCACCAACCCGTAACCCATGTCGCCGCAGAAATTTTTCAGTCAGAATGACGGATTGTGGGTCTGTCAGTAAGCTGAGCGCCTGTCGGGCTGACTGCCTACCGGTCCCATCCATCCGCAGAACTTCATAATCACGCAGAGGGAAATCCAGCAGCACGTCCACACCCAGAACATGCAGCAACTCTCCTCTGGGGAATCCTTCAATGAGATCGCGCGCTGCAGACTCATTCCCCAGCATCGCGTAGGCTTCGATCACAGGGCTTAAGTGTCCGAACTGTCGAACAGGATCTAACGCAGAGTACAGCCGTTCGTCGAAACGCCCTGCCGTGCCGCGAATGCGCAGCGATGTGTTACCGCCAACGGAATCAACGGCCGAGCGGAAGGTCTCGGTGACGCTCACGTTTGCCAGTCGAATGGCGATCATCACCGCTACACCAAGGCTCACGCCCAGTGCGGCCACCAGAGTCCGGGTCTTCTGGCGTAATGATGCACGCAGTATGAACTGATTAAACAGTCGCAGAAAGGACATGTGGACCTTCCTCTCTTTCGACCTGCCCATCCTTCATGTGCAGCACGCGATTTGCAAAAGTAGCCGCTTTGGACGAGTGTGTCGCCATCAGCACAGTGATCCTGCGACTGGCATTCAGATCTGCGAGGAGTTCCAGCACTCGGATGCCATTTTCGCTGTCGAGGCTGCCCGTAGGCTCATCCGCAATTACCAGATCCGGGTCAATGGCGAGTGCCCGCGCAATTGCAGCTCTTTGCATCTCTCCGCCGGAAAGTTGGGAAGGCAAATGTCGAGTGCGTCTTTCCAGGCCCACGTCGGCCAGCGCCGCCGCAGACCGTTCGTGGCACTCACCGGCCGAATGACCATCGAGGACAAGCGGCAGTGACACGTTTTCCTGAATGCTGAGCGTTGGCAACAGGTTGAAGGACTGAAAGATGAAGCCGACATGCCGTCGTCGGATGACTGCCAGTTCGTCCACGTTGAGCGTATCCAGTTGACGGCCGTTCAGACTGACACGGCCCTGAGTCGGTTTGTCCATCGCCCCTAGAATGTGAAGGAGCGTAGATTTTCCACAACCGGAAGGACCCCTGACTGCGACGAATGCCCCGCGATCGACAGTGAAGCTAATTCCGCGGAGGGCCTCATGGCGTGCATGATTCTCCCCATACAGTCGCGTGAGATCAGAGGCGTGCAGAAATGCAGAGCTTGTCATATGACTGATTTTCCTGTGAAGCGAATATGTTCACCAATGAGACCATTTCGGCACTGGTCAGGCAATTGCGGTTCTTGTGAAACAAGACGGTTGGAACAAGTGATGGTTACAATTCATGATAGCCATGTCAGCAGCCTTCAGGTATCCGCATGGGCAGCGTGCGTCAGCAATCGCTCCGCCATGGCCAGACCACTCAGAAATGCTCCTTCGACACGCGGGCCGCCGCACCAATCACCACAGGCGCCGATTCGACGCTTGTCATCGAAGAGGCAACGAGCGTCGAGCGGCTTTTCGGGAATGGCGTACCTCCAACGGTGGGCCGTACGGTAACTTGGTGCAAGCGGCGGTTGACCAGTGGCTTCCCAAAAAGCCTTTGTCAATAACTGCACCACATCGTGATGTTCGGCTTCCAGATTTTCGGTTGTCCATTCTGCGGAAGCATGCAACACCCAGCACTCGGCAGGTCCGTCTCGGTAGGGCTTGGAGTTGTTACGGGCTATCCACGATAAGGGAGACTCATGCACGAACGCACCGTCAAAAGAAAGGTCGAGTGCACTTTGAAAAGCCAACATCACTGACCAACAGCCTCTCATTTGCTGCGACTGAGCCTGACGCTGCAGGGGCGGACTCTCGGCAAGCAGCAGTGCCGATTGGTCCGACGGGGCTGTTGCTATCACATAATCAAATCTACCAACGTTGCGTCCTTCCTGGTCGATCAGCTGCCAGCCGCTTTGATCAAATACGGGTGGTGCAATCTGATGTTGAAATCTGATGTCGACATTTCTGCTCAGATGTTTGCAAATGCCATTCATACCGGGAACAGAGACAAAACGGGGAGTCGTTTTCAGCTTTGGAACAACTTGACCTTTGGCGACGGTGACCACGCGACCTACCCAGGGCGAAACGATTCCGTCAGTGATCCAGGAATTCACATGACGGGCGAACTGTTCGTCACGTGCCGTGAAATACTGAGCGCCATGATCAAAATGCAAATCGTCAGCGACGCGGCGTGTCGCCATCCGCCCACCAACACCACGACTTTTTTCGAATACTGAGACCGCCCATCCCTGGTCCAGCAGAGAACGAGCACACATTAGTCCGGAGATTCCGGCACCGATGACCGCTGCAGTCGGTTTAGATTTCAAGAAAACTTGATGGCTTACCATTTTGTCCAGTGGCTGAGAGGTTTAGGTTTCATGTTCGCATCGGTGGGCTTGCGCCCGGAGCCCTGTCGAAACCAGTCGAACAGGGTTTTGGCCGTCCCTTCGCTGTTATTTCGGCAATCGTGGGCGCGAATCAACCCTCTGACGGCAGTGGGATTTTCCAAAGAGTGCTTCAATATCTCTTGGCTTATTCGAACGCATTTTTGGCCAGGTTCATATCGGAGATACCTGATCATTCTTTCTCCGGTGTCTTAGGACGTAGTGTCGGGCGTGTTCAGAAATCGTTGCGTCGACAGCACACAAAAAACAGCTCCAAGTTCATTTGGCTCCCGGAGGCATTGCTGGCGGGGTCAGTTTCCGGTCCTTCGACTGCTCCGTAGTGTTCCCTCTTAGCCGTCGATCTGGTGTTTGGGGCTTGCCGCCCTCCAAATTATGGTTGTAGACGGCAAATCTATAAAGACATCCAGATTTCGTTCGGTTTCCGAAAAGCATGGCGTGGCGAGCATTCCTGCATTGAGTCTGTTCCGGTTCGCTGAGTTTCCACTGCCTGTTATGCGACTTTTGGCGATGACAAGTTTGCGAAGTGAGCGGCGGTCGCCTGCAGATAGTAACGAAAAGCCACCCGTTGGCTGTTTACTATCTACTCCGTCACGAGATCCAAGAGCATGAGAGATGGACCACCTGTCCAGCCACCGACGCGGCTGCTGAGAAACTCACTGAATCATTGTCGAATCGGTTTTCTGCCGGGTATTACCGTGGAAGCAACAGTGACGCGACTTCGTGTTGATCTGACGACAACTGAATTCACGAATTGCTCCTTCCCCGGACGGATGGCTCCGTAATATGAGAGGCAATTGACAGAGACCGGCATTGTTCCGGCTTTTTTTTTTGGCCCCATAAGGAACCCCGGGGATGATTACCAGCAGTATCCTGGCCGCCATTTCAGTTTGGCTGGGCGCATTCGCGCCGCCGCCAAATGCATTACCATTACAGAGAGTCGCTCAGGAACGCGCCAATTACATGGCGATTCACAATTTCCGATGGCATCCGGCTGCTCATGTCGGTCAGCCATGGAGCCACGGAGCGCAATTTGAAGGCGCTGGCTGGGGAAGGCCGAATGCTGACCCAAAACGCATTGCCACGTGCATGCCACAACGACGAGGGATGCGACTGGTTGGTGATGCATTTTCCAGAGGACTTTACGGGACGTACCGGATCAGGCTCTGGCAATGATTATTTGTCTTCGGTGAGGGGAGTTGAGTCCTTCATTGCCCGCTCATTGCACTGCGAAACCTTCCAGACCCGCAGTTTGAGCGGGTTCTTCAACCCGCCTGATGCTTGTGTGGATTCGTTATGACTCATTGACGAAAACGCGGTGTCTACCCGATAGTAGAAGCCACTCTGGTCTGGTCGCAGCAATTCAGGCTCCAGGGAGCACACGGATGCTGCGAAGGCGGGCGCAGAGAGCCCTGAATCCGTTCATGATGACGTGTCCGGCAATCCATTCGGTAAAACATATGAAACCAGAAACTGTTCCGGACTGTTCAGTGAGCCTTTTGGAGTCTCCCACAATCGCTGCAGCGTTGAATCGTATGCCTGGCTGGGCGGCATTCGCGTACGTCCGTTCACGCATGAGTGGGAAACTTGGAACTTTCCTGTTGCGTAGCAGTTTCCACTGGAAGCATTGTATAATTTAGCCTGATTACGATTACCGGACGGGTCTGGACCCCAAAGATTTGTCCATTGAATTCCCCTCGCGGTGGCGTGCGTTTTGCGTTTTATTTCATTGCAACATCGTTGCTGTAACCTCAGTTTGGCACTTGCGATTGTGTATTTGTGCACGATCGTTTCCACTGTGATTGGCTCAGACGCTGGCCCCGAAAAGCCGGAGGCGAGCTTGAACGGAAAATCGCAGCGTTTTCTATTTCATTATCACGTGATGATTACGGGATTGCCGCCAAACAGTAATGCGGCATTGTGGGTTCCGATGGCTACGTCCGACGAACACCAGACTGTGACCGTGCGCAACGTGGCACTTCCTGGTCCGTATCGCATTACGAAAGATACGCAGTTCGGTAATTCTATGTTCTTTATGAAGGCGGCCGCCGATGCAAACGGTCAAATTCCTATTGCTGTTGATTACGTAATACGGCGTCTTGAAGTGACGCCGGAATCAGGGGGAGAGTTGACGACCTACGATTGCAAACATTATTTGCGGCCGAATCGTCTGGTTCCACTCGGTGGAAAACCTTTAGAGTTACTACCCCACAAGAGCTTTATCGGTACATCACGTGACACAGTTCGGAAGATCTACGATGTGGTCGACCAACATGTCCAATATGACAAACCCGCTGGCGGTGCATGGGGACGTGGTGATGCCGTATGGGTTTGTGATTCTCGTTTCGGTAACTGCAGCGATTTCCATAGCCTGTTCATTTCGCTTTGCCGCAGTCACGGCGTACCGGCAAGATTTCGAATTGGCTTTCCCATCGGCCCACAGCCAAAGGGAAAGTCGGGAGGATACCATTGTTGGGCGCAGTTTGCTGAAGGTAACCGATGGTTGTCAGTCGACATCTCCGAAGCGGATAAGAATCCTGATCGCAAAGACTACTACTTTGGTCACCTTCCACCGGATCGTGTGAGCTTTTCCACAGGACGTGATTTGATCCTCGAACCAGAACAGGCATGCGGTCCTGTGAACTTTTTTGTCTATCCACACGTTGAAATCGACGGCAAACTCTACTCGGGACTCGAGACAGATTTCGCGTTCGAGGTCGTGAATTGAGAGTGGTTACTGTCGCTTCGAACGGCTACGAACGTGGCTGCACGGCAACCATGGGTCCGATACCGTTCGATTTTCGTGTAGACATCTTTTCTCACGTGTCGCAAATTGACCACTCTCAAGCGTGGAGCCGTTTTCCCACATGGTGGGTGTCGTACCTTCTCTTATTTTGGTTAAGGCACTCACATTTGCATCTTCGGTTTGATTTTCCACCGGGTCGGACCATCGCGGCAGGTGGCAATTCGATTTCCGAAAGTGTTCGTTATGCCTGAGAGGTAATTCTCTGCTGCCCACAATGCGGTATCAAACCAGTATTGCGGGCAACGGGGCTGACGATGAAGTCATACTGCCACTGCCACACCCAGTTCTGCGTGTAGTTGCGCAACCCAGTCTTTGATACGATCGGCCGTCATTTCAGCCTCTCCGTCTTCATCAATGACAAGGCCCAGGAAATGTGATTCGTCATGCATGCCTTTGGATTCATCAAATTCATAGCTTTCGGACGGCCAAATTCCGACCAATTCCGGGCCGGTCTCTTTCATGCGGTCCCAGAGGATTCCCATTCCGTCGACGAAAGTGTCCGGATAGCCGGCAGCATCACCCAGACCAAAGATACCCACCTTGATTCCGCTGTAGCTTTGGGACTCAATTTCATCCAGTTTTTCTTCCCAGTTGTACTGAATGTCTCCAATGTTCCATGTGGAAACTCCCAGCAGCAGCACCTCATGCTCTAAAAGGTCTGCGACAGGAACCTCAGCAATATCTTTACAGGCGGTGACATTGCATCCCTGGAGCTGCGCCTGAATGGTTTCGGCAACGTCCTGGGTATTGCCGGTTTCGGTGCCAAAGTAAATTCCCACATTGAGACCTGCGCCGGTGTCGGCGACAGGTTCGGCCGGGACTGAGACACCATCCTCTGCGGGATATTCAGTCAGATCAAATGCGGACACCTCAAGAGTTCCGTGTCCTTCAAAGTCGACACGTACTATGGAATTCGGTCCTGAGGCGATTAATTGCCCACGCACGCCAGCCAAATTGGAATGATTCTCATTTCCTGCAGGTACTGTGACAAAATGCGTGCCATCGATGGGGGTAAAACTGTCAGACATGGTCTACTCGATTCTATTGATGGGAGGACTACTGGCTGGCTTCTGGCTGGCTGGTAAGGGTTTCGATTTTCTGAAAACGGGATTTGATTTATCCACGTGAATACTTGTATGAGATCTCTTCGACACGCCCGGGAATTCCTAATTCCCGTATCTGTAAACAACGAGTTGCCACAAAAATCAACATTCAAAGCCGCAACCGCGTAACTGCAGTTCAACCAGTCGTTGGCTACACACACCCTGTCGCCGATGATCGTCGGCCTGTTGATACAGAAAGACCAGTCGCTGCAGACAACTGGCGCAGGTCATACTTTTGATACTGGTCATGCCCAAATCGCGTACCACCTTATGAGCTTCTATGTGTTGTTTGGATTTCGACAGCTGGCAGGCCAATCCAATACGGTACCGGTCATTACCAGAATCCAGTTTCAGGGCACG
>Ga0315315_10004790_pt1 | contig 12477 bp, 12 predicted proteins | sample M140m3416metaG_FD_203699 | JGI IMG/M metagenome (GOLD analysis project Ga0315315, IMG submission 203699) | Ammonia-oxidizing marine archaeal communities from Monterey Bay, California, United States - M1 40m 3416 | ecosystem: Environmental > Aquatic > Marine > Intertidal zone | place: USA...
ATTGCTATAGGGGTTGCACCAACTGAAATTAAATTTCTCCAACTTTCTGCAACTACTTGTTTTCCTCCTGTTAATGGATGAGCCCAACAATATACTGCTGACGAGTCAACCGAAGCTGCTATAGCTTTTTCAGATCCATGCACTCTTACTACTCCTGAATCACCCCCAGGTTTTTGAATAGTGTCACCCATAACAGTGTGGTCGTATTGTTGCCAAATCCATTCTTTACTACAAATGTTTGGATTAGATAGAATTTTTTTTAATATATCTTTTACTTTTAATTTATTAAAAATTTCTTTTTTATTTTTATTTTTTTTTGGTAATTTAGCCTTCTTCCATTTTCGATCGTACATTGGTGAATTTTCAACTAAAATATTTACTGGTATGTTAGCTACTTTTTTATTATCAAAAAATAATTCAATATTCTTAGAATTTGTTGTTTTACCAATTACTGCAAAATCTAAATTCCATTTATCGAATATTTTCTTTGCAGAGTCTTCTTTACCATTTTCTAAAACTATCAACATTCTTTCTTGACTTTCAGAAAGCATAATTTCATATGGGGTCATTTTAGTTTCTCTGCATGGAACTTTATTTAAATTGATTTCAACTCCCAAATTTCCTTTTGAAGCCATTTCGATACTCGAAGATGTAAGACCTGCAGCACCCATATCTTGAATTGCAATTATTGAGTCACCTGCCATTAATTCTAAGCAAGCCTCCAATAAAAGTTTTTCTGTGAAAGGATCACCTACTTGAACAGTTGGTTTTTTTTCTTCAATTTTTTCATCAAAACTAGCTGAAGCCATACTCGCACCATGAATACCATCTCGACCAGTTTTAGAACCAACATAAATCACTGGTTTATTTAAACCAGCTGCTTTTGAGTAAAAAATCTTATTTTTTTTAACCAGACCTAATGTCATAGCATTGACTAAAATATTTCCATTATATGAGCTGTCAAAAGAAGTTTGCCCAGCAATAGTTGGTACCCCCATGCAATTGCCATAACCACCTATTCCATGAACAACGCCTCTTAATAAATTTTTTGTTTTTTTGTGCTGAGGTGACCCAAAATGTATTGAATTTAAATTTGCAATAGGTCTTGCCCCCATAGTAAAAACATCCCTCATAATTCCACCAACTCCGGTTGCTGCACCTTGATAAGGTTCAATAAAAGAAGGATGGTTATGACTCTCAATTTTGAAAACTATTGCATCCCCATCTTCAATATCTATGACTCCAGCATTTTCTCCAGGACCTTGTATTACTTTTTTACCTTTTGTGGGTAGTTTCTTTAAATGAAGTCTAGAGGATTTGTAAGAACAATGTTCGTTCCACATTGCTGAAAAAATTCCTAGCTCTGTAATATTTGGAGTTCTTTTTAGCAACTCACATATCTTTTTATATTCTTCTGCTTTAAGACCATGTTCTATTGCAACTTTTTCGTTTACCAACATTATTTGATATTATTAATTAAATTTTTAAAGAATAATGAACCATCTTCTCCAGACAAACATTGGTCAATCATTCTTTCAGGGTGAGGCATCATCCCGAGAACATTTTTTTCTTTATTAAATATTCCTGCAATATTATTTGTTGATCCGTTAGGATTGAACTCTTCTTCTGTTTTGCCGTTGGAATTACAATAATATATTGCTACCTGATTATTGTCTTCAATTTCTTTAAGCTGATCTTTTGTACAAAAATAATTTCCTTCATTGTGAGCTATGTGAAATTCAAAAATATCTTTATCTAAATTTTTGAAATAAGGGTTATCTTTATTATTAATCTTAACAAAAATATTCTTACAAATAAATTCCATATATTTATTTCTTAATAAAACTCCTGGAACCAAACCTGTTTCAACCAGGATTTGAAAACCATTACAAATTCCCATTACTAATCCACCCGATTTTGCAAAATTTAAAACAGAGTGCATTATTTTAGATTTTGATGCCATACTTCCACATCGAAGATAGTCACCATAAGAAAAGCCTCCAGGTAAAACAACTAAATCGCTTTTTGGTAGCTCAGTATCATTATGCCAAACCATCTTATTTTTAAATCCAAATTTATTTAAAGCGACGTCCATGTCTCTATCACAATTTGAACCAGGGAAGGTTATTACTGAAGATTTCATTAATTATTGTATTTCAATAATTTTATAATTTTCAATGACAAGATTTGCTAAAAGTTTTTTGCACATATCTTCAACTATAATTTTAGCTTTAATTGGATCATTTTCTTGAACATTAATCTCAAAATATTTTCCCTGTCGTACCTCGTTCACATCTTTAAAACCCATACCATCTAAAGTTTTATGAATTACTTTTCCTTGAGGATCCAAAACATCCTTTTTAAGAGTTATGATTGCAGATACTTTCATTTATTTTTTTTTTTAATCGAGGATAATTTTGTAATATTATTTACAGCTGATACATTTGATTGTTCGTGTAGTATACCCAATCTTTTTGCAACCTCTGTATAGGCTGGAATTAAGTCACCTAGATCTTTTCTAAATCTATCTTTATCCAGTTTTTTGTCAGTAATTGAGTCCCATAATCTACAAGTATCTGGACTAATTTCGTCTGCTAGAATTACTTCATTTTTCCCATTATTTTTTATTCTTCCAAATTCTAATTTAAAATCAATTAATTTGATACCAATGCCTCTAAACATTCCAATCATAAAGTCATTAATCCTAAAAATCATTTTCTTTACATTTTCAATCTCTTTTCTAGTGGCCCAATCAAATGCATAAATATGCTCTTCAGAAATTAACGGATCACCTAAAGCATCATCTTTTAAACAGTATTCAATTAAAGGTTCCTTCAGTACAGTCCCATCTTCGATACCTAATCTTTTTGTAATTGATCCAGTTGCCACATTCCTTATAATGAATTCAATTGGAATAATTTCTACTAATTTTATTACTTGCTCTCTCATGTTTAATCTTTTAACGAGGTGATTTTTAATTCCTATTTGAGACAAGTTTGACAGAATGTGCTCTGAAATTCTATTATTCAAAACACCTTTTCCTTCGATAGTACTTTTCTTTTGATTATTAAACGCAGTTGCATCATCTTTAAAATATTGGATGACTAAATTTTTTTCTGTAGTAGCATAAATAATCTTAGCTTTTCCTTCATAAATTTTTTTACCTTTTTTCATTATCTAAATACTCTGTTAAAAATTAAATTTACATTTTTTAGATGCTTTGAATAACTAAAAATAGTTTTAAGTTTTTTGGATGTTATTTTACTCATTATGAATTTATCCCTTTGAATAACATTAAACAAATCTAAATTTTCAGCAAAACATTTTTTTGCATAACTTTGAACCATTTTGTAAGATTTTTCTCTACTTAAACCAGTTTTAGTTAACTCAAGCATCAATTCTTGAGAGAAGATAAGACCTTTTGTAATATTCAAATTTTCTAGCATTTTTTTAGGATAAACAATCATATTATCCAAAAGATTAGTTAATCTTACTAACGCAAAATCTAAAGTAATATTTGCATCAGGTCCTATATTTCTTTCAACACTTGAGTGAGAAATATCTCTCTCATGCCATAATGCAATATTTTCAAGAGCAGGGATTACCGCACTTCTAACCATTCTAGAAAGTCCTGTGAGATTTTCACTTAGGATTGGGTTTTTTTTATGTGGCATAGCCGACGAACCCTTTTGATTTTTTGAAAAATATTCTTGTAGCTCATAAACTTCTGTCCTCTGTAAGTGTCTTATTTCAGTAGCAACCCTCTCAATTGAACCCGCAATAATTCCTAAAACTGAAAAATAGAAAGCATGACGATCTCTTGGTATTACTTGTGATGATATTGGCTCAATTTTTAAACCAAGTTTTTTAGCAACATATTTTTCAACATTAGGATTTATGTTCGCAAAAGTTCCAACAGCACCTGATATTGCACAGGTAGAAATTTCATCAATAGCATAAATCAATCTTTTTCGGTTTCTTTTAAATTCTTCATAAAAGGAAGCTAATTTTAATCCAAAGGTTGTTGGCTCGGCATGTATACCATGACTTCTACCCATGCACGGAGTATGTTTATATTTTCTTGCTTGTTTTTTTAATACTTTTAAAATTCCGTCTATATCTTTTAAAATAATCTTTCCTGATTGAACTAGCTGAATATTAAAACTTGTATCTAATACATCAGATGAAGTCATGCCTTGGTGAAGATATCTTGCTTTAATCCCTGCTTTTTCTGTAACAGAAGTTAAAAAAGCAATCACATCATGTTTTACTTGTGACTCTATTTGATGGATTCTTTTTACATTTATTTTCGCCTTTTTCTTCACTGCGGACGAAACCCCTTTTGGGATTTGACCAAGTTTTTCCATTGATTGTGCTGCAGCTATTTCGACTTCTAGCCAAATTTTATATTTGTTTTCTTCTGACCAAATATCAGTGAGTTCTTTTCGCGAGTATCTTTTTATCATTAATTATAAGTAAGGGGGCTTTGAATAACCTTTAGCAGATTCTGTAAAAATTTCATAACCATTTTCTGTAATTCCTAGTGTATGTTCAAATTGTGCTGATAAAGATTTATCTTTAGTTACTGCAGTCCATCCATCGTTTAGCATTTTCACACCAAATTTGCCTGCATTAATCATTGGCTCTATTGTAAACGTCATTCCAGGCTTTATTTCCATACCAGTGTTTTTGCTGCCATAATGTAAAATATTTGGAGGCTCATGAAATGTTGTACTTATTCCATGACCACAGAAATCTCGAACTACTGAAAAACCTTTTTCCTCAATATAAGATTGAATTTCATACCCAATGTCTCCAAGCTTGACACCAGGTTTTAAAATTTTAATTGCTTTCATCATGGATTCGTAAGTTGCATCAATTAAGTTATTTAGTTTAATTGGTGTTTTTCCTATGCAAAACATCCGACTAGTATCACCATAATGATCATTTATGATTGCAGTTACATCAACATTAACAGCATCTCCATCTTCCAAAATTCTATCATCAGAAGGAATGCCATGACACACAACATGATTCAGTGAAGTGCATAGTGATTTTTTAAATCCTCGATAATATAAAGGTGCAGAGTATCCACCATTATCTCTGATAAATTCATATCCAAGTTTGTCAATGTAAGATGTAGAAACACCTTCTTTAATATTATCAGTAAGCATGTCTAGTGTTTGAGCTGCAAGCTTACCTGCTATTCTCATTTTTTCAAATTTTTCTAAATAATCATTCATTTATAATTTTTAGTTTCTTTTCTATAAAAATTTTATTTGAACTTATCTTACATCTATATGCTAAAAAATTAACCCCTGCTTTTTCAGCAAGTAAAAAATTTTTATGATATTCACTGTCAATATCGCTTGCTATCTTGAAATTTTCCATATTTTGTATTTGAACTAGAAATATCAGATAGGATTTATAACCTTTTTTTAAGGCATCAATAAGGGCAAGTAGATGCTTCGATCCTCTTGCAGTTATTGCATCAGGGAATTCAGCAGTTATTTTATTTCTAAATAGAGTGACATTTTTTACCTCTACAAAAATTTTTTGATTTTTTTTTTCAATTAAAAAATCAAACCTTGTCTCTTTATTAAAAAAAACCTCAGGTTTGATTAAACTTACATTTTTTAATTCTTGAACTAGGTTATTTTTTAATCCATGATTGACAATTTTGTTAGCCATGTGGGTATTAACACCAACTAAATTTTTTCGTGCTTTTATTATCTCTAAGCCGTATTTTAACTTTCTTTTAGGGTCTTCGTGTTTTAGTAAATAAACATCATTACCTTGATCAAGAAGACCTTTCATAGAACCAGTATTTGGACAATGTGCTGTGACAATTTCCTTACCTATTTTAACATCAACAAAAAAACGTTTATATCTTTTGATTAATTTGCCTTTTATTAAAGACTTGGTAAATTCCATATTCGAATTATACATATAAAAATGAATAAAAGTAAAAAAGTAAATGCCGCGATTCTTATAATTGGAAATGAAATTCTTTCAGGAAGAACACAGGATACTAATACCAGTACATTAGCAACCTGGCTTAATTCGATTGGTGTAAAAGTTAATGAGGTAAGAGTTATTCCAGATAATGAAAAAACAATAGTTGATACACTAAATGTTTTAAGAAAAGCAAACAGTTATGTTTTTACAACTGGAGGTATTGGTCCTACACATGATGATATTACAGCATCTTCAGTTTCAAAAGCTTTCAACATAAAATATGAAATCCATAAAGAGGCATTTAAAATTTTAGAATCGTATTATAAACCAGGTGAGTTTAATGAAGGTAGGCAAAAAATGGTATGGATGCCAAAAAATGCTGAATTGATATTAAACCCTACAAGTGGAGCACCGGGATTTAGTGTTGAAAATGTATTTTGTCTTCCAGGCGTTCCTTCAATTTTAAAATCAATGTTAGGAGGTTTGAAGAATAGGATTGTAGGGGGAGAACCAATATTAAGTCATACAATAAGTTTAAGAACTGTCGAAAGTGAAATTGCTAATTCATTAACGAGAGTACAAAATCAAAATAAAGATGTTGAAATAGGAAGTTATCCTTTTTTTCATGCAGGTAAACTAGGTGTATCAATTGTTTTGCGTTCAGAAAATCAGAGTAAAATTGATAATTGTAATTTACAAATATTAGAGTTTATAAAAGAAAAAAAAATTGAAGTAGTAGATCGTTAAATGCTTTATTTTGCTTATGGAAGTAATTTACATCATTTTCAAATGAAGAGGCGATGTAAAGATAGTATATTTATTAAAAAGATTAATCTTAAAGATTTTAAATTAACTTTTAGGAGCAAATATAGAGCAGCTGATATTGATCCTAAAAAAAACTCTAATGTTCCAGGTGGGCTATTTGAAATATCCAAAAGTGATGAAAAAAAATTAGATGTCTATGAAGATTTTCCAAATTTATACAAAAAATATTATTTCAATTATTATGGGAAAAAAGTAATGACTTATACAATGGTAAAAAAATCAAGTTTTAAATTTCCAACAGAAAGATATTTAAATATTGTAAAACGTGGATATAAAGATTGTAAACTTGATATTAAATATCTTAAAAAGGCATTATCATTGTAATATTTAAATGAGTTTAAAAATCACTAAAGAGACAATATTTTATATTTTAGCGCCTGCAGCTGTTGATACAGGAGGGCCCCATGATCTTCATCAATTAGGTTTTGAATTAAAAAGACTAGGTAAGAAAGTTTATATGTATTATTTTCCAAATAATTATAAAGATCCAATTCACAAAAATTATAAAATATATGATTTACCTTTTACAAATGAAATAAAAGACTCAGAAAAAAATATTCTTATCATTCCTGAAATAAATCAAAGTATATTATTATCTAAAGAATATAAAAATATTCAAAAAGTTTTATGGTGGTTAAGTTTTGATTTCTTTTTTATTTCTAAATTTATTGAAACATTCCCTAAAATAGTAAGATCTATAATTAAAATTCCTTTTAATTTAATATGTTTTTTTAATAAAATAACCTTAAATATTTTTGGAAATCTCAGTTTACCTAAATATCTCAAATTTATTTATTTAAATTATCCATTAAAAAATATTGTAAATGTTGAGGGTATAAATGTTCACTTATCTCAATCCAAATATCAGTATCATGAGCTTAATTCAAAAAAAATTTCCTCTTTTTTACTTTCTGACTTTATTAGAGAAGATTATTTTGAGGCAGCCAAAAATATTTCAATCGAAAATAAAGAAAATATTGTTTGTTATAATCCAAAAAAAAGCTCAGGTTTTATGGAAAAAATAATTAGAAAAAATCCAGATATAAAATTTGTGCCTTTGATAAATCTAAGTATAAGTGAATTAATTGATATTTTGTCAAAGAGTAAAATATATATTGATTTTGGATTTCATCCTGGAGTAGATCATTTACCTAGAGAAGCTGCGATATTAAAGAATTGTATATTAACCAATAAAGAAGGAAGTGCTTATTATTCTGATGCGCTACCAATTGATGAAGAATTTAAATTTGAGGAAAAATTAAATAATTTAAATAGTATAAGAAATAAAATAGATAAAATGTTTATTAACTTTGAGTCAGAAATTAATAATTTTGAAAATTATAGAAAAATTTTAAAAAATGAAAAAAATATATTCATCAAGCAGGTAGATAATATTTTCAATTAATTTTTTTTAAAACTATTATCTATAGTAATTTGCTGAATTTTGGTCGTTCGTTTTTTCTATGTGTTTTTTTTGAAGATAAATTTTCTTAGCAAAATCCCCCAATACAGGAATTGAACCAACAATTTTTTTTGTTTTCTTAAATAAGTCAGGATAATGCTTAAGATTATAAAACGGATAAACTTCGGATGTCCAATTTTCTCTAAAATATCTTAGAGTATCAAGCCAGTCCTGAGGGTAATCCATTACTGACTCCCTTCTTTCATTTGAAAAATCGTTATATTTTTCAATGTTAACTAACCCTTTCTCGAATGACATGTCTCCTAATGGAGTTCCTTTATAAGGATAAAAGATATTTACATGACTTGTAGTAGGATTTATTTCTCTATTAAGTTTAATTGTATTAAGTAACATTTCTTTTGTTTCACCTGGAACACCTATAATATTAATTGCATTTGTTTTTACATTATATTTTTTGGCTAATTTAAAAGCTTCTATAATTGTACCTTTCTCCATACTTCTTTTCATTATTTCGTTTCTTACATAGTCATCACCAGACTCGACACCAAACTGAATTTTCATGCAATAACTTCTTGCTAAATCTTGCATAAAATCTTCATTAACAACATCGCATCTTAATAGACAAATAAAAGGAATCTTAATTCTTTCTCTATATAGTGCCAAAAACTCTCTTCTCCATTTTTTATTTAATCCAAAAATATCATCTGTTAAATAAATAATATATCTTCGACCTACTTCAGGGTTTTTTAAAACAACATCTTCAATTTCTCTTATAGAATGTTCTGGACTAGCTTGTCTTATATTATAACGAGATTGTCCATAAACTTTAGCAATACCTATATTTGAGCAATAAGTGCAAACAAAAGGACAGCCTCTTGTAAAATGAAACGATGCAATTCCAACCTTTTGTAAAATTTTTGAGTAATCAAAAGTTTCTCTATCAGGGAATGGCATTTTATTTAAATCTTCAGGAGTCGGTAATTTTGCTAATTTATTTCTTTTAACTGTGCCATCTTTTCTTAGGAAAGCTATACTCTCATTTTCTTTCCACGATTCATTGTTTTCTATAGATTTAATAAAATTTAAAAAAGGAACTTCAGAGTCTCCTCTAAAAATTACGTCTAAGTCTTTTGCTTCTTTCACACATTCTGGATATAAAGTCGGATGAATACCACCACACACAGTTATTATTTTAGAATTAATTTTTTTAGCTATTTCACTAAGTTCACCCACAAAGCTAAACTGTGAAGAAACAGCTGTGAAACCAATAATATCTGGCTTATATGATTTTACAGCCTCTTTGAAATCATCATATTCAGATTTTTCAAAAATTTGAACTTGTTTAATATCGTAGCCAGCTTTTTTAGTCACTGACATAATCATCGATATACCATCCGCAAAACTATCTGCGTGTTGACCATTTATATTTGTGTAGACAAATAAGATTTTCATTTTTTTTCTTAATTTATAAGTAACTATTATAATAATAATCTATATTTTCAAACTTTTAAACGTCTTGAAATATGTGAAATATTCATATAATTAAGAAAAAATACTGAATCATGGTGGGGAATTAATGTGAAATTCATTAGCTGTTCCTGCAACGGTATAGTCCGAGTGCCACCCAGTAAAGTCCGTTGTTGAACGATGGCCAGGAAAAGTCTAGTTCTACGATTTTAATTAACATCGGCATTAATAATAGTTTCATGTTTAGTGAAACTAAAAAAAGGGAGTGCTGTATGGTATTAAGATTTTTATTATCTATATTTTTTTTAGCCTTTAATTTAAACGTTTATGCGCTAGAAAATTGTGAATGGGATAACCGAAAAGGAAGGCCATGTTTAATAATTAGCAAAACACCCAATACTTCGACCTATAATTCTCAAGGAGTTAACAAACAAGTTTTTACGAGAAAACAAATTATAGAGTCTGGAGCTACTACTGCAATAGATGTGTTAAAAAAAGTTTCTGGTTTAGACTATTATCAAACTGGGCAAAAAGGACAACAAGCAGCTATTTTTATGAGAGGTTCTGAGTCCAATCATACACTAGTTATGTTAAATGGAATTCCAATTAATGATCAGTCAGCAACGAATGGTCTACATGATTTTGGACAAGACTTTGTTCAAACTGTTCAACAGATAGAAGTTTACAAAGGATCTAATGGTGCACATTTTGGTCCCGATGCGATTGGTGGAGCAATTAATTTTATAACTGATGTTGATTACACAAATAATTATTCCTTTAATGGTTTCAGTGCAAAAAATAATTCGGTGGAATATAATACAACAAAAATTACTGATAGCGGATGGCATCTTAACTTTAAAGGAGCTTCAAATCACAGTAAAACTGAAAGTGCTAAAGCTAAAGGGCATGAGGCAGATGGCACAAAAAATTATCAAGTTAATTTAAACGGAATTAAATGGTTAAATGATAATTTAAAATTAAAATCAACTTTCTATTACAGAGATACTAAATCAGGCTATGACTCATCTGATACAAAAGAAGACTCTGTTACATCAGATAACAAAATGTATGCCATACAAACTGGGATTGAACGAAAAACTAATAATTCAATGGATAATCTTATGTTTCACTATCATAACTATGATAGAAAATATTTTGTTCAAGGCAAAAAAGATAAATACTATAGCGAGTCTTTAGTTGCTAAGGCCGAAAGAGACGTAGTCTTTGATAACAAATTTTCGTATGGTTTTGGAAGTGAGTACAAGTATGATTGGGGCCATTATCAAACAACAACTTTTTCATCTCATACCAGAGGACATCTAAGTAATTTTGGTATATTTGCAAATGCAGGATACAAATTAAGTGAAAATCAAATTCTATCACTTCATGGTAGAAATGATGATCATAAAGAAACTGGTGGTAATAAAACTTATAAAATAAATTTTACTCAATTTTTAGGTAATTTTAAGATAGGAGCAACTCACTCTACGGGTTTAAAGAATGCTAGTTTGTATGAACTGTATGGTAATATAGGTCAAAAGAATATCAATCCTGAAAAAAGTGAAACAAATGAGTTAATAGGTGAGTATAATTTTTCTGAAAATATTAAACTTAGTTCGACTGTTTATAGAACAAGAATGAAGGATAGAATTAAAATAAATTCATCTTGGGACGCATATGAAAATAAAATACCCGATACAACTCAAGAAGGTCTTGAAAGTGAAATAAGTTTTTTAGCGAATAATCAAGAGATTACTTTCTTCTCACATTTTGCTAAAAGCAGAACTGCTTCAGGTGGACCTAACTCACGAAGACCAGATTTATCTTATGGAGTTGATTTTTCTAAAGAAATTAATTCATCAGAATATGGCTTATTTGACTTAAATTTAAGTCATAGATACATAGGTGATCATATAGATTGGACTGGATCAGAAAATGCATTTGTAAAAAGCGTAGATTTAGTAGATTTATCAATTAGAAAAAATTGGTTTGGTAATATCATATCTTTAAACTTTACAAATCTTCTTAATGAACGTTATGAAAAACCAGGAACTTATTCACAAGATGGAAGAGCTATTAGTTTAGGCTTTAGTAAAGCATATTAATTTATTATTCTAGTTGAATACGATTTATAAATTGTTAAAATTATAGTAGTTTAAATTTTTACGATGAAACATATAAAAATTTCTTTTGGAATTTTCCTTGCTTTAGCTGCTAGTAGATTTATTCCACATCCACCAAACTTTACAAGTTTACTTGCTTTAAGTTTTTACATACCTGTTTTGTTTGGAATTAAATTTTTACCTATATTATTAGTAAGCTTTATAATAACTGATTTTTTTATTGGCTTTCATGGAGTTACTCTTTTTACTTGGGGAAGTGTGATTTTGATAGGCCTCATGTCAAAATTTTTTTTGACAAGTATTGTCAATAGAATATCAGGTGCTCTTCTAGGCGCTTGTCTATTTTACCTTATAACAAATTTTGGTGTTTGGTCTCTTGGTTCCTATGGATATACTTTTGAAGGATTAGTAATTTGTTATACATTAGCTATACCGTTTTTTGCTTATAGTTTAATTTCAACGTTCATTTTTTCTGGATTAATCGAAACAATATCTAAACTAAATATTATAAAATTTATCAATTTTAAAAAAATTTAAAAATTTTACTTATTAGACTTGTTCAATTATAAATATTAGCATAAATACTCATGAAATTCATTAATGCCCTCGTGGTGAAATTGGTAGACACAAAGGACTTAAAAGCCGAGGGATAGAAGTTAAAGTCAGTCCATAGTAGTCCAA
>Ga0315315_10004792_pt1 | contig 12477 bp, 13 predicted proteins | sample M140m3416metaG_FD_203699 | JGI IMG/M metagenome (GOLD analysis project Ga0315315, IMG submission 203699) | Ammonia-oxidizing marine archaeal communities from Monterey Bay, California, United States - M1 40m 3416 | ecosystem: Environmental > Aquatic > Marine > Intertidal zone | place: USA...
AAAAAAATAGTAGATCACTACTACAGCTAATTTTCAAATAATTGTTAAAAAGTTTCCAGTACCAGCGAGCTCTTATCCATAAAGGTTACTCTGTCATTTTCACTCACTAGGCCTTCGGTCAAAAGTTTGCAAGTCACTCCACCTCTCCAATTTGGAGTCAAAGCTTTTGTCAAACCATCCTCCTGCTCATCCATTCTATAACAAGGATTTAATTCTCCTGTAATTTCAACTAAAAAGCTGCCAACTTTTAAAACCTCTCCTGTGGTGTTTTCTAAATCGATTCCTTCAACTAAGATATTTGCTCTTCTCGTGGTCCAATGTAAATCTTTACCCAGATCAACTAATGCAGCTTCCCAGCCTTCTAATGACATTATTGTTATTTGCCTAGCATTTCTCTTTAAACCTCTGAAGTCATTTCCCACACCATGCGCAAAAGAAACCTTAGCTGAAGCAAATAATTCCATTGGGGCTCTTGATTTGATTCTAGTAGATATACCAATTACATTTCCCATATAGCAAAGTTAAAAAAGTTTATTTAGAATATGGAATTATGCAAATTTCAAGTATTTGTTTTGAAATGATTTATGTTTTTGAGGTCATCCAAGCAAGCTAAAACACTTTGGTTTTATTTGGTAAACTATAACCGCATTGAAAAATAACTCATATAGAATCAAGGTATAACTTTTCTACCTTATCCCTTGCCCATTGTGTTTTTCTTAGAAACTTTAAACTGGAGTTGATTGATGGATTCGAATAAAAACAGTTTATTTTTATCTTTTCATTGAGGCCTTCCCAACCATATTTTTCTACTAAGAAATGTAACATCTCTTTTAGGCTAATTCCATGAAGTGGGTTATTGGGTTGTAATTCTGCCATTACTTCATCCCTTTTCGTTTACCAAAATTCTTATCACCCCTAGTTTTAGGCTTCTTGTACTTTTTTGCTATTATTCTTCTATAGGAACCACCTTGGTTGGTCTTTGAATTCTTTTCGCTTTTTTGATGATAACTTACCTCTTCGTCGGTTTTCTTTTTATGACTTTTATGTATTTCAATATTACGCGGTTGCTCTTCTGGAATCAACTCTCTTGAAACGTCAACTTCTTTAGGTATTTTATTTGTATGGATTTTCATTTTCATCAAACCCTCGATCGCTTCTTTATTCTCGGTCTCTTTCTCTGTATAAAACAAAATAGTATTACCCTCCTCTTCTGCTCTACCCGTTCTGCCAATCCGGTGCATATAGTTTTCTGGATATGATGGGGTGTCAAAATTAATTACATGTGTTATTTTTTCCAAATCTAATCCACGTGCCATCACATCGGTGGACAACAAAATTCGATTTACTCCAGAATCAAATTGTTCGACAGAACGAATTCTATAGTTTTGCGACTTGTTGGAATGTATGACCCCTAATTCAGAGCCAAACCTCCCCTCTAAAGCTTCAAACAACCGATCTGCTATTTTTTTACTTGAAACAAAAATCAATACTTTTTTGAAATCTGTTTTATTCTTTATTAAATGGGTAATTAAATTAACTTTAGTGTAAAAATTAGGAACAGGATAGCAATGTTGTGTAATATTATCTAAAGGCGTTCCACTAACAGCTATAGCAATTTTTGTAGGAACAATAAAGAAATCATCAATTAATTTATCTACCTCTTCGGTCATTGTGGCAGAAAACATTATGTTTTGTCTTTTCTCGGGAAGTAATTCGAAAATATTGGTCAGTTGCGGCAAAAAACCCAAGTCCATCATTACATCAACCTCATCAATCACTAATTTCTTAATTGCCTTTAATTTTAAGGCACCACTTAATGATAAATCATAAAATCTTCCAGGAGTACCAACAATAATGTCAGCTCCTTGAGCAACGGATTGCATCTGTGTATTAATATTAGTTCCACCATACACACCTACAACCCTAAGACTAATATATTTTGCAAAACTTTCGATATTTTCAACTACTTGCAGAACCAACTCTCTTGTAGGAACCATGATAGCAACTCTGGGAGCAGCTTGTTTGGAAAATTTCAAATCCTGCAGAATTGGCAACATGTATGCAAGTGTCTTTCCTGTTCCTGTTTGAGCTATTCCTACAATGTCTTTGCCGGAGAGAACAACTGAAAATGCTTCTTTCTGAATAGGAGTTGGTTTATCAAAGCCTAGGTCATCAATTGCATAGTTCAATTGTTTTACAAGCTTAAAATCACTAAAAGATTCCATTGAATTGTTTTTTACAAATGTAACTGTTTAAATCATTTCCATTTGCATGATATTAAAATCAAGTTTGTTGGTAGCTTTACAACTTGTTACCATTCAACAAAAAATGACACAAGAAAAGGCACTAGCGTTGTTAAAATCTGGAAGGAATATTTTCCTCACGGGATCTGCTGGAACTGGGAAAACCTATGTCTTAAATCAATTTATACAACACCTAAAAGATGCCAATATCAATGTTGCTATTACAGCTTCAACCGGCATTGCAGCTACACATATAAAAGGCAGTACAATTCATTCTTGGTCTGGTATTGGTATTAAGCAAATACTGACAGGAAAAGACCTCAGGAATTTGAAAAAGAAAAAATATCTTAGAGAACAATTTGATAATGTCAAGGTACTCATAATTGATGAAATCTCGATGCTACATAGAGATCAATTAAACTCTATTAACCAAGTTTTGACTTATTGCAAGGAAAACACTGAAGCTTTTGGAGGGTTACAAATAGTTGTGTGTGGTGATTTTTTCCAACTTCCTCCTATTGGAAAAAATGGTGAACGTAGCAGCGATAAATTTTCATTTATGTCTGCAGCTTGGCAAAATGCAAACTTTAATATTTGCTACCTAACAAAACAGTTTAGACAAAATGATAATGTATTAGGTGCTGTTTTGGAAGATATTCGTTGCGGTAGGATTACTCAGAAATCTATCGACGTATTAAAAAATGCTGCAAACACTACTTTCGAGTCTGGAATAGAACCCACAAAACTATATACACATAACGAAGATGTCGATTTCATTAACAACGCCCATTTAGCAGATTTACCCAGTAAAAGCAGATTTTTTAAAGCGAAAACCTCAGGAGACAAGGCGCTAATTTCCGTTTTAAAAAATACGGTTCTTACGCAAAATGACATGCCTTTGCGAATTGGAGCTAAAGTAATGTTTGTCAAAAACAACGTTGAAAAAGGATACATTAACGGAACACTAGGAGAAATTGTTAAATATTCTTCCGTCGGGATACCGGTTGTGAAGACATTAGACAATGAAAAAATTACAGCTAGCCCAGAAGAATGGTCTATAGATGATGAAAAAGGTAATACTCTAGCCTCTTATAAACAAATACCTCTGCGACTTGCTTGGGCAATAACCGTTCATAAAAGTCAAGGAATGACTTTAGATGCTGCAGAACTAGATTTAGGAAGGACTTTTGAAAGAGGACAAGGATACGTTGCTTTATCTCGATTACGAGATATTGATAGACTAAGACTGCTTAATTTTAATTCCGTTTCATTGATGGTGGATGGACTTGCCATGAAAGCAGATAAGCGCTTTCAAGTCTTAGCCAGCGAACTAGATGAATCCACCACTTTGAACGCGCTAAATGATGAATCTAAGGCTTTTATTAGAGCTAGCGGAGGACGAGTTTTGACTAAAATTATTCGTAAATAACCATAAAATGTTATCAGTATCTATATTGGGAATAAGTTTACCCTATTCCCAATTCGGCTTTTGCAGCTTTAAGAATAGCCTTTGCCCCTTCAAGGGTTTTTGCTTCAGCATAAGCTCTTAGAACTGGCTCTGTGCCAGAAGGACGAATCATTAACCATTCATCTTCGCTAAGAATATATTTATACCCATCAATTGTCTGAACTTCTTGTACTTGGAATTGACCAAAAGATTGGTATTTGTCGGCTTTACAATTGACAATAACTTCTTGTTTCAATTCTTCAGAAAGGTGTAAATCATCTCTCCAATATTTGAACTCTCCAACCAAAGTATAAATTTCATCAACCAGCTCTTCCAATGATTTTCCAGATTTAACCATGAATTCAAAAAGAACTAATCCCATCCAGATACCATCTCTTTCTGGAATATGTCCTTTAATAGCGATACCTCCACTCTCTTCTCCACCAACTAAAACATCTTCAGTCAACATTTGAGCAGCAATATGTTTAAAACCAATTTGAACCATATCGAAATCTAATCCCCACTTTTCAGCTAAACGTCCAACGCGTGGAGTTGTAGAGGCTGCAACAACAACTTTCCCATTCAACCCTTTTGTTTTGTGTAAGTAATGCATTAGCAATAGCATAATATGGTGAGAGTCAACAAATTCTCCCTTTGAATTGTATAGTCCAATTCTATCCGCATCACCATCAGTAGCTAAGCCAGCAGCTATGTTTCCTCTTGATTTTATCAATTGAGAAAATTCTTGTAAATTTTTATCGATCGGCTCAGGTGCTTGCCCCATAAATGATGGATTCTCATCGCAATGCAAGAATGTCATTTCTGGCAATAGTTTCTTTAGTACATTTTGACCAGCACCATACATTGCATCGTAAGCGAAATTCATATTTGAATTTGCAATAGCTTCTAAGTCAAAATTTTCTCGAACAGTATCCAAGTATAATTTTTCTAAATCAACATATTCAATCAATCCTTGTTTTTGGAATTCTTCAATCGATAAAGAAGCAACATCAATATTTACATTATCAGAAATAATATCTTCAACTTCCTGAACATGTTCAGGACTCAAAGGACCACCAAAGCCACCTTTTAACTTATATCCATTATAAGAAGGTGGATTATGGCTTGCTGTAAGCACAACACCTAAAGAAGTATTGTAATGAACAGCTCCTAGTGAAACCATTGGAGTTGAGACAAAATCCTTAGCTAATAGAACCTTAATACCTTGTGAGGCAAATACTTTAGCTGCGGTTTCAGCAAACATTTCACCAGCAAATCTGCAGTCATGTCCCAACACTATTGATGGGGTGCTATTGTTCTTCTTTGTCCAATTTCCAGTTGCTTCGGATATCCTTACAACATTATCTACAGTGAATTCTTTGGCAATAATTGCTCTCCATCCATCTGTTCCAAACTTAATCTTCGTCATACTGTTATTTTTTCAGGCTTCGAATGTAAGCATAATAGAGATAATTAAAAAACTACTTAGATTGAGTTGGTTTTTCCTTATAATTTTCAGGTCTTTTTTTGTATTTATTTTTCTTAAAGAGTTCATAAATCTCAACCCTTCTATCCCTGTAATTGACTTTGTGAATATCCTCTTGTAAGCCAAGAAACTTATTGTACCATTTACTATTTTCCATCATTCCTTTTTATTTATTTCATTTAACCTAACAAACATCAATACTCTAAAACTCGAAATAAAGCCTGGAAACGAGCAAGGTAAGCGCTGATTATTCCATTTTTCTTTTGATCATGTTGTTTTCGACTCATTAAAATCTTCTTCTTTTTTCTTCTTTTCATTACCTTCTTGATTCCCATAATTAGTCGCACAACTTGTAAAATAAATTTACCTATTCTATTAATGATTGGAATAACTATTTCTCTCTCTTCACTAATATGCTGTTCATTTTGCTGCTCAATACCACAATCAAAAGCATCGCATGCCCGATGATACAGGTATTCGTAAAATAAATCCATTAAAGGCTTTATTTTACGCTGATTAAACACCGATAAATTCGCGTATATTAAAAAAATAAGTCTAGAAAATAATTTTAAAATACACCTGAACATAAAAAGTGCTAAACGTATTGACCCATATAATATCTGAATCATTACAGGTAAATATTTCAGTCTATATATGTCTTTACTTAACTTCACCAATACTTAATTATTAACTTAATAAATATGCAACAAAACATTAATTGAAACAATAGTACGCATTTACTTTTCAATGTTTAATGGAGTTAAGCAATATTAATGAACTTAATATTTTAGTCAAACTGACTTAACCTTCACTTGAAATATTACTTAATATATTGAGTATAATCTCAATAAATTACTTAACTTCGTACTTAAGCATGCTACGCTATACATTCATAGAACATCCATTAAGCTATCTAGCTGATAATCTGAAGAACTACATTCCTGGGGTCACAGAGGCTTATGCCGCTTACTGTAATCCAGATAAGGAAGTAGTATTGAAATGTTTTACTGAGCAAGGAACGAACAAACTGTCCTTAAAAAATAGAGTCCATTTGTTGCAAAAAGCAAGAAAAGACAAAGCTGCACATGTTTGGCTCAGAAAGGACATGCTTCTATTTATGAAAGAAGTTTCCAGCAATAGAGTAAAAACCAAGAAAAAGATTCAACAGCTTACACTTGAAGATGAAAACGACAACAATTACTTATGCCTTAAATTCATCTCCCCTTTTGACCGGATGTTTGACATGCTTATAATAAAAGTTCCGCACGCTGGAATATTCGGGATGTCTAAAGGATCAAAAATTACTACACAACAAAAAGCAACTATAGGCAATTTACTGTACAATGTTTTTGCTACGAGAATAAAAGAAGAATACAACAATTTAGAAACACACAATCTCGTGCTTCGTAATTTGCAAAATCAGAAAACAACTTTAGAAAACACAAAAGAGGAAAATTTATTACTGAAGGAGAACTACAAAAAAAGTTTACAACACTTTATGACCTCTTTGGTAACACAAATCAATAAAGAAATGCGCATTTCAATAGCTCTATCTGAAGCTACAAAAAATTTTATAATTTCTAAAAATACAGATCTAGAAACAATTGAAAAAGCAATACGAAGCGCAGTTCATATGGCCCTTAATTTAACTATCAACTACTCATCTAACCTAGTAATTGAACCTGAACATATTTCGATAGAAGAAAGAAAAGACATAGAAGTCGCAGTTTACAAAAATGATAAATACTCTAACATTATTGAACTGTTGGACAAATACGAACTTGCAGCAAGTAAGGCACATCAACGAGAATGGAAAATTAATGGAAATAGCGTTTCTGAGCTGTGCGAGCCTAAAATAACACCTTCCGCTATTACCTTCAATCTTAAGAAGTACAAAAAACCTGTAAACACACTGCTTGAAAGGTATGATGAAAAATGGCCTTTATTAAGAACATACTTCAAACCTTTAAGAAATATAATCGAAAAAGCTGGAGATAGTTTTCATGACGCACAGTCTGCTTAAAATAGAAATTACAGAATAAAAAATGGATTTTTGATTGAACCCCTTTCCTGGTGAGAGAAATATTTCTAAATTTCCTCTTTCAAAATTCCGATTATCTCCAAATCAATATCTACATTTGCGAGGTAATGTTATTCATTATTAAATTATGAAGATTATTATTACCGGAGCTGGTGCTGTCGGCTATCATTTAGCTAAAATGCTATCAAGTGAATCTCAGGATATTTATTTGATAGATGAAAACGAAGACAGACTGCAATATGTTGCATCTCACATCGATGTGTATACGATTGTCGGAGATGCAAAATCTATTAAAATACTGGAAAGTGCAAAGGTAAATTCCTGTGATTTATTAATAGCGGTTACCTCATCCGAAGAAACGAACTTGTTAGTTTCTATTCTTGCAAAGAAATTTGGAGCAAAAAGAACCATTGCTCGAATTACAGATTTAGATATCCTAAAAAAAGGAAGAGAAGAAGTTTACCAAAACCTCGGTATAGACACACTTATATCTCCTGTTCTGCTTGCAACAGAGGAAATAAATAGACTTGTACAAAGATCAGTATTTACAGATGATTTTGAATTTGAAGATGGCAAATTAACGGTATTCGGAATCTCCATAGGAGAGAATTCACCTCTAAAGAACAAGACAGTAAAAGAAAGCTCTTACTTAAACCCAGAATTAAACTACAAATCAATTGCCCTTCACAGAAATGAAGAAACTATTTTAACAAATTCGGAAACAATTATAAAAGAGAACGATATTGTTTACTTTATTTCAGCACCAGAATCAATTGATGATGTAACTAGGATTTGCGGAAAAGAATGTTTCCCTATAAAAGACATCATGATACTTGGAGGGAGTGAGATTGGTGTCTTAACTGCCGAGCACCTAGAACAAGACTACAATGTTACGTTAGTAGAAAAAGATAAGTTTAGGTGTGAAAAAATTGCTGGACGGCTGAAGAAAGCCCTGGTAATTAATGTTGACTCTAGAGATGTCGAAGCTCTGGAAGAAGAAGGGCTGGCAGAAATGGATGCTTTCATTGCTGTTACTGGGGATTCCGAAACAAATATAATGTCATCATTAGTAGCAAAAAATCATGGTGTTCGTAAAACAATTGCGCGCGTCGAGAATATAGATTACATACATTTATCGCATGCTATTGGTATTGACACTTTAATCAACAAGAAAATTATTGCTGCCAGTAACATATTTAAATATGTTAGAAAAGGTAATGTTTCTGCAATCGCAAGTTTACCTGGAGTTGACGCCGAAATAATTGAATTTGTTGTAAAACCAGACTCTAAGGTCACACTTGCAAAAATTAAAGATTTAAAATTTCCAAAGTCGGCAAATATATCAGGTGTAATTAGAGATGACAAAGGGCTTATTCCTTTCGGAGACTTTGAGCTACAAGCTGGAGATAAGGCTGTAGTTTTTTCACTCACGGAATCTATTAACAAAATAGAGAAATTCTTTCTTTAGAATATGCCTAAAGCCAAGAGACTGCTTAACCTTAAAGTAATCGCCCATGTAATTGGGACATTATTAATAATCAATGGATTTCTGATGGCAATGTCCATCCCCTTCTCCATCCACTATCATGATGGAGCAACCTGGTCATTAGTGACTTCTGCTTTACTAACATTCTGCTGTGGCCTAGGACTTAGAATTGCAAACAAACAGAGCAAAGATGCGGAAATAAAAAAACGAGATGGTTATCTAATTGTTGTACTTGGATGGATTTCAATGGTGGTTTTCGGCTCACTTCCCTACATAATGTCCGGTGAGATAAGCAATGTAAGTAACGCCTTTTTTGAAACTATGTCTGGCTTTACAACTACCGGAGCAACAATACTAGGAGATAAAGGGCATGAAATTTCGGCTCTACCTGAAAGTTTATTGTTTTGGAGAAGCACAACTCAATGGATTGGAGGAATGGGTATAATTGTGCTTACAATAGCCATACTGCCACTACTAGGAATTGGAGGCATGGAGCTGTTTGTTGCAGAAGCACCTGGACCTACAAAGGACAAAATTCATCCGCGAATAAAAGAAACTGCAAAACGATTATGGGTTATATACTTTGGACTTACATTCCTTGAAATGATACTGCTAATGTTCAGTGGCATGAATTTTTTCGATGCCATCAACCATGCTTTTACAACAACTTCAACTGGTGGATTCTCCACTAAAGATGGCAGCATTGCTGACTTTGACTCTCCTTTAATCGAGTATATTATTATCTTTTTCATGTTTTTAGCTGGAACAAATTTTACTTTAATCTACTTTGGATTGAAAGGAAAACTAAAACATTTTTGGAAAAACGATGAGTTTAAATGGTACTTAATGAGCATCATTGGCCTAACGATAGTGCTTACCCCATTTGTACTCAACAACACTGAGGGAGGCATTGGTGAAGCTTTTAGGGACACTCTGTTCCAAGTTATAAGCATGATAACCACCACCGGCTACTCGAGTGCTGATTATATGCTTTGGGGTGGATTAGTAGTGTTTATTTTCTTTTTACTGCTTTTTTCAGGTGCTTCGGCTGGGTCAACAAGTGGTGGCATGAAAATAGTAAGAATTGTTCTTTTAATTAAGAATGGATTAATGGAGTTTAAAAGAAGACTTCATCCAAATGCTGTTATCCCTGTTCACTTAAATAAAGAACCTGTTTCTAATAAGATAATATATAACCTTCTAGCATTCATATTTTTATACTTATTTATCTTTACCTTAGGTTCAATTGCAATAACAGCTATTGGAAGTGTTACATTTAAAGAAGCAATTAGTGCAGTAGCTACATCTGTTGGCAACGTAGGTCCAGGATTGGGAAGCATCGGTCCTACAGGAAATTTTTCCGAACTTCCAGATGCAAGTAAATGGGTACTATCCTTGCTCATGCTTATGGGGAGATTAGAGCTTTTTACCGTTGCCTTAATTTTCACCCCTTATTTTTGGAAAAGAAATTAATATTATGGAAATAAAACTAAAGTACGATACTCCTGCAGAATGGGCAAAACAAGTAGTCGAAAACATAGACGTCTTTTTACAAGATCATGCTGATGCAGAAAGAAAAGTCGCTAACATGTGCCTTTCACTAATAGCAAAATACCCCGATAAAAGAGACATAATAGCTGACTTGAACCAAATTGCAGTTGAAGAACTATTGCATTTTAAGCAAGTTTATGATATTATGTATAGGCGTGGACTTACTATTGACTCTGAATTCAAGAAAGATCCATATATGAAAGGGCTCTCCTCTGTTATTCGCGAAGACACCCAAGAAAGGCTACTGGACCGTCTAATACTTGCTTCAGTGGCTGAAATGCGAGGTGTTGAGCGCTTTAAATTGATAAGCGACGCAACTGAAGATAAAGAGTTAAAGAAATTTTATAGCAATCTTTACCTTCAAGAAAAAGAACATGTTGATATATTTCTTCAATTAGCTGAAAGATACTTTTCTACTGAAGAAGTAGAATCTAGATTGGAAGAGATTCTCATCAAAGAAGGTGAAGTAATTGAATACCTGCCTTGGCGACCGGCTATACATTAGGTAATATAATTACTCTTCATTAAATTCCTTATTAAAGTACCTTTTCGTATGTTTGATAAACAATGAAAGATGGATTCTTAGACATATCTAAAATCAACAACCTATCTCCAGAAAAAGGAAGAGTGTTGATTTCGGAGCCTTTTATGGCTGACGAACACTTTAAGCGCTCAGTTGTTTATCTCTGTGAACATAATGAAGATGGATCATTTGGGTTTGTTATGAATAATTTTTTAGATATTTCTCTTTCTGAATTAATAGAAGATATAGTTAATCAAGATTTTAAAGTAAGTTTTGGAGGACCAGTGACCCCTGACAACCTTTTTTATCTTCACACTCTAAAAGATGAGCTTGAAGAATCGTACGAGGTAATAGACGGACTCTATACGGGCGGAAAATTCGAAGATTTAATACCATTAATTAATACTGGGGTTATTGCTCCGAATCAAATTCGTTTCTTCTTAGGTTATTCTGGATGGGAAGCGGGTCAATTAGACAATGAACTTTCCTCAGCCTCTTGGATTGTAGGTAAAACAAATACAGATCGGGTATTGAACACAACAAATAAAGACTTGTGGAAAAAGATTTTAGACGAAATGGGAGGAAAATTTAAAATGATTTCAAATTTCCCTGAAGATCCAAGCTTAAACTAAAACTCCTGCACTCTCTCTTCGATTTATTAAGTCTAGAATCTTTTTTGATATTTTATTGAAATACCTTTTACTTTTATACCCACCAACCCATTGAACACCTTGAATGGCGTTCGTCAGAAAGATTTCATCTGCCGCTAACAAATTTTGAGGTGATAGGGTGTTTTCATAAACGGTAATACCATTTTCAATTGCAGTATTAATTACATTCATTCTCATAATTCCTCCTATACAGCCATCTTCTAATGGAGGGGTATATAAAACACCGTTACTTACAATAAAAACATTCGAAGAAATTGATTCAATTATTTTGCCTTTCGCATTTAATATAAAACACTCTTGTAAATTATTTTTTTTAGCAAAATTCGCAGCCATTATTGGCAATAATGCATTATTTGACTTGTATTTTGATAAAACATTTACGCTCTTATTCATTTCAGAATAAATATCTACCATCAACCCATGTTCATTTAACGTGAAATAATTATTAGGTAGATGACATGCATCAATAAAAAACATAGCCTTATTGGATTCTGAAAAATAGGTTCCTTCTCCATCTCTAAACAAACTAATTCTAGCTTTACCACCAGCCTGAATACTGTTTTTTTCTATTAAACTTTTAATTTGGCCTTTGAAATAATCTACTGAAAAGTGATTCGGAATTTCAAGGCTTAATATAATAGCCCCCTGAAGCATTCTTTCAATATGAAATTGTAAATTGTAAGGTAAGCCATTTACAATACGAATAGACTCAAAAACACCATCTCCAAACCTAAATGATCTGTTATCTTTCAAAAAAGCCTGTTTTGTTCCAAGCAATTCTCCATTTAATATTATGTATTCTCCTTTTGCCATTTATCAAGTTAAAAATAAAAATTGCTTTCGTACCAAAATAAATAATAAGACAATCTGCTTAAAATATCCTACTAAACCAATCATTTATCATATCAACGAAATTTATCAAAAACTTAAAATCTAACAATACAGTAAAAAAAACTCCAAAAAAAGCACCTCCAATATGCGCATCATGTGCAATTCTAGTACCTCCTTTTTTACTCATATAATGCTCTG
>Ga0315315_10004793_pt1 | contig 12476 bp, 10 predicted proteins | sample M140m3416metaG_FD_203699 | JGI IMG/M metagenome (GOLD analysis project Ga0315315, IMG submission 203699) | Ammonia-oxidizing marine archaeal communities from Monterey Bay, California, United States - M1 40m 3416 | ecosystem: Environmental > Aquatic > Marine > Intertidal zone | place: USA...
CAGATAACAATGGTCGCAAAGCGGACTTTAGGAATGTCATTGTAGTCATGACAACTAATGCAGGTGCTGATTTATTAGAAAAGAAAAGCATAGGTTTCAGCGATCAATCCAATGAATCTGATGCATTGTTATCTTTAAAGAAACTATTTTCTCCTGAATTTAGGAATAGGTTAGATGAAATTATTCAGTTTAATTATCTTCCAATGAAAGTCATTCTATCAATAGTAGATAAATTCCTTACTAAGCTTCAAGCACAGCTTGATGCCAGAAATGTAGAGTTAATTTATTCTAAAAAAGTTTTAAACTGGATCGCTGAAAATGGCTATAACAAAGAAATGGGTGCAAGGCCTATGGAGAGATTCATTACAAATAAAATTAAGAAGCCTTTAGTCGATAAAGTGTTATTTGGTGAGCTTAGTAAAGGTGGTCAAATCAAAGTTGATTTAGTTGCTAACGAAGTAAAATTTAGCGCTAAAAAGAAAACAGCTAAATCTAAAGCTTAACGGCCTCTAAAAGTAATTCTGCCTTTTGTTAGGTCGTATGGCGTCATTTCAACTTTAACTTTATCACCAGTTAAGATCCTGATGTAATGTTTACGCATTTTGCCAGAAATGTGAGCTTCGATTATATGATCGTTTTCTAATTTAACTTTAAAGGTAGTATTGGGAAGAGTTTCGATAACTTCACCCTCAAATTCTAAATTGTCTTCTTTTGCCATATACGAGTATTTTACACTAAATAATAGAAGTTTAAGTTAATAAATGCTTAAGCAAAGCTAAATACTCTTGTGATTACTTTTTAATAAAATTAAACCTAAAATTTGAATTAATAAAACTACAACAAATGAAAATATATTTAATGGAATGCCTAGTGGCGCCAACTCATCCATACCATTGCCGACAGGAAGTCCACCATAAAATGGCATTAATAATACAGATATCCAAAAACCGATAATAAGACATAAGCTTAAAAGAGCAGCTAGAAACTCTCTTTGCTTAATCCATAATAGATATAAACCTAATATTGTAATTAAAGAATTGGTCGATAGTCGCCATACTTCATGAACTCTTGCATGCGCATCCCAGTCTGGATTAAACAAATGTGTATTACCTATATCTAATAACAGTGGGCCCAAGCCAGCAGCCATAAGTGCAATTGTAGTTAAATATTTACTCATAACTAATCTTCATCATTGCTTGGCATCTTTCCCTTTACAAATTCTGGAATAAATGAAGCATTGGAATGATCTGAGACTCTGACACATTTATTTTTCATTGTGCCTATCTCTTCAATAGTTGTTGAAAGGATATCTCCATCTTTCAACAACTTACCTTGAGTTGCACCAACACCCGCTGGCGTACCAGTAAAAATTAAATCGCCTGTTTTTAAGGTTATAAACTCTGATATGTAAGAAATTATGTAGGGAATATCAAAGATTAAATCATTCGTATTATCTTTTTGTCTTAATTCATCATTAACTGAGCATTCTAATTTTAAGGAGCTTTTATCTTTAAACAGGTCAGGTGAAACAAGAAAAGGTCCTATTGGTCCAAAGGTATCAAATGATTTACCTAAATTAAATTGAGGTGGTGATGCGTGAAATTGAACAGATCTATCTGAAATATCTTGACCAGCTGTAAGACCAATAACATGGCTCCAAGCATCATCTGTTGAAATATTTTTACCTTCTTTTCCAATCACAGCAACCAATTCTGCCTCATAATCAACTATGTCGCTTCTCATTTCAATATCATCATATGGCCCACAAATGCAGGTTGTATGCTTTGTAAATATCATAGGAAAAGGCGGAATTTCCATTGCAGATTCTTCAGCATGGTTTTTATAATTAAGACCAACAGCAAAACAATTTTTTGAATTTGTAACAGGAGGGCCTAATTTAACACCTTCAAGAGAACCGGTAGCTTCAAATTTATCTATATTAGAGTAAAGTTCTTCGACGATATCAATTGAATGAAGAATATCATCTATATTATCTGTTAGCTTTCCGCTTGAAATATCTGAAAGTAGATAATATCCATTGTTAAATATTAATGACGCTTTATTGCCAACATTTCCTAACTTAAAACTCATTAAAAATCTCCCATAAAAAGAATTAGTGCGATGTCAATGAATATTTATAACACCGCACTAAGTGAACTTACTTAATAATTTATAAAAGGGGAATTTAAATTATTAAGATTTAAAGACCGCTATTTAAAATTTACCTCTAAAGCTTATTCCAACTTCTTTTCCAGGAGCCCATAAAGCAAAGTGAGAACCAGGAACTAATGGTAAATCTAATAATTGAGTAGCTGTAACTTCATCAGTCACATTTCTAGCAAATATTGATACTTCAAACCCATCAGAATGTTCAAGAGAAGCACTAACATTAACTTTAGTATATTCTTCTGTGAATGCATTTGGATCGTTATCAGTATTTGAATATACGTCATCTTGATAGTTTGCATTTATCGAAAGAGTCATTTTCCAAGATTCTGCTATGTCTTTAAAATAATTTGCATACATTGATGCTGCAAGTTCTGGAGCATTATTACCAGTTTGTCCAGCTTGATCTTGAAAACAACCACTGCTATTAAAATTAGCTAATCTATAAGCAACCTCTTGATCTGCAGTACAACCACCTATATATGCTCCATAAGCCATATCTAGTGTTGTAGCAGAACCGCCGATAACAACACTATCAGATGGATACCATGCAAACTCAGCCTCTACACCATCAATTTCTGACTCACCAGCGTTAGAAACCTGGAAAGACGAACCATTAAAGATTGATACTTGCATGTCTGTGTAATCTGTTGAGAAGTAGGCGATACTTGCTCTTAGGTTACTTTCAGGAAACTGCATTTTTGCACCAATTTCTAAGGTCTCAGCTTGCTCAGGCTCAAATTGAAAAGCCGGTCCAGGTGTTGATGAATTTATTTGAGGTGCATTTTCAGAACCGTCAAATCCACCCATTTTATATCCTTCTGCAAAGCTTAAATATAATCGAGTATTATCAGAATAATCATAAAGAACTTTTAAAGATGGTGTTGTATGACTTTCTGATCTAGTTTGGATAGGAAAGTTGTGTGGCTTTCTGTCTACTAAAGCACGGAAGACACCAAGTACAGGAGGAGCAAGAGTAAAGTTTTCTCTTCCAAGTCCACCAGGAGTTGCTGAGGAACTCATGCCTTGAATACTCTTTACATCTTTTTCATCTTCAGATAAACGAACACCAGCTTTAATGGTTAGCTTATCAGTAACATAATATGTACCTTCTGCAAAGATAGATAGGGTTTCAGAGTTTTGGTCATTAGATGTATGTGTAGCAGCAAAATCTGCAGAAAATAATCCTCTAGTCTGAAGTGCAAATATATTTGGGAGAGGGAATACCTGCCCAAAAAGTCCTCCAACAGACATACCAAACATGCCATCGTTAATGCCATCGTAATGAATATCGTCGTAATAAAAACCAAGGATGTATTCAAACTTATCATCAGCAGGAGAAGATATCGTTACTTCTTGAGTAATTGATTTAAAGTCAACATCATTATCAACTGCAATTAATGCAAGTGGACCAAAATCTGCATCTAGTCCCCATTTGTAATCATATGTAGAGTATGAAGTTGTTGAAACTACAGTATGATCATTCCACATAGATGAGATTTTTAAGATTGCATTATTAGAATCAACTGTTCCGCCAGTAGGATTTTGATAAGTTGTATTATCTGTATAAGTAACACCAGGGACACCCGAAATTTGATTTGGGAAAAATGCATTAGTTATTCGCCAGTTTATGACAGCACCTGTGTAAGGAGGTGTTGCAGTAGCCATTGCAGGAAATGGTGCAGAAAGTTGATATTTATAAATACCAGCTTCTGAACCTTTTTTCTCAGTATTCATTGAAGATAACTTTAGGTTAACTTCCATATTATCCAATTCCCACAACATAGTAGCCCTGATTGCTTCAGATTCTGTTGCAGGGGCATCCTCATTCAAATATGCATTATAGACCCAGCCATCTGATGATTCTTTTTGTGCAGCTATACGCATTGCAAAGCTATCACTAACTGGAATATTCATTGCTCCACTAAATTTTTTCGTGCCCCAATCAGGTACAAATTCCATTCGCCAATTACCTTCTTGTTCACCCCCAATTACAGGTGATTTACTTACCATATTAATAACACCACCAATTGTATTTTTACCGAATAAAACACCTTGAGTTCCTCTTAAAACTTCAACTCTTTCTACATCCATTAGAGGAGAAGTATATTGAGAACCTTGCGTTATTGGCATTCCATCTATAAATGTTGTTATAGATTGTGAAAATCCTTTATTAGTTCCAGATCCTATGCCTCTCATGTAAACATTCCATTCTCCTGCACCTTTTGAAATATGTAATCCAGGTATGTACTCACTGAGATGTTTCATTGATGTTACACCTCTTGTTTCTATCATTTCATCAGATAAAACTTGAATAGAAATAGGTACTTCTGATAAGCCTTCCTCTTTTTTCTGTGCTGTAACAACCACTTCTTCTAATCTTGAATTGTCAGATGATTGAGCAAAAGTGTTTTGAGTGAATGTAATTACTGTAGCAAAGAGTAATGTTGATAAATAAATATTTTTATTGGATCTAACCATTTTTTTCCCCTTAAAATAAATGAGTATTCATTCTAACCACTTGGATAAAATAAAACAATATCCAAGTGGTTAAAAAATATAAAAAATTATTCTATTATTACTATCCAGTTGGATAAAACTATAAATTATGTTTTACTCTAATACAAAATAAGATTTGAATATCAATGAGCATAGAATTATATGGATACGGTGAATCAGTAGCCTCAAATATGGCAAGGGTGGCTTTGTCTGAAAAAAACTTAACCTTTAAATATAATTTAATTTATTTAGAATCAAGGGGAGACCATCTAACCAAAGAATATAAAAAATTAAATCCTAAAAATCTGGTGCCAACACTTGTAGATCATGAGCTACCAATCCCTGACAGCATAAAAATAATGAGGCATATAGATGTTAAATATCCTGATCAAGGAGAAGAATTATTTCCAAGCAGTCTCAATAATGATGCTTTTGATGACTTATTGAATTTTGTAACATTAGACGAGAGTAAAGAGCTTGGTGATACCCTAGGAACTACTGCTGGAGGAATTTCTGCTCCAATACTAGTCAAGATGCTATGTAAAAGATCCATATTTAGTATTATCTGGGATTATTCAACTAAGCACTCCATTAAAAAAAGAGTTCCTATCTTTATCTTGTTACGAATTTTGGGTAAACCGCCAAAGAGTTTGAATAAAAAGATGACACTGATGTTAGCTAAACATCTCATTACCATTGAATCAGTGCTAAGTCATCAGGGGGAATTTATGATGGGTGATAAATATACAGCAATTGATTGTTGCATGACGTCACTTCTTCATAGAGTTCAAGAAATGAGATTTGGCAGTGTTTTTGAAAGTAATAAACTTCCATATCTTAAAAAATACTGGGAGACTATTTCTAATAGAAATAGTTATAAAGAAGGTATCCTAGATTATGTTACCGGAGAGTGGGAACCGGAGATAAATAAGCTTTATGGTGATGGCGCAAACACATATAACAATCTGTTGTGGGAAGAATTGAACAGACTTTTAAAGGAGAAAGAAAATGTCACAACCAATATGTAAAATTACTGATTTAATTTTTACACGTTTCGAATTAGTTGACTTAGACAAACAAAAAGAGTTTATGAATCATTTTGGTTGCCAGCTAGCGCATGAGACAGATAATTCAATTTTTTTTAAGGGCTCTGGCTCAAATCCATATATATATGTTGCATCAAAGGGAGATCAAAATAGGTGCATCGGAATGGCATATAAAGTGGACGCTTTTGAAGATCTTCAAAAGCTATCAAGTAATCTAAATGTTGAAATTGTTGATAATAAGGAACCAGGTGGAGGAAAAAAAGTAACATTGATTGATCCAGAGGGCTTAGAAATAGAAATTTATTATGGAATGAATGAAATCGAGCCAGAAATCAAAACATCGCCAAAGCTGAATACTGGTAACAGCACAGAGAGGATAAAATCAAATTCTCCTAATGCAGTAGATCGTGTGAATGAGCTGCAGAGAATAGGCCAAGCCTCAGACGAGTGGCAACTGGAAGATGATAAGTGGGTCTATAACTTAAGAACATCTGTAAAGAGGGTTGGTCATACTGCTATAAATTGTAAAGACGCAAAAGAGTCAATAAGGTGGTATTCAGAAAATCTTGGCCTGCTTGTAACAAATTACATTATGGGCCCTGATGGCTCAGATCATATGGGTGCATTTATGCGAGCAGATACAGGGGATACACCTGCTGATCATCACATACTAAATAATGTTCAATTTCCTGGAGAAGGAGACTTTGCTCCATATGGTCATGCAGGATACGAAGTATCTGGGTCAGTAGATGATTTAATGGCTGGACATCATCATCTAAGGTCGGTGGATAAATATCCTCATGAATGGGGAATAGGTAGGCACCTATTGGGTAGTCAAATGTATGACTATTGGAGAGATGCCTACGGTTTCACACATGAACATTGGACAGATGGTGATTTCTTAGATTCTTCTCATCCTCCTGAAAAAACACCATTTAGAGATACAATCATGGCTCAATATGGACCTTTTGCTCCATCATCATTTGGTGTATCAGTACCTAATGATCAACTTGAAGAAGTAAGAAAAAATCCAAGGCTTGATCAAGTTGTGGCAATGGTTGAGAAGGGTGAAATACCTATGAATCCTGAGGAGGGTAAATGATGCCAAATGATTTAACAGATGAGCAAAATCAAATAATCACTGCTGCACAAGAAAAATTTAAAGATTTAAAAGAGCGAACTAACCCCCTCGATGAAAACAGCTTGAACCTTATATTTGGCGAAGCAAGAAGTATGAATGGATGGCAAGATCAAGATGTCAGTGATGCCATGATTCATTCATTATATGAGCTTACTAAAATGGGGCCTACGAGTACCAATTGTTCTCCCGCACGATTTGTATTTGTAAAATCTGAGGCTGAAAAATCTAAGCTTGAACCTGCTCTACTACCAAATAATATTCCCAAGGTTATGACTGCACCAGTTGTTGTAATTATTGCTTATGATCTTGATTTTTCAGATCATATGACAAAATTATTTCCTCATATGGATGTTGCTCCTATGTATAAAGGAAATGACGAAATGAATGTTTCAACTGCTTTTAGAAATAGTAGCTTGCAGGGAGCTTATTTAATGATGGTTGCGAGAGCTATGGGACTAGATTGTGGACCTATGTCTGGGTTTAATAATCAATTAGTCGACGAGACATTTTTTTCTGATACAAATATAAAATCTAATTTTTTATGCTGTATAGGCTATGGCGACTCTACTAAGATCTTTCAGAGGTTGCCTAGATTAGATTTTGATGAAGTTTGTAAGATTATTTAGAAGCTCTAAGTTTTCTGATTGAAAATATTACACCAGTTAGCAACAGAATCAATCCAATCCAATAATATTTAAAAGCTAAAATCATAACCCAAACCATTATGAAAAAACCCTTGGTTGGAGAAGGTAACTCACTTATGTCATAGTCCATTTCAAGCCATGGTGATCCAATTACAGGACCTCCTTCAGTGTCTCCATAATTATAAAAGTGAGCTGGATCAATTAGTGGTATTACTTCTCTTTGTTTCATACCAATCATAGTTGCTTTCATTGAGTTAAAAACCTCTACTTCAATCTCAGATAAATCCTTTGATTCAAATGGATCATCATTTACATTGAATAATGAATAAGTACCTTCAACATCAAGCATTACTGGCTTACGAAAATGTAACTTCCATTCATCGTTAAATAAGGCTCGTTCATCAAATACGATTTTTGCTCCAACAAAATCATTATTTGGAGCTTGAAGAGCACCGGTGACTAAATTTTGCCATTTATCAGTTCCATCGAAGACTGAAAGATCGCTGACTTCTATTTCTGCTGCTGATAACAGAGTTGGAAGTAAATCCTGAACAAATACATATTGATTACTTGTTGAGTTATCCAAAACTCCTTTCCACATAATACTAGCAGGAACTCTTATACCTCCTTCGCGAGCAGAAGTTTTACTTCCAGGAAGGCCAGCTGTGCTTCCTCTGGCCTCCACTAAGCCAGGTGCTAATACAGCAATGATAGGGTTTATATCAAATACAGGACCATTATCACTAAAAAAAACTATTATTGTTTCCTCTATGATTCCCTGATCTTCGATTGCATGAATTATTTTTCCAATCTCAGTATCTAGAGCATTAACATTTGCTGCATATGCTCTATCTAGGGGATCTTCAATATAGCTAAATAATTCTATATTTTTTTCAGGAGCCTGAATTGGAGTGTGGGGTGCATTAAATGCAACATAAAGAAAGAGAGGGCGATCTGGATCTTTATTTTTGATAATTCTGATTGCTTCATTTGCTATAAGTTCTGTTGAGTATCCATCTTCATAGAGAGGCTCTTCGTTTCTATGCCAATCTAATCTTGATGAGTGCACATGGTCAAAGTATCCTATCCCGCCGAGCATATGACCATAACTTTGATCAAAACCTCTGTTTGTAGGCCAATATTCTTCCAAATGCATTCCCAAATGCCATTTACCTGATAGGGCTGTTTGATAGCCTGCTTCTTTAAAAAACTGCGGCATTATTTTTAAATCAACCGGGAGCCCATATTGCTCTGCAGTTGGATTTGCCAAGGGTCTAATAATGCCATGATTAAATATATGAAGACCTGTTAACAATGATGCTCTAGTTGGACTGCAGACAGGACTTGCGTAAAACCTGTTGAGTTCAATACCATTTTTAGCTAAAGCATCTATGTTTGGAGTTGGAATATGGCCTCCATGGTATGAGACATCGCCCCAGCCCAAATCATCAGTGAGTATGATAATTACATTTGGCTTGGAGTGTATGCTTGCACTTACGAGTAATATTAAAAATATTAATATTCTCATTTCTTAAGAACTTTCTTTAATCCTAGTTCCCTGGCCTCGTAAAATAAATTCATAAAAATAGGTAGATCTTTATCAGATATCTTTAAAACTTCTTTAATGTAGTCTTTCATTGATGCAAGACCAAACTCAAGAGCCATAACCAAAGCTACAGCAGCTTTTATTTCAGCAGTTGGTTTCTTTAAGCCTGATAGTTTTGTTAATTCAGCAAGAGTCTTTCTAGACATTGAGTAACCTGCGTCTATCTGAATTCTGACCAGATCCATTTTATCATCAAGGACAGCCCTTATAATTGCTTTAAAATAGTTATCAGTTATATCAGATAATGCCTCTTCGCCGAGATTATCAGGATTTACATTGCGTCTTTCTAGCTGTTCCATATGCTCAAATGCTAATTGTTTATATGTGGCCTCTAACAGTCCTTGTTTGCCACCAAAGTAATGATGTATTTGAGCATGATTAACACCTGCATGATCAGCAATATCTCTAATTGAAAGCTGGTTAGGTCCAATAGACCCAACTAGTTCAGCCGCTGAATTTATTAACTTTTTCTCAACGTTTTTTCGTCCCTTATAACTACTTTTATCCATAATCTATATCTAAGCATTTACTTCATTATGAAGATTTTTAACAAGTTTTTCGATTTTTTTAATGATATCTACACCATCACAACAACCATATACATGTCGATCAGGGCGAATAATTACCGCCGATATATTATGTTTTTTTTGCCATTCAACAAAGCTCTTATCTGAATTAAAAGGATGACCAGGATTTAATAGATGAATATTCTCATCGAATATTTTAACGCAATTCAATGATTTAATTTCATCAAATACTTCTTGATCTTGATCAAAGACAAGTAATGCAAATTTGTACCCTATGTATTGGTCAAATGGATTATTCTCAATTTTTATATTGATATTAGGCTGAGGTATCACAATACCATTTGCTTTATTTTTGAATAGTGTCTTATCAATTAATCCGCTCTTGATGGGCCAAGGGTGATAAAACTGAAAAAAATTAAGCAATACTGGGAAGTGTCTTGCGCAATTAAGAATAAAATCTCTTACCAAAGCGATATATTTATTCTGAGAACCTACAATATTTCCTTGTTTGATGGCTGTCTCCGTCACGGACTTGACTATTGCCTTTCTTTCAAGAGAATAAGTATTCAATATTTTTTTGGAATATGTACCATCAATCACTCCAGTTAATTTCCAATGAAGGTTGTAAACATCTTTTATACCTTGACATAAACCTTGGCCTAAGAATGGTGGCATTTGATGTGCAGAGTCTCCTAATAAAAAACAGTTATGAAGTTTAAAATTATCTGCAATAAGCCCATGAAACCTATATTTACTTGCTCGTAATAACTTACCAGTTGATATATCTAGATCCCTATTAATTCTCCAAGCATGAGGTCTCATCATTTCTCGGATATTTTGTTCATTTTCCATTTCAGCTTGATTATCATCAGAGTTATATTTAAATTCCCATCTTATGTGCCGGTCCATAATAGGAGCTAAGGTAGTTGGTCTTTGATAGTCACATATTTGATGGGGAGAGCATTGGATTTCATACTTTGGGTCTAACTCGTAATCGACAACAATCCAATCCTGTTCACACTTATAATCGAAGGAGGGGATGCCTAGTTTTTTCCTTACAAAACTATCAGCACCATCACAAGCTAACAAATACTTCGAAGAGATAATCTCTGTTTCTTTTGTTAGATTATTGATGACCGTTAATTTATTATTATTTTCAGTTGCAATAAGATTGCTTAGAGAACTGCCCAGTTTAAATGTAATATTTTTATATGACTCTGCTTTTTCTCTAAGAGTTCTCTCTAAATTTGGCTGACTAAATCCAACAGTTTCAGAATACCCATTTGGAGTTGAATGATCTGTAAAATCTACATAGACAATTTGTTTACCTTTTTTGTTAATAAATGTTAATCCATCTATCGGTTTGACTGGAATATTGTTGATAATTCCACAGGATTGAAAGATTCTTTGTACTTGTCCATCTAATGCAACAGCCCTTGGGATGTCCCAAATTTCTTTTTTAGGCTCGATGACAACTATGTTAAGACCGCTTGATCCAAACATGTTTGCAGCCATTGCGCCTACCGGTCCGTATCCAATTATTGCTATGTCGTAGTTCATTTAGTTGATAAACTTAAAGATTGATTAATTTTAGTCAAGTGGTTAGGATAGTCAATATTATTTACTATAAATATTTAGTGCTAATGTTTAGAGCTGATAGGAGTTTTCCATGTACAAAGTAGACAATTTTATTAACGGCGAGGCAAGTATAATATCTAGTGAGTCCTCATCAATTATTAATCCTTCTTATGGAACTGAGATTGGTGAGGTTTTATATGCTACTAAAGACACAGCAAATGCTGCAGTAGAATCTGCTTATGAGGCATCCAAGGCATGGGCCAAAACTGGATTAAGCTTCAGAGCAGAATTAATTCTTAAGTTTAGACAAGGCATAATAAATAGATCGAATGAAATTGTTGATATTTGCATCAGTGAAGCAGGTAAAACGCGACCGGATGCTGAGGCTGAGCTTGATAGGGCAGTTCAAGCATTAACTCATGCAGCTGGTGTTCAGCATTTTTACCCATCCAACTATAGTCAAAATGTTGCAGGTGGAATTGATATAGCAGACTTGAGGTTTCCTATTGGTGTTATTGCTGGAGTGGGCCCTTTTAATTTTCCAATCTTAATTCCTATATTGCATAGTGCCATGGCATTGGTTACTGGGAATACTTATATTGCCAAGCCAAGTGAAAAGGTTCCATCAATCTCTAGGCTGTATGCGGATATATGGAAAGAAGCAGGCTTACCAGACGGCTGTTATAACGTGCTTAATGGCGAAAAAGAAATAGTAGAGCTTTTAGTTCGCCATGAAAAAGTTGATGGCCTAGCTTTTATAGGAAGCACAGCTGCTGCAAAGAGCTTGAAAATGCTAGGAGTTGAACACAATACAAAAGTTCAAGCCCTTGGTGGTGGAAAAAATCATATGATCGTTCTTCCTGATGCAGACTTGGATATGTCTGCAGATGCTGCTGTGTCAGCAAGCTTTGGAGCCGCGGGTCAAAGATGCATGGCTGTTTCTGTTGTTGTGGCTGTTGGTGATATAGCAGATGAGTTAATTTCTAAGATTCAATCAAGAATGCCTGATCTGATTATGGGAGTAACTGATGATGAGAAGACACAGCTTGGTCCGGTTATATCTCAAGCAAATAAAGATAGAATTTATTCATTTATAGATAGTGCTGAGCCAGATGGAGCATCACTGGTAGTAGATGGTAGAAATAGGTCTAATTCATTAGAAGGGTGCTTTGTTGGTCCTACATTAATAGATAATGTTAAGCCTGGAATGTCAGTTTATGAAAATGAAATTTTTGGACCTGTATTGTGTTTTGTTAGGGCTAAAACTTA
>Ga0315315_10004795_pt1 | contig 12472 bp, 9 predicted proteins | sample M140m3416metaG_FD_203699 | JGI IMG/M metagenome (GOLD analysis project Ga0315315, IMG submission 203699) | Ammonia-oxidizing marine archaeal communities from Monterey Bay, California, United States - M1 40m 3416 | ecosystem: Environmental > Aquatic > Marine > Intertidal zone | place: USA...
CTTGTATCTCTATCTGTGCAGTCTTTTCGTTTCTCAACTCAATAAAATTCATCACGGCCTGAAAGGAAGCTGTCCAATATACCTCTGTGTACAATGTAAGTGGTAATATACAACGAGCTTGTTCTTTAGCCATACCAGCATCTATCATATTTTTGTAAGCAGTTAAAGTCATACTATGTGCTTGTTTCCAATTAGCAGCTACTGCTATTTCAGATTGACCTTCAAACTGACCTTCTGATGCCTGTTTGTTATCATCAGATTGTTTTCTGAAAATGGTTGGTTCGTAGAACTCATCATACTCAACATACCTACCACTAATCTCATTCCAAGCATGGTCTTTGGTAGATGAGTTGGATGTTGTCTCTATACCAACCACATGTTTGTACCATTGTCTCATTACGAACTCAGGTGCCTTTAAATGGAACTGAACTTGTAAATGTCTGAATGGAGAATAGTGTTTGTGTTTAGCAAGATAACGAACAAGTCTTTCATCTGATTTATCAAACTTTGTTTTTCTTTTACCGAATGATACTCTAGCTGAATTGACGACTGTTAAATCGTTTCCTAACGAATCAATAACCTCAATAAAGCCTTTGTCTAAAACTTTACTTTTCATATGTAACCTCTATTTGTATATAAGTATTATATAGATATCCCAAAATGTAAATTATTAACATATCCTATCAGGAGGAAAGTCTAAGCCATTAGCGTCAAAATCTAACCCTTCATTATTCGTTCCATCATCGTTAAATGAATTACCACCATTATCACGAATAACTGAATCAACATCAGACCTATTGATTGTGTCATAGTTGGACAAATCCATTAGATGATTACTCATCGAACCGAATTGCCAGATTCCACCTGCGTTCTCACATGCTACTTTACTTTTATACTGGTCACCAAGAGAACAGGAACCATTTATGATTCTCTCTAATCTTTCTGAATCAGATATATTTGAATCGTTAGAGAAACTATAGAACTGAAATGGTGATAGAACTTTTCTTATGTTTGGTATACGAAAAGAAGCTTTCTGTATCTCCTGTATATTTTTACTGTAAACTAAACCTTTTTTACCAGAGATGTACCATCTCACCCTAACATAAACGTACAGCGATGATGTTTCAAAATCATCTTTACTTACTTCAATGGGTGGTTCATTATCATCATTTGCTTGACTAGCAAAGTATCTCAGGTAACTACCTTTTCCATAATCAGAATTTTTCGGTGGGTTAAATTTACTTTTTAATTTTAGAATCTCTTGTTTATTCAGAGTATTGTAATATGTAAAATTAGAAACATCGTTAGATATAGGAATCAGTATCTTGCTATTTGGACTATGTACAGCTTCGGTCATAAAAACTTCCACTAAATCTTTCGTATAATGTATATGGTAAGGAAATCCAGCTGCTACCAACTTTCCATTTCTATATGTAAATTGATTCTTTTCAGCTTTAAGATTCTCAACCTTTCTCTCAGTATTATCGTGAACCTGTTTTACTAATGGATCTAGATACTCATCCCCATCACCACTAATTAACTTCTGTAAATCCATATTTACGGTTGTGTATGTTGAACTGTCTTGTGTTGTACTCTGTGTTACCGTATCAGGTGAACTGTAGCTAGCCATTTAATATCTCCTTAAAATCCTAACGATGCATAGAAGTCACCAAATTCTCCTGATAAATACTCGTTATCAGAATCTCTTTTTGTATTGCTCTTTTTAAACGTTTTTCTAGGATTGTAAGCACCTTCGTGATTAAGTTTACTTTTACCACCCTCATTCGGTGCTTCTATGTTATCATCCCAATATTGTTGCCTCACATCAAAATCTTTAGCAGCTCTAATTGTCTTAACCGCTTTTCCTGTGACATTACCATCAGAATCCTTTTCCACATCGTAATTTTTTCGTGAACCATCGGGCCATTCAAATATAGGTCTCCATTCCGGCTTATGTGGGGGATTGTATAGATACAAATCATTCTGCCAGTAATCGCCGGTGTAAGTAGATAATATTCTGAGGACACCACGGGGAGCTGACTTCTTAGTTCTAATGTCCTTTGACTTAATCTCCTCTGCTTTTTCATCTATAATAGTTACCGGCATAGATTCAGGTAAGTCCGATTCATCTTTTGGTGGCGCTGTAACAGATTCTGGTTCTTCATCCCAATTAGAGTAATCATCTCCTTTTAGTGGTTCTTGAGGACCAAGTGCAGCTATGTCATCATCGATGTTTTCATCTTCATCATCAGTAGGAACCCTCACATATGGTCTGTTAGCAGGTGGAATCAGTTCAAAGTTTTTCTTTAGTTGCAGATTGTTGTATGTACTACCCTTCTGTACCAAATCTCCAAGTCCTGAACTAATTCTTGGTAATAATATCTGATTTGATGTGTTAGCTCTTAAATTCTCCGTATCAACAAATTCTTCAAAAGAACCAACCTTAAATGTTCCAGCCTTAGTAGGTATGTTAGTTAAACCTCTTTGTGGTGGAGGACCTAATGGGACATCCCATTTTGGAAAGTCTTCAAAGTCAAGTTGGTCAAGTTTTACATTAGTAATTTCATCATCATCATCATCGGGTAATATCTTATTCTCAGGATAATCAGGTTCAGCTTCAACCTTATCTATTCTTACTACGGGATCATCTTTTGCTTCTACTTCCTCTTGAATTGTCTCAGAAGTACTAACCTGTAAGTTATGAACATCAGGAATATGATTTATTCTCATCTTAGTTTCCACTTCTGTAATCCAACCTGTAGAATCAACCTTCTGATTTATACCCACTATCTGAAAGTATGTAAAGGGACCAAATTCTTTATCGTCTTTATAAAAGTTGACATTGTATTTTGGTTGAATATAATCCGTTTGACAGATATCACCTGGTTGTAAACCACCAATACCATCAACCTCTAAACTTAGTTCAGCTGGAATTATGGTATCAACCTTTATAGTATCTACCTTATCTACAGCAACCCCTCCACTTAATCTGTTTCTTAAAATCTTTTCTATTTCAGGTTTTATAAATAAATCACCCTTTTTGGTAAAATTGTAAAAATATTTCGATGTTCTTGCATTATCAACCTCTAGTACAGCACCAGGTTTTTTGTATTTTAATTTTTCTAACTCTTTAGCTACTTCACTACTTGAGTCACCTTCACTTATTTCCAAATCTGAAAATTTGTATTTTGTATCCTCCTTCAGAAGTACAATATCATCATTGATAATTTCAAATCTCTTTATAGCCATAGCATATCCGTTTTCATCTTTTTTAGATTCTTTGGGTTTATTTTCTCCTGTCCACTCATCCCACCAAATCTGAGGTTGTATCGTTATACCCTCATCTTCAACTATCAGAGAATTGTGATTAGTATTCTGACTTCCAATATTAATAAGTCTGTTCTTTTGATTGCTAGGAACATTTGATGGTTTTATCTTATCTAAGTACCTATCACCCCACACTTTACCTTCGCCTTTTTTATCCTTATCTAATGCAAAAAGTTTCATTATATCAGGATTGTTATGTAGACTTGTACTCTGATTCTTTTTTTCTTCCTTATTAGAACCAAACATTATGGTTAGTGATAAAGCATCAGGTATCTTGAATGATAAGTTCTGATTCTTTACTATACTACCGGCTTTAAAAGAGGGGAACTTGTATATTCCTAACTTGTCTACCTTATGACTGTTTTGTTTATGTTTGGTGTAAACTATACTATCAGTAGATAAGTCAACCATCTTCTTATCAAATACTTTTATGTTAGAAGGATCGTAAGTGTCAACTGCTAGTTCAAAATTCCAAAAGTCGTAAAAGTTTCTGTTCAGTTGGATAAGTAAATTTTTAATACCATTCTCCAAAGTTTTTGGCGGATTTATCTTATCCGGTTTGGTTGCTTCATCACTATATTTTATTCCAAAGGCACTCTGTATCTCTTCGATATTAACCCACATATACCTTAGTCTTCCTGAATTTTCATCACCTGGCTTTGTAAACTGACTGTCTTTTATTTTTGTTATTGCTTTAATAAAGTTTATGAATTTCGCATTACCACTTAGTGCTGCATTGTTTTCAGTTGGAAACAACTCCACAGAGAAAAATTTAAATGGATCTTTTGGCTTTAGAAGATTTTTTTTGTTTTTTATCAGAGTAGGAGTTTTCAAAAACTTACCGGTTTTATTTAAATCTTTTAGCCCCCTAAACGCAGTCACCTCATCTAAGAAAGCGTCAACACTCTCACTGTCTCCTACTGCACTTTCAACTACAAGTTGTTCTTGTGATACCACCAAAAAAGTTTGTGGTTGTAAATTTAAAAAACTATAATTCTCACGAGGTATAAATTGGCCTTCAAAATAAACACCATTTCCACCATCATCTACTCCAAAAAGGTTATCCTCATTATCACTACCCTTATCAGTTCCTGCAAAAAGTTCTAAGTCTTGAGTAAGAATAGGCAGATTGTCCTCTACAAGAGTGTCTAAGTTAACACTTAGTTTTCTAGCTATTGCTGATAAACTATCACCTCTTTTCACTGTATATAAACTAGTCTGATTTGATTGTTCACCACTACCGTCATTATCTAGTAACTCTTGACCAAGACTAATTCTTTCCATATCCGCATTTTCGATAGACCTCGGTAACCCATCTTTATTCAGAACAGTATCTATACTTCTCATTGTCATCTTAATATCATTATCCTTACCACCTTTAACCGAAATATATCTGTTCAGTATCTGGTCTTCAAAGTAACCCCATTTTACAAAAATTTCTGCTTTTTCTTTTTTAGACATCCAAAGAACCTGTGGATTTGCTATATTATCTAATGCAAAACCAAATTTATTACCCATTCCACCAAAATGTATATGTTTACCTTTGATATCTGTCTTTTTCTTATATAAATATTTTCCTGCCTCTCCTATTTTACTCTCATCTAAGCCAAAAACAGTAGTTAAAAGAATCCCTTTTAAATTTATGAGAGTATTTATTATATTGTCCGTATCGAAAGCTACCTTTTTCTTCGATAAGTCCGTACCAACATCTTCTATGGTTATCTGATTGGATGGTTTATCAATTGGTTTTTGAAAGAGAAACGAACCGATAGCAGTAATGGTGGTTGTGCAATCGAATCCACCATCCTGCCTTAACTGCATCTCAAAGTTAGATATCTGTCCAGCTAAAGCATCATAATCACCACCAGCTTTCTGAATTTTGGAAAATGGATTTGTAAATATATCTTGGTTTACTTCGAACTTACCATTGTTGAAAGTTATAAATGGTACTTCTCCGTTAAACATATCAGAAAAAGATGTTGACCTTGGATTTATCCAACCCCAATCTAAAGCTACTGTCTTTCCCACTGTTAAAAAGTAGGGAGTCAATCTTTCTAAATCAGCTATTGAACCAACAACCCAATTTATTGTAGCCTGTCTTATAGCTTTATATGAACCTTTATAACCAACTTCTATACTTTTAATACCTGGTATAGGTCTTTTTCCATAATCTTTACCTGATTGGTCAATAGCTGAGTTGTACAGGTTGTCTCCATTCTGTTGTAGTCCAAATTCAACCCCAAATTTTGTATCTCCTACGCTTGACAACTCTCCTCCTGAAATCAAAATGTTAGGAACGTTCAATTTATTAGAACACATTCTCACAAACACACTTCTTGTTCCAATGTCTTTTATATCTAAACTACCATCGTCTTTTTCTTGTCCAAATGTAGATTGGCTTGAAAAAGAAAGAGCTCTTTCTCTAGCTTTAAGTTTCTCTTGAATTGTCTTAGGTATTCTTTTTACATACATTTTAACTATTACTTTTTCTTACAGATTCTAAAATATCGTCTATCTCTATAGGTATTCTTAACTTTACCTCAGGATTTGGAGCTAGTTGACCACCACCTATTTCGTTAGCCTTTGCTATAATCCACCATAGGTTAGAATTACCATAATACCTATAAGCCATAGTGTCAAATCTATCACCAAATATAGGAAAAGCAAATATATCCGAATCTTTAATTGGAATGTTCGGTACTACTGTAGGAGAGTAATATCTTTTTCCATTTTTGTCTTTTCTTGTTTTACCATCTGTATATCTCATAGTTACTGACTTCCTTCTAATTGGTTCTGTCTCAGAGTAGGATTGACAGGTAAAGGTTCTCTAAGATTATCTATATAGGTTTGTGATGCTGGAAAAAACTCTTGAGTGGTTTTTCCTAAATCGTAATGAATACCAGAAGTTTTTAGTTTTCTATTACCAATATACTTAAACTCACATTGTGCCTTTATAAAATGAGGAAATTGAAGTCCTTCATCTAGCTCCCAAGTAGTTTGGTCTTCAACTGTAATTGTAAGTCCACTTAAAACACCAGGAGCATCAACAAACATGTCACCCAATGTTAGAGCTATAAAAGGTGTTTTCATAAAATTCTGTTCTGTGTATGACGGATAACATAAACCTATTAAATACTCTAACTTTTGAACTAAAATTGGTAACTCTTGTTTTGTTTTTGGATAAATTGAAAAGTTAAAGTTTACAGTTCTTTCAGCTCCTTGATAAACAAAAACCTTATTTGGTCTACCTATATACTTTTCTTCCCCATACTCAGGCACTACAGCATCCGTTATACCATCTAAAATTGCTCTAAATATTACATATCTTTCGTTGACCAAATCTCTAAATCTAAATTTTATAAAATCTTTATTATCCTCTATCCTACTATCTCCTGTCTGAACAATAGGCATAACATTTATTCTGTCCACATTATCAGACTTTTTATCTCCTTTTATAACACCAAGTACATCATCTATTTTTTTACCCATATGAGCACCTTGGTGTCCAATATCGCTTGATATGAATTTATACTTATTTCTAGTTGCTACCTGGTCAACAACCACATCTGTATTTGATTCATCTCCAAATAAAGGGTTAACTTCACTTGGAGAAGCTAATGTTCTTGAGTAATCGAATTGTGTGTCACCAACTAACTGTCCATAAGCTGATGTGTAATGCCTTTTTATTGGATTTCCATCATTATTAACAGCAGTACTTTTATTAAAATTTCCACCAGGTTTTAAGTTAGCTATAGCAACATCTATCGGAATTTGTAAAAGTCCATTACCAAACGCAACATAACCCAATTTAGTCGAAACAGGAGCAGATGATGGGAAAGGGGAATATTTATTGGGATTTGATAAACCTAAATTTATAGCAGAAACTAAAGGATTAGCTAAAGCATTAAAAGCTCCTATAGCAAAATTAGCTATACCATCTAAAAATGAATTCCCGCTCGGAGAAACTCGTGGGAGTGGGGCAATATCCACAGAAAAAGCAGCAGATTGAAAAGCTAATCTACTTCCTCCTGTAAATTGGATACCAGGTTCAGGATTCAGTCCTGTTAGATTTAAAACATTTTCATATCTAGTAGCAAAACCCCCAACATGTCTTTCAGGATGAAAAACAGGAACAGTGGTATCACTAAGGTTACCAGCAACACCAAGAAAAGAATCTCTATTGTATTGCTTGGTTTCTATCGTAGGATTTAATCTCTGTAAGGAAAATTGTTTATCTATAAAACTCGCACCTTGTGGTGTTAACGCCCATTTTTCTAATCTCGAATTATCAGCTATATTCCTAGCTGACATTTCTGATAAACTGAAACCATCAACACTTAATACATTATTAAATGTGTACTCATGATTTGAAAACTTTAAATCAGGTATCTGTAAATCAGTACCCGCATCCTTCCAATTAGAACCAAATGGTCTGAGTATTATAGGATGGATTAAATTTTCAGGATCTGCAACATTTCTAAACTTACCACCTTCGCCCAATGAACGATTGAAGAACTTGTTATCGTCACCTAAACCAGGTAAATTTATAAAATCACCACCATCGTACTTGTGAAAATTATCTATGATATCCGTATAGTTTGAAGAACCGAGCCCCAAAGTAGAAAAAGTATCCTTAAACACATCGTTTGTATCAGTTGTAGAATATCTCCAACTCTCTCTTGGTAAATTTAAGGTTGTTTTAAGTCCTGAGAATCCATTTGGATTGACATCGATATTATTTTCCCTATCCCTTTCAGGAAAAGAAAACTGAGAAATTCTTATTGTTGATGGTATTAGACTAGCGAACTTATCAACACTTCCACCTATAGCAGAAAATGTTTTCCAATAATTAAATCTAGTTACCTCATCAGCGTTAGATGCTAATGAAAATGTCTGTGATAAATCTGATGGTGGTGAAAATCCACTAATATGATTAGCAATAGGTGTAGTCATAAACTCAGATGTAAATTGTGGTTGTAACCTAACACCCAATACAGTATCAGAAGATAAAACATGGTTTGTCATTGACATTCCGACACCTTCTCCTTCTAAATATTCACCAGCTACACCATACGCAGTTCGTGACCTTGGATTTATTCTTCTACCTGAGTTTGGAGCTGAAATGTTAGCCTGACTCTCATACCGATTTGGTAGAGAATTATTCTGTCTAACATCCTTCATAAACTTGTTGTATTTACTCTCTAAATCAGTCTTTGGAGTGAAACCTTTAGCACCAGAAGTATCATCAGGAAAATAATCCACACCATTATTTATCTGTGGGTCTAGTTTATCGTATGCAACATCACCTTTGGTTTTGAAGTTAGATAAATCTGATACTAAATCCTTTAAAGCCACTTTTCATCTCCTATACAGCGTTTGACAATGCCATATCACCAACTCTGTTAGTTAATCTATTCATTAAAAATTCATTTTGGGTAATCAACTCTCTTAGTAATTGATTAGTCTTTCCGTTACCCATTCCCATCTCATTTCTGGTGCCTGAGAATACCTCACCTCTATGAACCATAGCCATACCGGTTTCTTTTACGATACCACCCTTTTCTAACTTTGGAGCGCTGTTTATCATACTCAACATACCAATAACACCAGCGGTTGCGGCTGCGAGTCCAACAGGACCAAATTTTGCATTACCCATATAAAGAGATGCTATAGCTCCTGCTATTTGTGCGGTAGCTGCAGCTTTCTGTAGGGTTAAAAATTGTTTTTCCTTTTCTATTTTTTCTTCAGCCAACTGAGCACTTGTTTTCTCACCGGCGACTATCTTAGCTAAATCGTCAGCACCAAGTCCTATGGCTTTAGCCAACTCTCTTCTCTGAACCACATTCATAGCTTCAAACTCAGCCTGACCACCAACCTGTCTCTTAACCTCTTCCATCACTCCAACCATATTACCCTCAAGAGCAAATCTTCTAGCTGTATCTAAGTTAAGTTGTCTACCGATTAACAATGATGCTCGCATCTCTTGTTCTATGGAAGATTCAAAGTCTAACAGACTCTCAGCTATACTGGCAACATCCTTTAGGTTCAATCCTAATTTTCTTGCCTCTATAGCAGCTTTAGCTAAGTTCATTCCACCATCCTTAGCGAACTCTGCGAAAAATTTTGTATCCTCTGCTATAGAGTTTAGAACCTGAGCAGGTGCAACTCCTTCTGCTCTAGCCAACTCGCCAACAGCACCTATTAGATTAATGTTTGTTTCTAAGGATGCACCATTCACAGCTTCCATCTGTTTTAACAGAGCCGCGGCATTCTTACCTGATATACCTGTTCTAGCTACTATCTTACCTAAAGAAAGGGATGTTTCCAAAGACACCACAGATAACAAACCGAACTCATCAACCAAACCTGTTACTGCGTCTTCAGCTTCTTTTGCACTTCCACCTAAGAAAGCAGCTGCTACACCAGCGGTTTTAACATTACCAGCCAATCTTATTGATTCCATAGCGCCAGTACCTAAAGATTGTCTTATCTCTAAAGTGGAAGTAACAAATTGTTGTAGAGCAGCCAATGCACCAGCGGCTGTAAATAGTTCTGCGAAGTTTATTCCCGTAATTGACTGTAGTATACCATCGAATGTGTTTGTAAGTTGTTTACCAAACTTTACTTGTTTTTCTAAATCTTCACCACCTTCTTGAAGAGTTCTTCCAAATATTTTAGCTGCATTATTAAATTCACCAAAGTCTTCATCTGCTATCTCTTCTAAAGCTGTTGCGAAGTCTTTGGAACCACTAGCAACCTCTTCCATTAAATTTGTTAGCTTACCAGCATTTTTTATATTTGCTAAAGAACCCTCTTCCTTAGCCGCTTCCAATGCCACAAGTTGTTTTTCTAATCCAAGTTCCTTTTTTACTTTACCGAATGCAGTATCTTTTAGCTTATTTAATTTTTTATCTAAATCAAAAGTCTCTGAAGAAACTTTAAAAGATTTGTCTAATAACTCATTATATTTTTTTCGAGTGCTAGCCTGTATGTTTACTCCATCCGCTATCCTCTTTTCTATAGACTCAATCTCCTTAGCAATTTTCAGCCGTTCTTTATAGGATATTTGTAATTCTTCTTTTTTAGCCATATCGGTTATTACTTGTTTTTATTCTTTTTTATTTGTTTAGCAACCCTCTCAAATTCTTTGTCTAGTAATCTCATATTTTTTTCAAGAGATGGATTAGTTTTCAGCATCCGTTTAGCTAAAGAATTGAGCTTTTTGTCTTTCCATGCTTTAAAAAATTTAAATATTAAACCTTCTCTGTCAGCCATTGTTGTTCTCCATTAGATTATTTTTGTGTGGAATTATTCAATAATAAATATCAGAATAATCATTTTTTGTACGATGGGAATGATGATTTATTCTTTTGTTGAGACTTCTTAATCTCATCGGCTTCATCATTATAATGTTTCTGTAACCTCTTAAAGTAGAATGTACGGAGATATATAGGCATGTTGTATAACTCTGTAAAAGATAACATGCCTTGTGAGTTGAAACTTATTTGAAAAATTTGTTCGTGTATTTGATTCTTATATTCCGGCGTTAGGCCAAAGAAACGTAACGGTCATAGGGACCGTGAACTCCTTTACTTCTCCATCATCATCTGTATATGTTGATGTCATATCAACATCAGGCATAATTTTAGATACATGGGCTCTGAAAGCAGTAGAATCCCTAGATAAAAACTCATTATCTACAAAACTATTTACACTGTTTCTTTTTGTATCACCATCTACTGAAATAATCTGATGTTTTAGTCTAGTGGTTCCTTCATATCCGATTCCATCACCAATCTTCTCATAACCCTTTACCTCTTCGTCTATAGCCTTCTCATCACTCGATGTTAGTAGTTTAAAGGTTAACTTTCTCTTTGTTGCAGGTAGTTCAAACTCAAATTCGTTAACACCTTCGGATACTATACTCTCATCCAAGTATTTATCCTTTAGTTGTGTTAAATCCACAACCATTTTCTGTCCTAAGTATTCCAACTCATACTCCTTACCATACGCAAGGATACGAGATGCTATAAGAACAGCATTCTTATCACCAATCAGTAAATCGTCTACCTTAATTGATTTATCTACTATTAAAGACTCCAATAACTTCTGAACAACCAACCCTCTTTTGATTAGGTTAGCAGATGTTAGGATATCTTCCTCTTTAGCCGTCATGTACTTGATTTCTATTTGACCAGAAGATAGGGAACTATCTTTTGGGTATAGTAAACCCTTAGACGGCAAATCCACTACTTCCGTAGGGAACTTGACTTCAGCCATATTTGACTCCTATGATTTAGTTTTGAACTATAACTATTTTTTACCGAACTTCTCAGCCGCTGTAACACCAAGTCCAACTACTGAAATGTACATAAAACATTCCAATATCTTGTCCTTGACCTCAAATGCAGAAAAGGTATCAGCACCCCAACTACAAATCAGCATAAAGAAAGCCATAAAACCGACAAATCTTTTACTAGAGATTTTAGCATCACTAGAAAGCATTTCTCTTAAAAAACTCATATTATCCTCTTAGAATTGTAAGATAGCGTAATCGTATCTTAGTGTTAGTGTAATATCATTAGGTTCGTTAGTTTCGAAGTTCATGTCTCCAAAGTTTGCTGTGTTTATCATAGCACCTTTGAGTGTCCATTCTTCAACCTTATCACCAACTGGTCCTAATACATTAAATGTAATATCTTTTTTATAAAAGTCTGAATATCCATCTCTACCTGTAACAGATTCTTTGTGTAAACGAACCCACTCCATAACTGCCTGTGCACCTGATGGTACAATAGGATCGTAAAGTGTAATCTCTAATTGTTGCCATTCACCTTTACCTTTTACATATCTTTTAGTATTTATGTGGTCTAAAGCAATCTCTTCAAAGATGATACTTGGTCTGTTAGCTGCTCTAATGAGGTATGCAGGGATTCCTTCTATGTACATAATAAACCGATTCTTAACTTTCGGTTCAAAGGGTGTAAACATAATTTCTGAAGGATCTATTAAATCTGGCATTTCAGTTCTCCTAATAAGTGTTTAATTCTTTCATATATAAATATAAACAAACTGAAAAATCGATACAGAATATTACCTTATTATTTCATAGTTTTTTCATAGTTTTTTGATATAATAAAAAAGG